>Ga0172379_10008304_pt1 | contig 13113 bp, 13 predicted proteins | sample GrowelOW334metaG_FD_119756 | JGI IMG/M metagenome (GOLD analysis project Ga0172379, IMG submission 119756) | Groundwater microbial communities from an aquifer near a municipal landfill in Southern Ontario, Canada - Groundwater well OW334 metaG | ecosystem: Environmental > Aquatic > Deep... | reverse complement strand
AAAATATATCTGACTGACATAATATCTCTCTGATTCCTATGTACGAGAAATTGTCTGATGAGGATTTCCAGGAATATTTCACGAGAGAAATTTCTTTCTATGTCTCTCAATGATGTAAGTTTGACTGCGATTTCTGTGCTGCAGTAAAAAATCAGAAAGAAGAGTACAGAGATGAAGGGGTGATGTATGCAGACCTCTGCTATATAGTCGAGAGATTGCAAAAATCATGAAAAAATCAGGTAAGTATCTATATGTCCAATCTCGATGTATTCCAATCTTCCAGGCAATTAGAGTGATTTGCTGATATGATTTTGCAGATCAAAAAAAATAATCCCAGATTCGCTTTTTCTCTTCGTGGGCTTGCGGGAACCAAGTCATTTATAACCTTGGACAAAAATCATCCTGCAATATTGGAAAAATTAGTCAAAGCAGGATTCAATAATGTCTGATACGGAGTAGATGGCATGTGACCTGAGATTTGGAAAGGAATAAAAAAGCCGCAGAATAATGAAAAAGATATTCTGGACGCTATTCGTTTGTCCAAAGAGAAGTACAATATCACTCCAGAACTGCTCATGGTCTTCGGACATAATGGAGTCGATACGGAAAAGAGTTTGGGAAATGCTTACGAATTTGTAGAGGCAATGGTTCAGAACTATTGAGCAGTGCCTAGACCTCATGTGGCTAAATCATTCATTCCATGAAATGATGGACGAAAAAATCCTGATTTCAAAAACGAAATTAATCTGTTTATAGAAAATCCCACATTATTCCAGTCGTTAGATTTTACTGCTCTCGCGAGTAAACTTACTCATCCAGAGAGAGACTTTAGAAATTTAGTAAATTACTACTATTTAGAAATGTGCAAACTGCCTTGAAATACTACTTTGCCTATCATTCCCTATGAGATATGAGATTCAAAAGAAGTTTTGGAAACAAAAAAAAGAGAAAATATGGGAAAGTATGATAGGTAAACAAAATATCTATCATAATTCAAACATTTTACTTATTCAATATTCCCATGACTGAGCTCAATAAAAAAAACAATTTGTTTGCCAGAATGTTTGGCTCAAAAAGGATTTTTCTCCAGCAAGAAGAAAAAAAACAGGAAATAGTTGTGGTTCTCCAAAAACCAAAAGAAAGTGAATCTGAACCGCCTATTTCCAATCGAAAAGAAGTCTTTGGTTGAAAAACACCAGTACAGACAAGAGAGCTATTAAGAGAAATATCACGAAAGATTTTTATGAAAATAAAGGAAAGCAGCACAATAGATAGCTTTTTCGGTCCGACAGAGACACACTATTTGCTTACTATTTTGGCGAAAATGGAGGATATGATACCTCTACCAAAAAAATTACAGACATTAATGTTAGAGACAATAGAAAAGAAAAGTGATGAATATAAATTCACTGAGGAAGAAAAAACATTGGTACTAAATTACATATCAGGATATCCTAATGTAATAGAAAAAGTTACATCGGAAACTGAATCTTCAGAAACCATGAACCTTATCCAACCCAAACACTCTTACGCTGACGAAACATAGTAAAATGAATACCCAATAAAAATATCTAAAATATCATATTTATTTACTAAAACTTATTCGAAATGGCAGATTTTAAAGAAAGCGGATTACCAAAGATATTTGAGGTCTTCACTGATGGTTATCCAGATGATTACAAATTGCGACCTCAAACATTTGCTCTTACGAGAGAAGAATTAAAAGAGACATTGTCAGATGGAACTCCCAAGCTTTTGACGATGGATATAAATATTTCTGAAGATAAATATGTGGAAGCTGTGAACAAAGGATTAAATAAAAGGAATAAAAGGAATAAACAGGCATTAAATAGAAGGGCAGAAGAATTATATAATTGCGATATAGGCTGTGAACATTGTTTTGATTGCAAGACAAAAACAAATAATCCGCTGATGAAAACAGAAGAAGTTTTTGAAATGTTGCTGGAAGCTAAAAAATGCGGACTGAAAATGGTAAAATTTCTTGGTCCCGGAGAATTGCTGCATAATCCTAGATTATTTGAAATTTTAGATTTTTTGAAAGATAATAATATCAGAATAGGAATTTTCACTAAGGGTTTGATTTTCGGTAAAGATGAATATTCCAAAGAAAAATTTGGTATGAATTCTGCCGAATTTTGCAAAAAGATATATTCCTATCCAAATGTTTCTTTGCTCTTTAGTATCACTTCCACAAACAAAGACACAGAATCCAAAAGAGTCAATTCCAAGAAAAATCCCGATCTGTTTGAGATAAGAAACAGGTGATTTGAGAATATTGTACAGACGGGTTTCAACAAAGACCACAACAATCAAAGACTGACACTCATTTGCTCTCCGGTTCTAGACGATAATATCTCTGAAGTGGAAAAAATATACGAGTGGGCAATAAAAAGAAATATACCAATAATAGTCGCTCCCACTATGGTAAGCGGAAAAGGGTTGGAGCAAAAAGAGGTAAAAGATGAAAACTTTAAAACAGAAAAATTAGTCAATCTCTATGCAAAAATATATGTAATGTTAATTAAAAACAAGTTAACAACCATTGAACAAATCAAAAAAGATTGAGTTTCTCCATATGCAGGTATCCCATGTAATCAATTTTTAGGCGGATTTATGCAGAGAAAAGATGGGAGATTGCAGTGATGTCCCGGTAACGAAACTAGTCCCTATGTGTATACAGAAGATTTAAGAAGCTCATGACCCTTATTAGAACAACGAAAAAAATCTTTAAATTATGTTTTGAGAAAAGAAGCATTAGAAAAATGAGATAATATGCCACTTACTAATCCATGTTATGCGAAGGAAGAATTATTGAATCTTCCTGATGGTAAAGTTGCGATACAAAAAGGTTGCTGATCAATCCCTGACAATTTTGAAAATAGGGTTTTAGAAAAAATCAATGATTTTTTGATGATATAAAAAATGTGTTTTGAAACACTTAAGATAGATAAATATCTCACATAATTCAAAACTTTTACTTTCGTAAACAATCGCCATGCCCACACCAGAAAACGTCTCTCCTGAAGAGCAAAAAGAGATTATAGAAAAAGTTTCTCAAAGATTAGTTATTATTGAGAAAAATAAAGAGCTCGTACAAAATCTTATGGAATGAGCAGGCTTTTTTTCTGAGTTTCTTGAAGATATGAAAAATAAAAAAATCATCACTAAACATCGTCAAGAAAAAATGCTAAGTTTCCTTGAAAATAACAGTACTCTTAAAGCAGCTTATGCCGGTGAGGGTGAACACGAGAAGTTAATAGAGATGATAACTACATATCCCTATGTGCTTGATGTAGATAGTTTTCATAAGTTCAATTATTGAGAAGATTATCTTCTTACTACAGTAAAGAATGACAAACATGGTTTAGTACAGCTTAGGAACAAGAGTGATGGTGGGTATAAGATTCATACAATACAGTCACCTATGCGATCTAAAAAAATAAGTTTCATAGATAAAGAAAATTGAATTATTCAGATAGAAACTACTGATATCGAAAATTATCTTCTAAAACTTAAAAAAAATATCGAAGGAAACTTGTATTTAAATCTTATAATTGGATCAAAATATGACCGTATTAATGATTTTGATAGTGATGGAATAGCTTTTATTGTCAATAAAAAAAAACGATGAATGGTTAAAAAAAATATTACTTCTGATGATGATGCGGAAATACAGGAATTAATCCCTCCGATTCTCAAATTAATAAAAGAAAAGAAATATTCTGAAGAAAATCCGCCTAAGTTTAATGAATATAATGAGTTTGTTGCAGAGATCCCAAGTATAGGTAAAGTAGTATTGAGTAAAAGATATGAAGGTGAAAAGTGTATCTGAATAGATGTATCAAAGAAATGATTTATAGGTGTGGTTCTGAAAAAAAAATATGCAAGGGGAGAATGCGTCTGAGTGGATGTATTTAAAAAATCATTTACCGGGAAAGAAACGAAAATAGAAATATAGATTAATGACTAATTACGAATGAGCAATTACTAATTCTCAATTTTTAGACTTCAAGTCGTTAAAAAGACCTTTGAGACTGGTATATGTCTTTGGTGAATTGTAGGCATCTTGTATGGATTGAAGAATCTTATCCGGTTTGGCATTCTTCTTTACGGACATGAAAAACTTCTGAAGTATGCTGTAGGTGCTCTTGTTCATCTTGACCAGACAAGTGCTGCCAAAGGTATCAAGAAGCTGTAAATCAGAGTTTGCCATTGAGAATGAAATAAGAAATAAATTTATGCACATAATAATATACAAATTCAGACACCAAAATCAAGAAATAGAAAATCCAAACATATTTATTCACGATATTATTCATGGAACATTCAAAAAATTCACATTCATTCACGGATTGCCTTAGCTGTCTTTTGGATACGGAACAGATGATCCAAAAAGATATTTTTACTGCGATGAGCGAGGGCAACAAACTGCGATATATGACATATAGAAATGAAACTCTGCAGCTGCAGAAAACCCTGCACAACCTCCAGCCCAAAACAATTCTGGATATCGGTTCATGAGCTGGTAGAATTATCCAGACGTGCATATCTCAGCTGCCGGAAACGCAAGTGCGGGGAGTGGAAATAGATGAAAAAAATAGCGCATTTCTGAAAAAAAGATTCCAAAGCAATCCGCGCGTACACATCATACAGGACGACATACACAAGATGCTCGCACAAACAGATCAGCAATTTGATATAGCTCTTTGCATGATGACAACTGATGAGTTAGATAATTATCAGGAAACGCTGCAGAAGATTTTACAACATACCAACCATTTAATCTTTACGGTGTATAACGAAAAATATAATGCTGACAGGGAAAAGATGTATCAGGCGCGCGGTCATAGACAGATTACATTTGACGGTAGAGAATATTGCTTGAACGATGAACGATCCAAATGATTGAAGTCAAGAAGCCGATCAGAAGAAGAAATTTATACGATGATAGAAAAGGCGTGATGACGTGTTGTGGAATGTAAACAGTTGGGAATATTGTTTTATGTGATAGCAACAAGCTAAATAAAAATCTAATATAAAAGATTTTAACCACATAAACTTACAAAACATGAGAGAACGAACAAAGGAAGAACGTATAAATTATACTATCAAAAAAGAAAAGTGTGTGTATCCTGACCGAGAAAATTGGGTGCTTCAGCAGCAAAACGCTATCAGAAACGTGCTCGATCTTTCTGAATATTTTCCCAATATTGCTCCAGAATTCTGGGAACAAATGCACGAGCTGATAAAATCTAATGGATTAAAATTCCAGATTACGCCATACATCCTTTCACAGTTTCCTAGAGATTTATTGCTGGAAGAACTGAAAAATTCCACTCGATTCAAACAATTTTTTCCTCCAGGAGAAATATATACCTCTTGATGACATGATGCATACAAGATAAAGGATAATCGGGAAAAACTAGAAGAATTTCCTACTTCCTTATTGCATCATAAATATACCAATCGCGCATTGCTCAGATTTCGCCAGTGCTTAGGATATTGCAATTTCTGTTTTGAGGCAGAATGAACGTTAGAAGAACATCCTGCGAAACACAAGATCGTTAAGCTCAATGAAGAGGAGTGGCAAAAATCTCTAAAATATATCCGGGATCATCCAGAAATTGAGGAGATAATATTCAGCTGATGAGAACCGTTATTATTAAGCAATGAAAAACTGGAAAAATATTTCAAGGATATTGATACGATTTTGAAAGATCCTTTTGGGGAAAAAAGAATCAGATTTAAAAGGATTCATACGAGGGCATTAACAATAAATCCTTTTAGGATCGATGATGAATTTGTCCGTATTCTCAAGGAATATAAAATCAACGACATCACATTTGACGTGGCGCATCCTGACGAAATCACTCCTGAATTTATCCATGCAGTAGAGAAAATCAGATTTTGAGCATGACCGATCTTAGCTGCACATACACCGTTATTGAGAGGAATAAATGTCTCTGAAAGCTTACAAGAAAGCGTCGATACGTTATGGGAGCTTTTTTCGAGACTCTACGAGAACAATATCAAACCGTACTATTTGCTTCATAGTATGCCACACACTCCATTTGCTGATAAGCAGAGAGTTTCTGTCAATGACGGTATTCAGATTATGAAAAAACTCAAAAGACATAAATCAAATATAGCTTTGCCGGAATATATTATCCCTCATGATTCGGGGAAAATTACTGTCCCGCCAGAAAGGCAAGTAAACGCATATTTCAACCATAGAGAAGATGACAAAGGTAATCCAATAATAAAATTTGTGAATCGAAAAGGTAAGCGAGTGGAATATCCAGATATAAAAGATGTGATTACCAAAGCGTAATAAGCTAAATAAAAAAATCTAACATATGAAATTAGCTGGAAGCTTAAAGCTCAATGTGAGACGTAGGTCATTAACATGTAAATAAACTAAAAATAAAAAACTAAAAACTAAAGGAGAAAAAAAACTATGAAAACAAAATTATTTGTACTTGCAAGTATTCTTATCGCTGTGAACTTAGTTTCAGCGCAAGAAATAAAAACCGTGAAAATAGGCACCTACAGTCTGAGTGATTTTACTCTTACCTCAGGGGAAGGCGCTATGACTAGCGGTCTTGATACTCGTTTAGATTTTTCAAACGAGAAGGAAACCCAGATATCGCTGCTTGTCAACAATGATCGTGCGACAATCAATATCGGCAAAAAATTTGGGAATTGGCAGATACTGGGAAGTATTGGCTCTTTCAAAAACGTTCCATGGGGCGGTATTATGTTGCTTTATCAAGCGGGATCTTTCGATGCAATTGCATGGAATGGCGCTGGGTTTTCAAAGAATGAAACAATGACAGCTCCAGGATACAATCCGAACTTCTTCATTTCTTACGAAGGAGTGGGCGTTACTTTTTGGAGGAATAATCACATCGGTGGTTCTCTCATGTACTTTGCTGCGGATCCAATGAACTGGTTTGTGGCGTACAAAAGGGACTTTCACATTAGTCTTAAGTCAAAGATTTTCGCTGAAGTGACGTACAATCACGATCTAAATATCCCAATGTTTGTCATTGGATATAGCATGAAGTTAAAATAAAAAATTATTAACTAAAAAAAATTAAGGAGAAAAAAATTATGAAAACAAAAATGTTAATCATGCTTATGTTGTTGTCGTTATTTGCATTGTATTCATGCAACTCATATGACGAAAATGATGCTAAGATATTGATAAAGGCAAGAGTACCTAAATGTGTAAATATTGTTAGGGTAGTAAAGGCGAATAGTGATCTTGATTCGTATGACTATTATGCTGCAGTCGATAGTGCATATGCTATACATATTTTCTCTGTTCACCGGACTGGGAGAGTTAAAGAACGGAATCCAAAAAATTAAAGGAGAAAAAAAATGAACATAACTTTACTCCCTCCCGACCTCCCTCTAAAATAGAGGGAGGCGCCCTCAGAGGGAGGGGAGAGCAATAAAAAAAACAAAAATTATTAACTAAAAACTAAAGGAGGAAAAATTATGGGTTGTCCAATTTGCGGTCGCATATATTGTGACCATAGCGCTGACGAAAGAGGTCAGACAGTTGAGGAAATGATGAATGACGCTTTTACACCTGTCAATAACACAGAAAATGGTGAAAAAGTTGAAGACAAATCAGAAGAAACCAAAGAGAGAAAGGAGGACAATTAATCATAACTGCTCTGGGAATTTCCCGGGCAGTTTTTTTAATTGAAAAAATCCAAATCTATCTGTCAAACAATAGTTTGACAACGGTCAGGAGATCAGTATAATGCCTATATACGAGATTTTTTTATCTTACTAAAGAACTTTAAAGATGAAACAGTGAATTGCATTATTTGAACAAAAACAAGTACGTAAAATTTGGTATAATAACCAATGGTATTTTTCTATCGTTGATGTGATAGAGATACTTACTGAAAGCACTATTCCAAAACGTTATTGGACTGATCTTAAGTCTAAACTTCTCCTTGAAGGAAGTGAAGTGTACGAAAAAATCGTACGTTTCAAAATGATGGCTCCAGACTGAAAGATGAGAGAAACCGATTGTTTTTCTACATCTCATTTGCTTCGCATCATTCAATCTATTCCTTCGCCTAAAGCTGAACCTTTTAAACAGCGGTTGGCGAAAGTGGGATATGAAAGGATACAAGAAATAAATGATCCAGAACTCGATCTGCAGAGGATGAGAGAACTTTATGAGAAAAAATGATACCCTAAGAATCGAATAGAAAAAAGAGAAAGAGGAATCGCAGTCAGACATACACTTACTGATGAATGGAAATTATGGATGTGTATGACACGCAGTGATTTGATAAAGTGCAGGAAGCAAGCAGATCTTGAGGCGATGTAGCAAAGACTGCTCGTGAGAATCTCGAGTCAAAAACTGGCAAATCAATAGTGAATAAAAATAATCATGCAGACGATATATCATTGGAGGACATGATGTGATAGAACATATTATTTTAGCATGTCTATGAAAAATTCCAAATCTTACTTGAAAAAAATAGGGAAATATATACGCTCATTATAGTTTTTTATCTTTTACTGGAGCAATATGTTTTCAAAATATATAGAATCTTTGCTAGAGAAAGCAATATATGAAAAAGATGAGAATGGTGTGGTCATTGCTAAGATCCCTTGATATGCCTGATATTATACACAAGGTGATACATTTGAAGAATCAAGAGACCATTTAATAGATCTGATAGAAACCATGGTACTGGATTCAGTATTATCTAACGAAAAAAAAGTGATACAGGGCATCAGAGACTTTATCAAGAATAATCAAGTGCAATATGCCTAAAATCGTGCCATTAAAATTTGGAGAGGTTGTCGCAAAACTGAAAAAATTATGATATGACTGACCATTATACGGAGGCAAACATCCCATCATGAAAAAAAATTGAGAAAGAATCCCAGTTCCTAAACATGGATGAAAAGATGTATCTCAAGGAGTAATAGCATGTATTGTCCAGCAGTTGTGAATAGATGTAAAGACACGAAATTGATTGTAAAATATATAAATAACAATAAACTGCCTTAATTTTTTCCAGGCAGTTTTTTTGAAAATAGTATTTGTGTGATAGTGAAAGAAAAAGTAATAAAACCGCTAAACTTGCATAAATAAATTATAATGATTTTTCTAATTGACTTTATCTACTGTTTGTATATCTTGCAGATATGTTTTTATTGTTTTTTCTGAAAATGGGAGAAGCACAAGAAGAACAAGAAAACAACGAAGGAAATCAGATACCATGTCTTCAGGAGAATGGGCAAGACAATATTTTTTCTATTGTAGAAAAAAGTCAGAAAGATCTCATGAATTCACTGTTCCAACGTGTACAAGCAAATCCGGAAATAACAAAAGAATTGCTTGAATTATTGGAAGTCATAGAGGATGATCATAAAAAATGACGTCATTACAAAAGAGAGCGAGCATCAGCACATCATAGAATCACTTTAGAGGAAATCAGTGTAGAATTGAAAAATTTCCAAAACAGAAAAAAGGAATATAGCAAATATAGCGTTCAGGGCATCATGGCTGCGGTATTTTCTGGGGAATTCAAAAAAGCGCTATTTAATCCTTGTCTGATTCGGCAAAATTCAAAAGGGGAGAATGTTATATTGGCAGGTCATTCCAGGAATGAAGCATTTAATAGATTAGATATGATCTACAAGGATAAGATGAATGAGTTCTCCAAGACAGTCAAAAATGAAATCCATGAACTATGTGAAATGTATAAATATGATTATAAAACCTTGCCCTCCATAGTTCAAACATGGTGCAAGAAACATGACTATTATTTTGATAAACTTCCATGCCTCTTTATTCATAATATTTCATTTGATGACGCGCAAACAATTGCGCTGATGTCCAATGCGTTGGGAACTGCAGAAACTGACATCGAAAGAGCGTGCGTATACAGACAAATGAGAATCAGTAAAAAAACATGAGAAGAAATAGAAATTTTTGGGAAACAGTGTGAAAAAAACAATCGATCAAGAATCAAAGCATATTCTTATCTCAATCCTAATGGCAAAATGACTTGCGCTTTGGATGCGTTTGAGAAATCGCGTGATGATCGCACCATTTTGGAAAAAATTGCCATACGAATAGGAAATATCAGAAAGAAACATCCAGATTTGAGCGATCTCCATGAGGACGAAATCTACTCTTGGCTGCTTAATCAATGAGGATATGGCACTAGCAAGGGACAGATCAAAGATCAAGTTTCGTTTATGTATTTCATAGACAAAAAAATACAAGTGCTTAAACTCAGAGGAAAATTTGCTGCAGACAAAATGCTTAATATAGCATGATATACGGAAACATCTGCTATTATTCTAGAGTTCAGCAGAATGGTAAAAGAAAAGGAACAAGCAATTCGCAGTTCACAAAGAGAATTGAACAAAGCTATCAAGCAAAAAGCAATGGCATCACTTGAAGATAAATCATGAATAATGTCGCCAGAGGCGCAAGAAAACATAAAAAAGCTCGAAGCGATGATAAGTGATTTGGGGGAAAAGCTAGAATGAGAATACAAAGATTGTGAGGAGATAAAAAAACAAGAAGAGATTATTGAACAATATGTCACCGCTGCAAGGAAAAAGGATAAATCTGCCAATACCACACAGCCAAACACTGAGAATAATCTTTTCTCAGACAACGGCGAATTCGATAAATTCATTGATTTCGGGTATATACAAAAAAAAATCGAGAAGTTGATTAGTGTGACAGCAGTACAGCATAGAAACGCTGCAGAATTAAAAAAAACAAAGTTTACTATTTTAAAGGCAGTGAAGAGCGAAATATCTATCAATTTTGATGAGGTGTAATATTATATATTATCATAAAAAAATCTCGCAATTTGGCGAGATTTTTCGTAAAAAAAACTGGTCAGATCCGATGATTAGTTAGATTTTTTGGTTGAGGTGTTGGGAATTAGCAACAGCCCCCAAAATTTGCAAAAAAATCAATTCTGAGTATAGTTATAATAAGTTATAATATATGTTTTGCATTCTACATTCTACCTTTTACTTTCCATCTAATAAAAATGGACGCAAACTTACTTATCACCCTCCAAAATTACGGACTATCTGAAAAAGAAGCGAGAATATATCTCACCGTTTTGGAATTGGGAACTTCTATCGCTAGTACTATTGCTAGACGTGCAGAGCTCAATAGAGTGACAGTATATACCATTCTCGAAGATCTTAAGGGAGATGGGATAGTCAATGAGACCACCAAAGAAGGAGTGAAATATTATAGCGTAATCAGTCCTGATATTTTATTGAAACAACTAGAACAGAAATATGAAAGCTTCAAAGAAAAAGTTCCAGAGCTGTTGGCTATGTCTGAAAAGTTTGGAAGCAGACCAAAACTAAATTTTTATGAATGAGTTAAATGATTGAAAAGTTTATATGAGCAAGTGTTAAACCATAAAAATGACATATTCGCTTTTCTAAGTGACGATGATATAGTTCCAGAGTTAGAAAGTTATCTGAATAACGTTTTTCTTAAAAAGAGGATAGAAAAATGAATACATGCTTCTGTAATAGTCTCAAACAAAGAAAACAACGTAAATTACATTAAAAATGGTAAAAACAAAAAATTAACAACTTTAAAAATTGCAACAGATGAATTGATCTGAATAAGATGAGAGATTATTTTGTTCGGAGAAGATTCAGTCGCTTGTGCATTATATGGGGAAAATGAGTTGGTAGGATATATAATCAAGAGCTCACAATTTTATAATTCATTAAAATCAATATTTATGTTTATATGGAATCATTTATAATGAGAGAGATATCTGATCAAACAAAACAAAATATTATGAAGCAAAATGCTGATAAAAAGCGTAAGGAATCGTGATCGTGTCCTATGCTATTTTGGTCGTTAAAATCAGATCCAAGTGCATCTACATCCGAAAATATAATAGAATTTGAAATTGAATCGCTAAAAAAATGAAATATACCAAATGATATAATCTATTCATGAATAGGGAAAGATATGTTGAATGAGATAGATAATAATCTTTGACACATCTATTCTTGGACTGTAAATGAATGAATACGTAAAATTTTTAATACTTATGGATCAGAATTTAGTTATTATAAAAAGTTACGAGAATGCTTATGACAAACAGAAGAACGAATAGATATTGGAACATGAAACTGAATCGTTTCAAATCATATTTCTTTTCTTCTACATATGTCGATTAATATGGCAAGAATTGACAAAATGGCGGAATATATAAAAAGTAAATCTCCAGAATTGTACCAAATTACAAATAAAAAAGTCCATTTTACTTCTTGTGATTTGAGCAAAGACTCTTTGGATCACGCATATAAAATAGCAAAGAACCATTTTTTTCAGTTAGAAAAACTCTTTGATTTAGATTATTATCATGGAGATTTTGAGAAGCTTATGAAATCTAAGGACATTAATGATGCTAAGCTGATTACTATGTTTAATATGCTAGCAAATTTTGAATATAATGATTTAAAAAATATTTTAACAAAAGTATATAATTCATTATGAGAAAAAGATGTATTCATCCCTACATTTTTTAATGTTGCAAAAGAGGATAATTTTTATGATCTTACTAAAGCATTATATAACAACAAAGAAACTATGGATCGATTAGTAAATTCGTTTTGTGATAGATATAGTGTTTCTAAAAATATTGTTATATACGATGTAGATTTTAATAATGATTGAAGACTTTTCATTGATATCACCCTTTCGATTCCGCCTAATACAATACTAAATATCCCACATAAATCCTGATGTATTATGAAGGTTATGGCAAAAGATATGTTAACTCCGTCTGTTGATGGTTTAGTAAAATTCAACATATTGAAATCATATAGAATGTCAGAAGAAGAAATCAAAAAAGTTTGTAAAGAGGTGTGATTTAAAATTGATGGTATATTATATTCAGATGATAATCTACAAATAGTCCCACTTTTATATAAATAAATCATGTTAGAGTTTCGTATGAAGGGCTTCATGGCTCTTTTTTTACTTGTTGTAATTTTCCGACAACAGATTTTGCTAGGTATCCATTGATATTTGTCTATTTT
>Ga0172379_10008303_pt1 | contig 13116 bp, 11 predicted proteins | sample GrowelOW334metaG_FD_119756 | JGI IMG/M metagenome (GOLD analysis project Ga0172379, IMG submission 119756) | Groundwater microbial communities from an aquifer near a municipal landfill in Southern Ontario, Canada - Groundwater well OW334 metaG | ecosystem: Environmental > Aquatic > Deep... | reverse complement strand
TCGGATCTTCGCATGAAAAAATACCGAGCACCATAAGCAGTAATGTACTGACGGAAATACGTTTCCAGATTTTCATAGGACACCTTTGTGGGAATTCTTAAAAAAAACAATTTCGTCTTAACGTAAAGAAACGTCAAGACGAAAACTATGACACGTGACACCGAAGATTATTTTTTCGGTTTCAGCCGCTCAAATTCGCTGACGTTTTTTTTCTGCGCCTCTTCAATAGGATTTATACCTTTGCGCTGCGCAGCCGTCGCCACTCGTTCTTCGATCGTCGGAATAATATCAGCTTTGATTAGAATGATCAATTCCCGCGTAATTGATGTTGTTTGGTCGAAACCAAAGATATATTTCAAACCAAACACCCACCAGGGGAGATCTTTCAAGAAGGGCACGCCCCCGCGGGTCACTTCTTCATTGGTAAAATACAATCCGCCAATAACTGTTTCTTCACCATCAAACAAAACCGAAAAGGTCTCTGCCGTGGTTTTTGCGATGCTTCCGTCCAGCTGCACCGAGCTGTTTTCCGCTTTAATATCAAGATTAATGAATTTAATGCCTCGTTCTTCATACACAGCAGGTTTCACGCTGATAATGATACCGGAAGAAATTGCGGTTTTAATAATGTTTCCGGAAAAATCCTTCGTGTCGATAAAAATATCGTTACCTACCTGTATTCTTCCCGCTTTTCCCGACGAAACAACAATAGAAGGATTCGCCAGCACATCACCAAGTCCGGTACTGGAGAAGAATGATATCAATGCGGTAATATTCCCGAACGCTACTTTCGGATCAAAACTCGCAAGGAATCCCGGCGTCACCGTTTGGGCTGCACCGGTCGCCGCGGCTTTACTCGGATCCTTAACACCGCCGAAAAATTGTCCGCCAAACTTTGTTGTGTCGTTTGGTTTTGCACCGTAGAGCACACTCCAATTGACTCCTGCATTCAATGATTTTTGCACATTCACACTGAAGAAGATCGATGAAATTTTTACATCCCGTTGATTCATCAACACTCTTCCAGTAGAGTCGATCGGTCCTTTCGCAATTGCCCCGCCGCCAGAACCGCCTACGGAATCTTTCGGAGAAAAAACATAAAAAAACTCTTCCCGTTCATCATACCACAGCGCATTCGTTCGAAGAATATTTTCAAACGCGGAATACCAATATGTATTCTCCACATCCACGCCGATCGGTTTTTTATTATTACTAACATCCACGATGATCTTGTTCATGTACTTCTTGCTGAAATCGCTGAAGAGCAGCATCGCTTTATCAAACGGTAACGATTTGGACATTGAAACGAGCTCTTCGGGTGCAACATATTCGTTCAGAAACAACCGCTTCTCGCGATTGGATTGCGCCGCCGAACTGAGGACGAACACCAGCGCATAGACTGATAAGAGGATGATTCGTTTCATTGGACTGCGTCCTTATCTGTTTTCTCAAATTGTATTTGTAATCGTTTTGTTTTTACGATTCCACCGTCGTTCAACACAAATTCCACCACACCGTCACGAGGGATGATGTTCGTCACTTTGCCAAGGTACACTTCATCCCCTACTTGCAGCGTCACCAATTTTCCATCTTCATTCATCACCAACGCTTTACCATTGGCCGTTGCTTTTAACGACACTTTATCCACATCCACAAGATTGCGAACATTTGCCGGAGTCCGTTGAAATACGCTCGGTTGGAACGGATTAGACATAATCGGCTGAGGAGTTGAATCCGGTTTCATCACTGGCATGCCGAGCGTGGCTTCACGGGTATAATATGCATGTATGTCCATATCATACTGTAAAGAGATCTGAGGATGTTCCAGTGAATCGGCTCCAACTTCACTGCTCTGCAATACCAGATTTTTAATTTTATATAATTTCCGCCCATTTTCCAGCAGCCAGATAAACCGGAAGATGTTCGGGAATTCCGATGTTCCTGTAATTTTATAGGAATTGTATCCCACCGAACCTTCATCTTTGGTTCCGGTCAACGAGAGATTCATCTTTAATTGTTGCGCACCGCTTTCGTCTATGATATCACTTAAATAGCCGTATGTTTGCGACGAAACATCAGAACTGGAAATTTCTTTCACACGATTGTTCCAGCGATGAAGTGTTTCGCGCAGTTTAGACTGATTCAGTTCGATCTCCATCATCTGTTCAGTGTTATCCTGCAGCTTTGCAACAATCTCCTTCGTCTCCTTTTCGTACTGTGTGATCTTCTTCGGTTGATAGAACATCGTCACATAGATTCCAATAATGGAGACCACCAGTATGATCACCGCAAGGGCTATCGTATTTCGAATTTTATATGACACTCTTCACCTTATTGGTCAGCAACATTTGAGCGAACAAGAAGCACAAAACGATAGATATCCTTTCCTCTAATCGATTCGATGTCGACCGTTTGTAACGTGGCATTCTCGAACATATTTGCAATACGGGGAATTCGCTGCCTATACAACGTAAATCCCGTCAACTCCAGCGTAGAATCTCCACGGGCGGAAATATCTTTAATCCATACCGAATTGACGCTTTCCACACTGCCTGTGAGATGATTGAACATCTTGCTCCAACGGTTATAATTTGGCATCAATTCGTCGTACACACGCAGCGCCGCTTCATATTGGGAATTCTGCACTATCAGATCATCGAGGATTCCTTGCAGCCGCTGGTTTTCAGCCAGCTGTTCCTGTTTCTTTTGCAGATCCGAGCGAGACCGGCGAACATCTTCATTTAATTCTGCAAACCGTGAGGTAAAAAAGAACGTCGTCCCGAAGATCAAGAGGAGTAAAAGATATCCATGCCAAGCAAGTTTGAAGACTTTTTGTCCTTCACGGTAACTGGTGGGCAACAGATCTATTTCGTAATAGGCTTTATTTTTCGGTTCCAGCGCCCGCATTGCCGAAGCAATGGGAATGGCATATTCCGAGACGATTGTTTCGGGATTATCCTGAAATTCGGAAGTATCCAGCATCGTCGAGATCAAATATTCGATCGGCGCTTCTGCAAACTGAGGAGCGAGAAATTGTTTCAGGTCGATCTTGACCGCTTCACCGGCAAGGAAAATCCTGTCGATCCTGACGATACCCGCGCTGTCCTGCTCCAACAGGATACGGGAATAGATCGTGTTTTCGATATTGGGAGTCAGACGTCCTTCGCTGATGACCGGAGCGAAATGGAAGAAAAATTGCCCTTTCATGAAGATCAACCGGCTGAATTCCGTACCAACATACACGATGATCGATACTTCCGATTCGCCAAGTTCGTAATTGGCACGGACCAAATTCATGAGCGAAATATCGGAAGTTTCAACGAACTGCAGTTTCGGTGTTCGCTTGCCTAAGAAGTCCCTGACACTGTCGATCAAATCCAGTAAACCAAGTCCATCTTCGCGAATCACCGAAAGAATTTGGCCTTCCGCAGCAGAAATATAGGACAATGAATCGAGTGTCGGTTTTACAGAACGGGTCGCAGAAAGTTCGTCGACTAATTTTCGTTTTAATTTATTTCCGGTAAGGCCAAAATTATCTTCAAACTGCTGATAATAGATACTTGGTTCCGAGATGGAGTATACAAGTTGATATGCAGTGGTAGGATATTCCGACAACAGTCCAATAATAACTTCGCTGTTCGACGCTCCTCCGGTTGCTTCGGCAAACTCATCTTTTACACCGCTCGCCTCAAGCGAATCCATCATATCAAAATTCTCAGAACCGCCTCCCGATTCCGAACCGGCAACGCGTTCTTCCAAACGCTTTACCAGATTGACGGTTTTCACATCATGCAAAATGATGCGCTTGTTCTTTAATGCCAAATGTACAAATTTGACATCAAGACCATCAACAAAAATTCCGAGAATCGTTTTCCCTTCGCCTTTGATATATGGCATGTGGTTACGTATTGATGATTTGTTGCATTCGTTTCTTATTGTTTGCGTAATTCATTGCGTTTTCCATCGAAATCTTCTTCTGTTGATACAATTTTTTCAAATCCTGTTCCATTGTCTGCATACCGATTTCACCGGACTCTTGAATCATCTGGTAAATTTCTCCCGTATTGCCATTTTTTATAGCTGCACGAACGGATGGATTCATAATCATAATTTCGCGGGCAGCAACACGTTTCCCGTCTAACGACGGAATCAGTTTTTGTGACAATACCATTTTACACACATCGGCAAATCTCATCCGCACCCGGTCCTGTTCCACATGTGGAACTTCGCCGATAATACGGTCGATACTCTCCACCGCCGAGGCAGTATGCAACGTTGAAAACACTTTGTGACCGCTGTCTGTAATTTCCAATCCGGTCATGATCGTTTCTGGATCACGCATTTCACCGATCATAATGATATCGGGGTCCTGACGCAACGCTTGAATAGCGCCATCCTTAAAAGATAAAACATCTCTCCCAACCTCACGATGGCGCACGATGCACCGATCGGATTTGTGGACATATTCGATCGGAGACGCAACAATACAGATATGCCCATCCACAGTATGATTGTTCAAGTCAATCATTGCATCAAGCGTCGTACTTTTTCCTGATCCCGTTATACCAGTGATCAGAATCATTCCCTCTTTTGTATGAGCCAAACTGACGATTTTGGTGACATTTGGATGAAGTTCAAGTGATTTGTACGGACGTACCGTTGCATTGATTGCACGCATGTTCAATGCAAGTTGATCAAGATCCATATACGCATCAGCACGATACCGGTTCATCTTATCGCCGCCGGCGATCATATATGAAAAATCGAGATTCTTTACCTCATAGAGAAATTGTCTTTGCCGGGCGGAAATCAGTGATTGGACAAGAATATTGGTATCATCCACTGAAAGCATTTCTAACGTCGGATCGGGTTTTTTTGCACCAAAAATACGGTACCATACTTTCCCATGACCGCCATATCCGCCAAAATCGATATCAGATGCATTGATGAGCGACATTCTGAGTAGTAACGATTCCACAAAATTCTTCAGCATCTGCTTATTTTCAATCGGAAGTTTCTCAACAAAATCACCGATAAAAATTTGCCGCTCTAATCCTTGTGTGGATTGGGGAATCTGTGCGGTCACTTGATTTAGAATAGTTCTCGCACTTGATATTATTTCGGAAGGGATTACGAGCGAAGCAGTAGGAGTTACTAGCATAAAGAGTTATACCGGTTGTGGGGAAAATGTAACTCGCACAATCAAACAGGTTTAGATCAAGTTCTCAAGTAAAACATTAAATGTTGGAGTGAATATATTGAAAGGCTTAATGAATGTCAACCCTTTCGGTGGCATTATTCAAACCAAGATAAAACCTCAAATGAGTTATTATTGGTCGGATTTGGGAAATTGGTAGGCGAACCACCCTCAAGCCTTGTGTCATATTTCATATAAAAGTTAGCACCTTGCGACGCCCCATTTCCAAAATCAGTAGATCCAATCGATTTTGAAATTAATGAACCGACTATTTTCAACTGTTTCATAGGACTATCGTTAACAAGATCGCTTTTCAATTTTGCGCTTGAATTAGTAAAAAAGGCACCATCCATTCTCATGGGGAGCTTTTGAATTTGAATATTACTTGCCGCCACAACCGCAAGCATATCTGTTGAACTGGGATTAGTGAGTGGATCCGTATAATAACGGACATTATCATCTATATAAACCGCTCCATGACTATCGTCCGCAGAAGTAGCGCTTAACGCAGATGTAATAGTTACCTGTCCTTTAATCGTCCCTTCGATATGCAATTTACCGTCCACTAAAGCAATATTTCCGGTTGGCGCAAAAGTAGACAAAGGCACTGCTGCACCATATGAATCACCCGAACTGAGTTTGTATTGAACTTGACAAACACCAGACCCATCGACAGAGAATTTTAGAAATAATTCCGATCCGTTTTGATAGTCATGAGTGCCACCGGGATTATTAGCCAGATCCACAATTGCGGCAGCAGAAGGCGCATAATCAGGGAATGTAATATTAACATTTTCCTGATAACCGCCTAAGAACGTCGGCGAACCTGCTGTTTTTTGAAGTTGCCCCATCGTTGCCTTGCCAATAAAGACAGGATTGCCTTGTGTCGATAGTTTACTATTAGCATGAATTGGCCCATCAATGGTATCACCGTTTCGAAGCTTTGCAGCAGAAGAAACATTACCACTATACATAGCAAACTTCGCCATGGAACTGGGGCTTAACAAAATTTTTACAAAATGAGTATCCTGTTGATACACTCCGATTGAAGTCATATACACTTTATTTGGATATGTTACCGTATCCAATATTACAGTAAACGTTCCGTTATTCATTGGCACATTAGTAAATCCAGTCCTCCAGGAACTATTCAAGAAAATTTGATTACACGCCAGATTTGCTCCCGCTTCAGCAATGTTAAACATCTGCGTCGACTCGTAATAGTCGATGGCATTAGAGAATGCTTCCGTTCCATTGTCGCTCATCGTTTTACCGAAGAACAAAAACATGAATGTCATCCCCATCACCATATAAATCGCCGAACGTCCCATTGTTTCCTCCTACCGATTATTTAAATTTTTTGCCACGAGCCGAACCTGTCTCCAAAATGCACTCTGATAGACGGTATCGTATGTCGCAACATTATAAAATTTCGTCCATTTCACCGGATGTTCCACCTGAATGGTAATTTGCATATACTGAATAAGTTGACAACTGTCCACCGGTGTAGACAACTGGTTTCGTAATGCATCATAATATTGCATATAAAATGTCGAAACCCCCATGTATACTCCAATGGGTGTCGCATCGTTTTCTACACGATAGATGAGCCGATCGTTCGGATTGGGAGTTGATAACAGTTCCGATGTTGAACCGACATAATAGGTTAACGAATCGAGAACACCGTCACCATAAGGATTTGCTAGAGTCGAAAAATCTGTCCAAAAAATAATTTTTGATGTATCGGCGTACCTAATTGCCATTGTGGGTGATTCAATAACGGTATAATCTTTACAGTAGGCAATTTTCCGGAAATCATATTCCAACAATTCCGAGACCGCCACGAGGTTTTGCTGAACGATCAGGTCTTCGCGGAATGCATGTGTATTTTCCATCGTACTCCCGTTCAGCCGGAGCGCAATCAGCGTCAGCGTACCGAAGACGATCGTTGATGCAATAAGATCCAAAATTGTTTGCGAACCCATAGCCCCTTCTTTTTACCGGAAATACCAATAACTAAAAATCGACTGAAATATTAAAGTATCCTGAGTCGGAACATCAAGCGAGTAGTTCATCATATACGGACTCGTTACATATACTGTAATCAATTTGTTGAATGTCGGTGTCGTGGTAATAGTAAATGTTGCCGGAGGTGTAACCGAAATAAATTTAACTTTGGCAGTTGTGAAGAAGATTGCAGAATTTGGTATGGTATCAATTCTTATATAATTATGGACATCGTCAATATCGTCGAAACCTGTATCTCCAGCATCCATGCCAAAACTGGATGCAGCAGTTAACGATGCAGTTTGTGATGAGGTAAGAAATGTATCGACAGTCGCTTCATCGAACGCAAGATCGTGAGCGGATTCCATCAAAGACGTTCCGAGCGAAGTAGCCGTAATTCGGTACTCCGCCACATCCTTGGTAGAACCGGTTTCAAGCACTGTCCTGTTTACGGTAAGGATCAACCTGCCCAACAGCATCAATGCCATAATTGTTAAAAGTGTCTGACCTAATCCCATAATGACATATGTTAGTACTGCAATAATACAAAAATGTTCACCATTTTCCTATGAAACAGCGCACATCAGACTTGTCCAAAATACATTGAAAGAAACAACAAGGTTTTTCACTCTCTTCTTTATCTTGACGGAATTCCAAAGGAATACCGTTTACGAATTGACCATGTTAAGGCGGCACAAGAAAAGAAGCAAAAGAACTCTTTGCGAAATTTAACGCACGCGATGAATCCTGTTCACTCTTGCCCGTTGATGGCGCGAATTGTGCCATCAAAATTCCCGTCATTCATCGCTTTCCCTTGGCTCTGTCCACCTAAATTTCGCACCCACGCACTTTAATACAATCTCTACAATTCAGCAAAGGAGGCTGACTACTTGTTAGAAAAATAACTTTGCCCAATTTGAGATGCTAAGACCAATGTTGAATTCACTCACGATTAATTTTAGATAACAGTGAGCGCACAGAGTAAATGATAGAATCGATCGCCCGGATCACGATACTGCAAGATTTCGAAGAAAAGGAAAGAGTTTTGAGAACAGGCCAGATGATTGCTTCCGGCACACAGCAGAATGTATATTATTCATCCTCAACGGTCGATGCAATGACTTCTTCAAGCGATGTCGACCCTTCTTTCATCCTTTCCATACCGGACCGGCGCAATGTCCACATACCATCTTTCGATGCCTGGTCACGGATTGCATTTTCATCTACTTTCTCCCCCGCGTTCAGCACAATATCCTTGATCGCTTTCGTGAAATACAACGCTTCATGGATTGCAGCCCTGCCCTTGTACCCCCCGGAACATTTGTCGCAACCCACTGCCTTGTAGAATGTATGATTCTTGAGATCCTCTTCGGAAAATCCGAACTTCAACAGGTCACTTTTTTCGCCGTCATCGATCGGAGTTTTACAGACTTTGCATAACGTCCTGATCAGACGTTGAGCAACAATAATATTAATTGCATACGCAATCAGGAATGGTTCGATCCCCATTTTATACAACCGGGCAACCGCGCTCGGTGCATCGTTCGTATGCAGCGTGGAAAACACCAAGTGACCCGTATTTGCAAGTTTAATAGCGGTATCGGCGGTAATTTTATCTCGCATTTCACCGACCAGTACGATATCCGGATCATGTCGCAGGATACCGCGGATCGATTGCTCGAACGACATCTTCGGTCCGATCTTCAGTTGGCGCGCACCTTTAATAATATATTCCACAGGTTCTTCAATCGTCAATACATTCACGGTCGGATCGATAACCTGATACAGCGCAGCAATCAGCGTTGTTGATTTTCCGGATCCTGTCGGTCCGGTCAAAATAATAATACCTTGCGGTTTTGCAATCGCTTTATAAAAGAATTGTTTCGCAGGTCCTTGCAGACCGAGTTTGTTCAAATCGGTGATCACTTTCCGGTCATCCAATACGCGGATGACGACCGATTCGAATTTATTTTTAAATTCTGTGGTAACGATTGGCATGATGGAAACACGGAACCTGAGTTGATGTCCGTCTACTACCCGCTGGATAAAACCGTCCTGCGACATTTCACGTTCAAATCGGTCGACATTCTTCGTACGATCCTTAATCACCGCCATCACCGCTTCCGGCATGGTATTTTCTTGGCAATGCCACAATTTCAAATTACCGTCAACCCGAAATAAGATATTTGTTCTTTTCCCTTCAGCTGCAACAATGTGCACATCGCTGACTCCCGATCGAACTGCTTCCACGAGTGAACCTTCGAACAGGTTGGCCAGCGCACTTTTATTAATTTCAGCATTCAGTTCATCTTCATCAACATTGGCTTCCTCTTCACCTGTTTCCACGCTGATATGATTGTCTTCCAACAGTTTCAGAAATTCATTTTGCGGAGGAATAACTTGTTCGGTGAGATTCTGAATATCTTTCAACCGGCAGTACGTCACTTCATATTTTTTAACATTGAAGTTTCTGGAGATCAGCGGAATGTTCCTGTCCGTCGGATCCGCTGAAATGATGATCAGTTTGTCCGGCTGCTTTTCATCAAATTTCAGCGGGATCATCTTCGTCTGAATCATCAACTCCTTATTCCCTTCCGGGAGTCCGTCGACGAGTTTCCGGATAAAATCTATCCTGTTTTTTTCAATATTTTCATCGGCGATATAGATTTCGCGAAAGGCATATAGATTGGCAACCTCGCGGAATACAGCATCATGATCCGCATTAAATTCCGAGACAAGAATCTGTCCGAGATTTCGGCGCTCTTTTTTGGATGCTTCCGCTTCTTTTATCCGCAGCGATTTTTCGAGCGTCTCATAATCGATAATCCCCTTTTTCAGGAGCGTATATCCGATTTTGTCAGTAATATCTATATCGGCCATAATGATTCCTTTGGGGAGGAATTAAAAATAATAACTAAAAAATGTCAACCATCCACCGGGGGGTTTCGGTTTGATCGTGGCGGTTTCAGACGATACCAGCGTCAATCCCGTCAGCACAATCATGATAATCATCGAGATGACCAATTGAATCATATCAATGGCATTGCGCATACGATAGCCGGTTTCTTTTTCATAATATTCCGCCAGTTGCATGGCTGTATTTCTCACTGTTCCCGTTTCTGCACCTGAATGGAATCTGGAAAGAGCAGTTTTTGTAAAGACACCTGTTGCTTCAAACGCTTCCGTGATGCCCGCACCCTTTTCCACCATTAGGGGAATAGCAATAGTTTTAATCTGATGTTCCATATATTTATTCCCGCACGCTTCCGCCGCCATTTTTATCACTTCGATATTCTCGCCGGAACCAGAATATAATGCATAGAACACCCGGCAAAAAATCTCGATGCTTGTCTTATGCGTCATGTCGCCAATCGCAGGAATTTTCCAAATATACTGATCGATCATCATACGTCCACGCGAAGTAGATGCAAACCGTGCCATCAGTAGAGACGGAATCGCAATGATCAGTGAGATCCATACGAAATTATCCGTGAGGAATTTGCTCAACTTTAATGTCGACTTCGTCATCGGCGGAAGTTCGATCTTAAATTTTTCGAACAGGCTTGCAGTATCGGGAAAAATTACGGCAACGTAATATCCAACGGCACCGAACAAGATAACGAGTGTTACTACCGGCATGATCAACGCACTTTTCAAATCTTTTTTGAATTGTGCGTTCCGTTCCAAAAATTTTGCAGTGCTTTCGAAGATCTCACCCATGTTACCGCTCTTCGAAGCAAGGCCGAGCATGTGCGCTGCAAACTTCCCGAGCTCTTTTTCATGCTTCTGAAACGCTTTTTCGCTGTCTTTTCCCTGTTTCAAGTCCTGGTTGATATCCCGGATCGCTTCACGCAGCGATTTATTCTGAATGTCATTGATGAGCATCGACATCATATCACCAAATGGCAATTTCTGACGTATCAAGTCTGCGCTCACACGGACAAACGATACGACTTCAATATCGGGGACTTTTCCGCCGCCGGCGAATAATTGTTTGCGGACATACACAACAGTATATCCCATTTTCGTCAGCGCATCTATGACTTCTTGTTTGGTAAATGCCTTTTGTTCACCATCAACAGGAGCATCCGTTCCTTTTTTCACTCGATAGAGGAATGTCGACCGGGTATGGATTCCAGAAATCTTAAATTTGCGTTCCCTCGCCATCTGCGTGGCACGCTCTTTCGCTAATTTCATGGAATCTGCATTGATGACACCCTGCACCGGTTTACCGCTGAGTGAGACACCATCAATACGAAACTCAGGCATTGTATTTTCCCTTCCTTGTAATATTTAAAGATACAATCGCATCAAACCAAAATCAATAGAAACTATAGAACAGTATGGGCTAAAAACGACAAAAGCAGATGTTAATAAATTAACATCTGCTTTTCGAATTCGATCTAAGTGTCCGATCAGTTTACCGTGCTGATCGTTTGCGCGCTGGGGGTCACCACACACTCCATAATCGGGAACGAACCATTATCCAATGGCGCCTTCCCGGTTCCGACGAAAGTGATGAGCGTCTGAGTTGTACCTGATTTTATTGAATATGTTCCATTATCATTCGTTGAAAAATTGCTTGAAACCAATAATAAAATCCCACCGCCGCTGCCAAGATTCATAAAACTATGCCCTCCACCTCCCATTGATGTAGGACGCTTATAATAGTGACGCGCTTTTGCGGCAAGGTGCATCATGTCATTTGCCATTGCGTCTCGATTTGTGCTTACAGCGCTGTCTTTGAACAGCGTTATCCCGACGGCTATTGCAATACCGACGATGATTACTCCAAGAATTATTAAGAGAAGCTGCTGCTGTCCCATGTAAGTATCTTCCTGAGAAGATTATCAAAGAAAGAAAGGGCAAGTATTTCTTGCCCTTTCTTTCAATAGATCGATTATTGTACTTGTGAAACAGTGTAGGTGGATGGAGCAACCGTCACCTGATGGATCGGGAACACACCAGCAGAGACTTCGTTATTGCCGGTTCCGACGAATACGATTGCGGTAGCAGTAGTAGTTCCGCTGATACCATATGTTGCATTGTCATTTGTCGCTACGGCAGTTCCAACGATTACTGTTACTGCAGTGATACCTGTGAATGAATTACCGCCGCCGCCCAATGATGCCGGTTTACGATAGTATTGCTGTGCTTTGGAAGCAAGATTCACGAGATCAGCTGTGATAGCATCGCGTGATGCGCTCAATGCGTTATCCTGAAACATTGTGATACCGACTGCAACAGCGATACCGACGATGATCACACCGAGGATGATCAAAAGCAATTGTTGTTGTCCCATAATGTACTCCTTTGTTTGTTGTTAGGTAATGTAACGTTAGTTATTTTTTGTGGATCATTATCTGCATTGTCTATTCATGTATAAACATGTCCCGTGCCAAAATATAATTCCTATATTTATTAACTTTTGGACACCTTTTCAGAAAATTCCGGTAATAATTTCCGGCTAGCGGTTGTAATTACCGAGTATTTATTTACCGATCACTTTTTTAAGGACAGCGTTTCCTAAGTCTAATTCTTGCTTCGATTTCAGGAAGGTACTAAAAGTAGACGAAAGATATAGCTTTGTCCGAAGAGAGTCAATCTCATACGCTTTAGAAAACTGTAACAATGCCGTTGTTGTGTCCGACAGCAAAATGGCAGTTAGGGCAGCATTAATCCGCTGCGGGACCTGATGAGGCTCTATTGCAATTTGTGTAGCAAAATCACTAAAAGCTGCCTGTGCGTTTCCTGCCTGCAACGAAATGAGCGCTCTGTTGCCGTACAATTGTGCGAATTGAGGGGCTAACTGTTGTGCTTTCCCAAAATCAGCATACGATTGAACAAATTTCCCCATACTACCATAGACTGTCGCTCGATTCGTGTATGCCTCAAAGAAATTCGGTGCGTAC
>Ga0172379_10008302_pt1 | contig 13118 bp, 14 predicted proteins | sample GrowelOW334metaG_FD_119756 | JGI IMG/M metagenome (GOLD analysis project Ga0172379, IMG submission 119756) | Groundwater microbial communities from an aquifer near a municipal landfill in Southern Ontario, Canada - Groundwater well OW334 metaG | ecosystem: Environmental > Aquatic > Deep... | reverse complement strand
TTTTGGAGAGGGCCTATTAAGAGCTGGCGAGATTGATGAAAAAGTTGTTGCTTTATGTGCAGATCTTACAAAATCAACACAAATGCATTTATTCAAGGATAAGTATCCAAAAAGATTTTTTGAAATGGGGGTTGCTGAACAAAATATGGCAAGCGTGGCGAGTGGTATGGCAGCAATGGGAAAGATTCCTTTTATTTCTTCATATGCTGTATTTTCACCAGGAAGAAATTGGGAACAGATTCGCACGACTATTGCTTATAATAATCAACCGGTAAAGATAGCAGGGAATCATGTCGGAGTATCAGTTGGTCCAGATGGTGGTTCACATCAAGCTCTTGAAGATATTGCTATGATGCGCGTGTTGCCGAATATGATAGTTATGTCGCCTTGCGATGCGATAGAAGCAAGAAAGGCAACCATTGAAGCGGCAAAGATTAATACCCCGGTTTATATTCGTCTTTCTAGGGACAAGACACCAGTTATTACTACAGAGAATACGTCTTTTGAAATTGGTAAGGCGCAAGTATTCTGGGAACCACTTCATAATGAAAAGGCGCAGGTTGGAATTATAGCGACAGGAACTTTGGTTTACAAAGCACTTCTTGCTGCAAAACTACTTGAGCAACAAAAAATTTCGGTGAAGGTCTTAAATCTTGCGACAATAAAACCACTAGATACATCAGCGATACTTTCTCTTGCTAAAGAGACTAAAGCACTTGTTACGGTTGAGGAACATCAAGTCGCTGGAGGTATGGGTTCAGCCGTTGCAGAATTTTTGAGTGAACATTATCCGACACCAATTTCTTTTGTGGGAGTTCATGATAAATTTGGTCAGTCAGGTACAACAGAAGAGCTTTTAGAACATTATGGAATGGGGGTGAGTCATATAGTTGGGGCGGTACTAAGCATCTTAAAACTAAAAAAGCATTAATATGTGGTATACTTTTTCTTTAGCTTTATAAAAACTAATTGTTATAAATAATATGAATATGGAAAAGTTCGAAGTTACTGAAAAACCAATGAAGGCATTAGATTTTCTCAATATAGAAGCTTCTCAGGATGGTGAGAAAGATCCTGAATTATGCATTCTTATTGGAAATCTTATTGAGATCATTAACGAGTCAGCAATTCTTAGCCCGGGCCAACAAAGACATGTTCATGCTATTTTATTTAATCAAGGACAGAAATTGGTTGAAGTAAAAGGGGATATATCAGATAAGTTCTCAAAGTATGACGAGTTTCTAACAAACCTATCTGTGTTTATAAACACTTGTAGGTAAAAGATAACGGGGTTTACTTTAAAAGAGTCGCTTTGTAATCTTGAGGAGCCTTTTTTAATAGCTTTTCGATTTCTTTTGCGCTTAATAATCCCTTTTGAGCTCCGATGTACTGAACTACATTCATAGAATTTACTAAACTCCAGGACAGAGCCTGCCTTAGTGACTTGCCTTGTATGAGCATAGAGACAAAAGTAGAAGCAAGGGCATCTCCGGCACCTGTGCGTTCAACGGGTGGTTTCGGATCTGGATATATTGGATGGAAATACATTGAATTACCATCATACATATATGCGCCTTTCGGCCCATCAGTAATAAGAACTATTTTTGGTCCAAGTGCACGTATTCGTCCTAGAAGTTTTCTAACATTTGAATCGTCTTTATGTACGCCAAGTATTTTTTGTGCTTCTTCCAAATTACAAATGAAGACCTCTGTTCGTGCATAAATGCTTTTTAATACATCAGTACCGAGTTTTATTTGAAAAGTGCCAGGTTGAAAGGCGAGTCTTACTTCCGGATATTTTTTCAAGTACTTTGCTATTTCGATATGATAAGATCTAGAATTTTCACTGACTGAACTCAAATATATCCACTTTGGAGGTGAAATTTTTGGAAGAGAATATTTAAAATCTTCGTGTTTAATTAAAATTGTACGATCATTTTCATACCATAAAACATAATGATGATTTGTTTTCATTCCCCGGTGAACATGTACATAGCGAGTGTCTACCTTATTACGTCTTAGTTCTGTAATACACTCTTTACCTTCTTCGTCGTCACCAATATTACCGAGAAAAGCCGAACGAAGACCAAGACGGCTAGCAGAGACTGCGGCATTGGCACTATTTCCGACAGAGGGTAAAACTTCAACTAAATCGTAAGGGATTTTGTCTCCAAATTTCATGCAGATTTCACAACGTGATTTGCTAATATCACAATTTACACTCGCTTCTTTAAGTCGAATAAATGTGTCGGTAGCGATATCGCCGATAGCAAGGAAATCAATTTGTCGTGAGAACATGAGTATATTTTATCACGCATTTGCTTTTCTGTGTAAATTTTTAATTTCTAACTTGTCATTCCAACGAAGGCTGGAATCTAGGACTTTTAAAAGATGGATTCCTGTCTTCACAGGAATGACAAGACTGAGATAAGAGAATGATAGAAAAGATTGCATTGTGATAGAATATAGTCATGAAAATCAAAACTCTCAAAGAATATATATTAGATGCACAAGAGCGGAAGGTGGCAATAGGACATTTTAATGTTTCAAATATTGAGATGGTGTGGGGGATATTTCGTGCAGCTCAAAAACTAAATGTACCAGTAATTATCGGTGTCTCAGAGGGTGAAAGGGATTTCTTTGGGGTTCAACAGATTTCTGCTGTAGTGAAAAGTATTCGTGAACAATATAATTTACCAATTTTCTTAAATGCCGATCATACTTATTCAGTGGAACGTGTAAAAGAGGCGATAGACGCTCGGTACGATGCTGTTATATTTGATGCTACGGAAGTTTCCTTTGAAGAAAATGTACGATTGACTAAGGAGTGTGTTGAATATATTAGAGCAAAGAATCCTGGCCTAATTATTGAAAGTGAACTTGGCTTTATTGGGAAAAGTTCGAAAATCTTGGATGCTATTCCAGAAGGTGTAAAAATTAGTGAAGAATTCTTGACCAAGGCAGAAGATGCAAAGCGTTTTGTTGAAGAAACCGGTATTGATATGATAGCTCCAGCAGTGGGGAATATTCATGGTATGTTGAAAGGTGGTAAAGATCCAGCTCTTAATATAAAACGTATTGGAGAAATATCAGTAATGACAAAAGTTCCGTTAGTTCTACACGGTGCGTCTGGTAATTCTGCTGAAGATATTCGTGCGGCAATACAAGCCGGCGTAGCAGTGGTACATATCAATACTGAAATTCGTCTCGCATATAGAGATGCTTTAAAACTTTCTCTTCAGGCGAATCCAGAGGAAATTGCTCCTTATAAAATATTGAAGTCTGCGGTATTGGCGGTGGAGAAAGTGGTGGAGGAGAAATTAAAGATATTCAACAATTTATAAAAATAAAACGTCCCATTCTGTGGGACGTTTTTGTTTAAAGGGGCAGGATGAAATCATAGTGCTTTGTAAAGCTTTTCCAACCCCTTTTTCATTGTTATTCCAAGAGGATGCGTTGCAGCTAACCATTCCGCCATGAGATTCTGAAGGTTGGCTAGCTCAGATGTTTCCTTTCCAGTGAGTTTTCTAAGCAATCTGGTTTTTAGCAAATCAGAACATCTTTCACTGACAGTATCGAAATCTTGTTCACAAGCTATTGCCCCCATTGGATTTATATTTTTGCTAAAGCGTTTTTTCTTCACTTTAACTCCTCTTTGCTGTTGTGGTTTCGAATCTCTAACTTCTATCAGACAATATATCCTTATGTTAGTGATTAAGTCAATAACATACCATGTAAAATAAAAACGTCCCGCAAAGCGGGACGTTATGACAATGGAAGAGCAACAACGTTACGCCACCATCTGCAATACCGAGAAACGGTCTGGACCAGCGTCCAAGACTTCTCGTGCATATTTCCAGTCGCAAGTTCCTCTCGAAGAGAAGAACAGGCACATGCAGAGTGTTTCTCCGCTTCCGGCGATGAATTTGGCATCATTGAACTGGACGACTTTTGGCACGCGGGTTTCTTTTGCCCCTTCACCAGGTGTTACTAGTTCCTCCCTCATTTTTTCTGGTAGCCATCCGTTCTGGCTTATAAGTGTCAGAAATGCTGCGTGGCCGAGAGGAATTCCCTGATGAGACTTCAGTCGCGCTGCCCTTTCTTTCCCGGTGACTTTTTTGTCTCCAGGCTGAAGCAGTGTCGTGAAGACGAGCTTCTCAGTATCGATCATCTTGATCTCCTGAGTCCTTTCGTCACTTGGGGTTGCTTTCCATCCAGGAGCAAGAAATCTTGCTTCAATGACTGGTATGGATGTTTCGAGATCGAATGTTACTGGTATTATCACAATGAACTCCTTTTCTAGTTTTCTTTTATAATCTCCGGCAACATACCGAGAGATGCTTTCTAGATAAAAGCTACCTTATATGTTGATTTGTGTCAATTATATATATGATTTGTCTAAATGATGACGAAGTCGATATTTTTGAGATTATTCTTCAACTATTCTAATTTTCCCTTGCTTTTTCTCCTCTTTCCTATATAATGGCCCCCATGCTTACTTTGAATATTACAAAGCGTGATGCAAAGATAAACCTAGAGAATCTCCGTGCAACTGGACAGATGCCGGCTGTTTTTTATGGACCAAAAGAAAAAAATACTTCTATTTCTGTATCACAAAAAGATTTTATTAAATTACTAGAAAAGGCTGGTGAGACTACTCTTGTTATTTTGAAAGGGGACGGTATGGAAGTGGAAACACTTATTCATGATGTAGATTATGATCCTATAACTGATGTCCCTCGTCATGCTGATTTCTATGCTATTGAGAAAGGTAAGAAAGTTAAGATTAACGTTCCTTTGGAATTTACCGGTATTGCTCCTGCAGTAAAAGATTTGGGAGGAACTTTGGTTAAAGTTTTGTATGAAATTGAAGTTGAAGCTTTTCCACGTGATTTGCCTCATAAGATTGAAGTAGATATTGCTTCTCTTACTACTTTGAATAGTCAGATACTTGCAAAGGATTTGAGATTGCCGAATGGAGTAGAAGTTAAGTCTAAGCCGGAAGAAGTGGTTGCTTCTATTGCAGTTTACAAAGAAGAGGTTGTTGAAGCAGTTCCAGTTGATCTTGCAACAGCTGTTGAGGTAGAAAAGAAAGGCAAGGAGGCTAAGGAGGGTGCTGAGGGTGAGGTTGTTGCTGATGCAAAAGAAGCTCCTAAGAAATAAGGAGTCAAACAATCGACTAAATAATTATTATTTAAAAATCCGTCCCGCTTTGCGGGACGGATTTTTAATTTGTCATTCCTACGCAGGCAGGAATCCATCTTAAACAAAAATATTAGATTCCTGCCTGCGTAGGAATGACAAAGGGAGAAATACTTTTGTAATTTTGCTATAATCATCATAATGCACCGGTTTTCATGTTGGCGGGAAATATTTGTTGTAACGGCTTGTCTCGCCCTAGGTTTTGGGGTAGTTGCTATTTCTGACGCCCAAGTTAGTATCGTTTGTACGGATAACATTGCTGGTAAAAGTGATGCAGAATTGACTATTATCTTGCAAGCCTGTGAAGCTGATGCGGTTAATCAGCAGAAGGTCTTAGAACAAAAGAAGAGTGAATCAGCTTCTATTTCTCGAGATATTGCCATATTAAATGCGCAGATAAAAGAGGCAAAGTCTAGCATTAGTGCTAAGACGATTGTAATTAACCGTCTTGTTCAAGATATTGGGACGAAAAACAAGACTATTGGAACACTGGCGGAAAGGATAGAACGAAATATTGAGACAATATCTTTGCTATTAAGAAAGACAGCTGAGTATGACACTTATTCTGTGGCGGAAGTTCTTTTGAGTAACAAAGATTTATCAAGTTTTTTCAAAGACGTTGATGATTTTGCAATGATCAATTCGTCTTTATCGGCCCTTCTTGATGATATTAAAGATACTAAACAACAAACAGAAGACGAACGAAATACACTAGATAAGAAGCGTCGTCAGGAGATAGATGCAAGGGCGGTTGTCGATCAAAAGAAAAAAGTTATTGAATCTAGTGAGAAAGAGAAGCAGAGGTTATTGTCATTGAGCAAACAGCAGGAAAAGGAATATGCAAAAGCTTTGGCAGAGAAACAAGCTAGGGCCGCAAAAATACGTTCAGCTCTCTTTAACTTGCGTGACACATCAGCTATTGAATTCGGTGATGCTTTGGCATACGCGAATGAGGCGTCAAAATCTACAGGTGTTCGTCCAGCTCTAATTTTGGCTATTTTGACTCAAGAATCTAATCTAGGTAAGAATGTCGGGGGTTGTTATTTACGAGAAAGTCCGGTTGGTTCAGGTGTAAGTAAAAAAACAGGAAATATTCTCTCAAATGTCATGCATCCAACACGAGATGTCCCAGTATTCATATCTTTTATGGGGGACTTATCCAGAGATCCATATAATACTCTAGTGTCATGTCCTCAGAGTATTGGTTATGGTGGTGCCATGGGACCATCACAATTTATTGCATCAACTTGGAAGTTATTTATCAATAGGATTAGAAGTATTACAGGAAGGTCGGTTGCTGATCCATGGAATCCTCAGGATGCAATTACGGCAACGTCGTTGTATTTAGGTGATTTAGGTGCAACAGGAGGATCGTATAGTGGTGAGCGCAATGCTGCTTGTAAGTATTATTCAGGTAAGATTTGTAGTAGGTCTACTCTTGCCACAAGCTATGGTAATTCGGTTATGAGGTTGGCGGGGACTATTCAAGCCAATATCGATATTCTCCAAGGTATTTAAAGTCTCGCAAAATTGAGTGCCTGCTTTGTTGCACCTTCCGCCCTTTCCCGCGGAGTATTATACGTACACCTTAGTCACGGTACTCGGGTGCGCCTCGCATTCATCTCAGTTTTGCAAGACTTTGTTATATGATAGTCTATTTAGACTGTTATTCTGAATGAGGTTGTTTTGTTTGCTTTTCTCTTAATCTTTTGTTAGACTATGCAGACTATGAAAAAGGAAATCCATCCACAATATTTTGATAAAGCGACAGCAACTTGCGTATGTGGTGCTGTATATCATCTTGGATCAACAAAAGAAAAGATTGAAGTTGAAATTTGCAGTGCTTGCCATCCATTTTACAGTGGTACAGAAAAGACATTGGACACGGCTGGTCGTGTAGAGAAATTTAAGAATCGTAAGGTTGCGGGTGAAGCAAAAGCAAAGAAGGCTCCAGCAAAGAAAAAATAACGTATTATTCAAAGAACCCTATCTTTTTAAGCTGGGGTTTTTTGTTAGGAATTTGAATTCATTTCTGATACTACATACTTTATACTTACACTTTCTCGTATATACTTATACATAAACATATGGCAACAATCGAAGACTTCAAAAAAAATAAAAAGACCGAATATTTGGCTCAAGAATATAATCGTCTAGAAAAAGAGGAGGCGGATATTCGCTTGCTTGAAACAGACCCTAGTATGAAGGATTTGATTACCGAAGATATTGTAAGGATTGAAGAACAGAAGAAAACCTTATTTCAGCAAATGGAAGATATCTTAAAAAGTGATGAACAAGAAGAAGAATTTCCAAATGAGATTATTCTTGAAGTCCGTGCAGGGGCAGGCGGAGAGGAAGCGGCGCTGTTCGCTCAAGATTTGGCAATTATGTATCGAGGATATGCTACAAAACAGGGGTGGGGTGTCGGGGTAATCGATGAATCAGCAAACTCTCTAGGGGGCTACAAACAGGCATCTTTTGAAATTCGCGGAAAGGATGTATATAAGATATTGCGTTACGAAACTGGAGTTCATCGTGTCCAGCGTATTCCAGATACAGAAAAATCAGGACGTATTCACACTTCAACTGCATCGGTAGCGATTATGCCTATGCGTAAGAAGACAACAATTGAAATTAAGCCGTCAGACTTGGAAATGGAATATTCACGTTCAGGAGGGGCGGGGGGACAGAACGTGAACAAAGTGGAGACAGCAGTTCGTCTGATACATATTCCTACAGGTATTGATGTTCGTTGTACCTCAGAACGTAGCCAATTAAAGAATCGTGAGCGCGCCATGAGTATTCTTATTGCCAAACTTGAAATGTTGAAGGAGGAAGAAGAAGCAAAGAAATATTCAGATCACCGTAAAAATCAAATAGGGACAGGGGATCGTTCAGAGAAAATTCGTACTTATAATTATTTGCAAGATCGTATTACTGATCATCGTATAAAACAATCATGGCACAATATCCATTCTATTTTGGAAGGGAATATGGATGCTATAGTGGAAGCAATACAGAAGTTTATTGTAGATGGGAAGACGGGAAGTGACGAGGATGGGGAATAATTTTCTAAATAAGAAATAAGAATTTCTTTTTACCGCCAGCCTGTCATCGCTTGAAGGCTCAGCCGATGGCGGACAGGTCACTCGCTCGTAAATGAATACATGAGAATGCTTCATTTATCTCGCTCGCTAGGTTATAAAAAAGTCCCGAAACGCGCTTTCGCGTTTCGGGACTGGTAGAACCTCAGGTCGTAGTAGCAACCGGCTCCGGTGTTGGTGGAGCTTTCAGTTCCTTCTCCTTCTGCATCATCTCCATGATGCAGAAGTGGCAGGGCTGATCGGGGTGCTGGTAGTGGTCGTGTGTCGAGCAGTAGGTGACGTGCCCTTTGGGAATCGGGGTGAAGCCCTCTTTGATAAGTGTCACTTTTTTGTCCGGATACTTGGTATTGTGCCTGAGCACTTTGTCCCATACATATACAGCCTCTTTCGGTGACCAGAAACCGTGATCAACCGATTTGTCTCCATCATCACGCAGGCTCCACTCACCGGTGAAGCAGTTGGTCTGGCTTTCCGGCCAACTTTCCCAATGCTTCTCATAAACCTTTCCGTCATCACCGATGCCTTTGAGACTTAGTCCGCATGACGGTTCACGGGAGAATTCTCCGGGGACACCTGTCTTGGTTTCGGTGATGGTAACCATCACTTCTTTCAAGACTACTTCGCGCATGGTTTCATGATTGAAGTCCGTGTGCCACAGACAAACTATCTGACCTATTCTATACATGTCCTTTTCCTATTTTTGTGAACTGTTGTAATTGAGAGGAATTCTCAATCTATTTGTATTATATACATAATCTTCCTGGTTTGTCAAGTCTCTGAGAAGGTCTGATCTTGTAAGTTTAAACTCTTGCTTAGCACCAAGCTTCGTGCTAGACTCTCCTTCATACTATGGAAAAACAGATTATAACTCGCACTGGGGATATAGACGCAATGTTCAAGGCGGGAGCCCATTATGGCTTTGCCCGATCACGTCGTCACCCTTCAACAGCACCATTTGTTTTTGGTGTTAAAAATCGTACAGAAATTATTGATTTAGAAAAGACTGCAATCTCTTTAGCGAAAGCTTCTTCTTTTGTTGCTGAACTTGCACAGGCTGGAAAGCAGGTGCTTATTGTCGGAAGCAAGAACGAAGCCCGTGATGCAGTTACAAAAGTCGCAGGAACTATTGATATGCCGTTTGTTGCTGGGAGATGGCTTGGAGGAACGATCACTAACTTTGTTGAAATCAAGAAGCGTATTGCAAAATTTGAAGGTCTTCTTGTTGAGAGAGAAAAAGGAGAATTAGCAAAATACACAAAGAAAGAACGTCTTTTGATTGATCGTCAGATTGCGAAACTTGATCGCTTCTTTTCAGGACTTGTACCTATGCGTCAATTACCAGGAGCTTTGATTGTTATTGATTCAAATAAAGAACATATTGCAGTTGCAGAAGCGGTCCGAGCAGGAATTCCTGTTGTTGCATTATCAAGTACAGACTGCGATATCAAGAAGGTTCAATATCCTATTGTTGCTAATGATTCTTCATCAGCAAGTATTGCTTATTTCCTTAATGAATTAGCCAAGGCTTATAAAGAAGGCGTAAAGCTCCAGTCTAAAAAAGAGGCGACCCCAGAAATTAAGAAGGTTGTATAATAGCCCACCCAGTTACTTTTATTGGTGGTTTTTGTTATACTAGGTTCACTATTTTATAATAGGCGAGTTAATAATTAATTTAACTAATTATATGGTCACTACTGATATCGTAAAGCAACTTCGTGAAGAGACAGGTGTTTCTGTTATGCAATGTAAGAAAGCTCTTGAAGAAGCAGGAGGTGATGTTGGTAAGGCGCGTGTTATTTTGAGTAAGAAAGGAGCTGAAGCTGCTGCAAAGAAGGCTGATCGTAATCTCGGAGCAGGACGTATAGCTGCTTATGTTCATGGTGTCGGTACCGTTGGTTCTATGATAGAGCTTGCGTCAGAAACAGACTTCGTCTCAAAACATCCAGATTTTTATACTTTGGCATATGAGATTGCTATGCAGATTGCAGCGACAAACCCAACTTTTATAAAAAAAGAGGACGTCGTTGAGGCCGATCGTGCAAAAGCTCGTGAGGTATTCGTCGAAGAAGCAAAAGACAAACCTGAAGCAATGCGTGAGAAGATTGTTACTGGTAAGCTCGATGCTTATTTTAAAGATAAGATTTTGCTTGAACAATCATTTATCAAGAATCCAGACATTACTATTAAAGCTTTAATAGAAAGTGCTATTCAGAAATTTGGTGAGAAGATAGAGATTGTTCGTTTTGTCCGATACGGTGTGGGTCAAAAGTAGAAGCAAGATTTGCTTATGTTTGCCATAATAACTTTCTATGTAACTTTAATCGTCCTTGTTTTAATGCTCGCTATCCGCATGCATGAATTGAGAAGCGGGTCGCGGTTTTTTGCTGAGATTCGTCAAGGTGCTGATATCTTTTTTCACAGGGCAATTATCATTATCCGCTACATTATTTCTGTATGGATTGTCATAGAAGCAAAGAAGATAATGCAATTTACTCGTAAAAGTATTGTAGATATAATTTTTTCTGCAAAACATTTTGTTGTGTACTGGTGGGATAAATTCGAGGTTTACCTGATAGGTAAGGGTCATGTAAAACAACCGAGCGCAGTTTCATTTTTTTGGAAGACGATGGCTGAGTATAAAGCCAAACATGGAACAACTAGTAAAAACACTACAGAAACTCGTCCAGAGACTAGTATTGATGAAATACAGAAGATAGAAGATACTGATAATGATGTTGTGTCTGGTTCCTAAGCTTTACTTTTGAGTTCTTTTCGGTTATCTTAGTGTCTGTTGCCACCTTAGCCCCGCCTGCAAATATCTGAAGTCGTAATAGGGGGGGGGAATGTCAGTTGTAAATTATATTGCCACCTTAGCTCAGTTGGTAGAGCGCCACTTTTGTAAAGTGGATGTCCCCAGTTCAAGCCTGGGAGGTGGCTCCAAATAAAAATCCCCCCGCTTTGCGGGGCGATTTTTATTTGGAGCCACCTAAGCAAGCCAACTATTTGGCTTGCATCCAGGCTTGAAGGTCGGAACATGTTGCAAAGCAACAGTGAGACGGGGTCGAGAGTACTTTGTCTTTTGGCGTTTCCACACCAAAAGACTTAGTAACTCGTGACAAAGCCTGGGAGGTTATTTAATTACATAATCTCTACCTTGTACTCCATTCAAAAATTGTGCTAGATTCTAATAACTTCCATGTCACAATTCCCATATATTAGAACCCCATATTTTCATGTTAGCCGCTCAGATGATCTATCTGGAAAGAATCAAGTTATATATAGACTTTTAGAAATTCTTCCTGGATTTCTAGCTTGGGCAACCCTTATCGGAACTATAGTCTTATCGTATTTTGCTCCAGTCGTTGCAGCAATTTTTATTATTGTCTTTGATCTTTGGTGGTTATGTAAAACTATCTATTTATCTATTCATTTGAGACACAACTGGAAACGTATGAGGTTTAATATTGCTTGTGATTGGCAGGAGAGAACAAAACATTTGAAATATGGACACTTATATCAAATGGTAATCTTGCCTTTTTATAAGGAGGGGGATGATGTGATTATTCATAGTATTAAGGCACTCATTGCTACTAAATGGAATAAGAAAAAAATGATTGTTGTCTTGGCTGGCGAAGCCCGGGCTGGCGAAGAGTCTTATGAAAGAGCAAAGAAGATTTCTGAAAAATACCTTAGTACCTTTGGTCATTTTATCGTTACTAAGCACCCAGCCAATGTTCTTGGGGAAATGCCAGGTAAAGGCTCAAATATTACTTTTGCCGCAGAAGAGGTGCGAAGATTGGTTTTGGATAGAAATCACATTGCATATGAGGATGTAATTGTATCTGCATTTGATATAGATACTGTCGCGTCACCACAATATTTTCTTTGTTTAACGTGGTATTTCCTTAATGAACCAGATCCTTACAAAGTATCGTTTCAGCCGGTGCCACTTTATAATAACAATATTTGGGATGCACCTATGATTTCTAGAGTGGTAGCAACCTCTAGTACTTTCTGGCAAATGGTACAACAAGAACGTCCAGAAAAATTAGCAACATTTTCTTCCCATTCAGTAAGTTTTAAAGCTCTTTATGAGATTGGGTATTGGCAGAAAAATATGGTATCTGAAGATTCAAGAATATTTTGGAATATGTTTCTTGCTCATGATGGTGATTATAAGGTTGTACCTGTGGCATATCCAGTTTCTATGGATGCCAATTTGGCCCCAACATTTTTGGAAACAATGAGGAACGTTTACAAACAGCATCGACGTTGGGCTTGGGGAGTAGAGAACGTTCCGTATATTTTATTTGGTTTTATAAAGAACCCTCGTATTCCTCTATGGAAGAAATTATCTATGTCTTTTACCCAGATAGAAGGATTCTGGTCTTTAGCGACAAACCCAATAATCATCTTTTTGCTTGGCTGGTTACCACTCGCTCTTGGTGGACAACAGTTTAATAGTTCGGTGCTTGCATACAATTTGCCAATTATAACCAGAACATTGATGATGATCTGTATGCTTGGGCTTGTTACTTCGGCAATTATTTCTATTTCACTTTTACCAACACGTCCAAAAAGTAAATCAAAATTAGATTCTGTATTTATGATAGTTCAGTGGATTTTGATTCCGATAACTATTACCGTGTTCGGTGCTATACCTGGTCTTGATGCTCAGACAAGATTGATGTTTAAAAGGTATTTAGGGTTTTGGGTGACACCGAAGCATAGGAAGTAGATTCGTGTTGCCTTGTTGCTATTACGACGCTATAGCGTCGTAATAGCAACAAGGCAACACGAATCTACTTCCTA
>Ga0172379_10008300_pt1 | contig 13119 bp, 12 predicted proteins | sample GrowelOW334metaG_FD_119756 | JGI IMG/M metagenome (GOLD analysis project Ga0172379, IMG submission 119756) | Groundwater microbial communities from an aquifer near a municipal landfill in Southern Ontario, Canada - Groundwater well OW334 metaG | ecosystem: Environmental > Aquatic > Deep... | reverse complement strand
TCGAACTCGCCTTGTATACACTCTGTTTCCATAAGGGCTTTCCTTTTTTCGGTCATTTCGTTTTCAGCAAAACAATTATAACCGGAGGGGAAAGCCCTTTTCAACTACTGTGAGAAATGCGGGGTAAGAACATTCAGGGGATCAAGCAAGAGTGAACCGACCCGAAGGATCGCCGCGACACCGACCCTTTTCCATACGACCTTTTCTACTTCCGAACCCTTCATCGCGATGCCACAGGTATCTTCAGAGTGAAGAGCATTTAACCCAATTGCGTGGCTTACTCCCGAGTATTAATGTGGTGATTAACTGCGCTTGATTCGAGACGCGAGCCTGTTTAGTTTCGGTGTGATGACATCAACAATGCACATGGCTTGGACGTGACAAGTCTGCGGTCGACTTAAAAGTGATTACCAATATTCCGCGCTCATCGTCTACAACAACTTTCCCTGGCCGATTTGTACGATCCGCTGTCCATGCCGCCGGCCCTTGTAAAGGCCCATAGGGATTTGGACGCGGCGGGGGACAAGTGCTACCGCAAGGATGCGTTCAGCAGCGAGATGGAACGGGCGGAATTCCTGTTTGCCCGGTACGAGCGGTACACAGAGATCCTGACGGCTGGGGCTGGCGCGAAAAAGCGGGGGAAGGGATGAAGTTCGAATGTGCGATATACTTCAAGAGGAGGATGGCTTGATGAAAGACCATTACGATTTCTCCGCAGCCGAAAAAGGCACATATAGGCCAATAGAGGAATTCGATATTCCGATTTATTTGGAAGAGGAAGTGAGAAAACGGCTCAAGATAATCGCTACATCATCGGGCAGGGATATTTCATCACTAGTCAATGAGTTGCTTAATAAGGACCTGGATATAATCGGCACCGCGACAATGGCGGCGGATTGAAGCGCAGGATTGAATCGAGGGCTAAATGAAGTGTGTAATCTGCAAGCAAGGTGAGTACAAAATGGTTTTACAACAGTCATCCTGACCCGGGGCGAATCATCCATTATAATTTGACAGGAGTTCCGATGAGAAATGCTCTGGTAATTATCTTTGTGGGAATGACAGCGGGCTTGCTGGATCTCATACCCTTGGTCATGGTCAAGGCACCTTGTTCAGAAATGCATTCCTGAACGGGTTGGCGGTGGCTGTGCTTATCATGCTGCCGGTGGTGTTGACGGTCTACACCGTGAATCCAAAGGATTTTCTACCCATGCTCTCCATGGCCGCCGTCCACAGGGGCCTTCGTACCTAAGGGGCAGCTTTATCACCGCTTGCCCCACTTGCCGTTTGGCCTTATTATTTTATGGGCGAGGGAGGCCGGAACCATGGAAAAAACTGAAGGAACATCCGCACTCAAGCAGGGGGAGCGGTTTACCTTGGTCCAGTGGCGGTCCTGGCCGGAGAACGAGCGCTGGGAACTGATCAACGGGGTAGCCTACGCAATGAGTCCCGCGCCCCGGATTCCTCACCAGAATTTTGCCGGAGAGTTATTCTATGCCCTGAGATGGTACCTCGAAGGGAAACCCTGCCAGCCCTTCATGGCCCCTGCCGATGTTTTCCTGCCTGATGACAGCGGAGAGGCGACGGACACGGTGGTACAGCCGGATGTGTTTGTAGTCTGCGACGGGGAGAAGGTGCACGACGATGGCATACACGGTGCGCCAGACTTCGTGGCTGAGGTGCTGTCCGAATCCACCGCCTACAAGGACTGGAACATTAAAAAGGCCCTATACGAAAGGGCGGGTGTACGGGAGTACTGGATTGTGAGTACCGAGACCGGTTCGGTCTTCCGCTATGTTTTGAAAGACGGCAGCTATGGTCCGGTTACGGAGATACTGCGCGGAGGGGCCGTAGAAAGCCTGGCGTTCCCCGGCTTTTCCTGGAGCGCGCCGGCTAAGCGCTGAGTTGTGCGGGAAAGGTACCTTTCGGCGAAAATAATCATTTGAAAATTCGGTCCCTACCCAACTATACTTCCGTAGTGAAGAAAAATATATTCCGTTCATGGTCACGCGGAACCTATGATTATTTGGATTCCTCACGACGAAGGCTCGTGGATCGTTTCTTTTTCACTGCAATCATGATTTTCACAGGTGCTTCGGCTCTTATCAGTGCCAGCTATGTCTTGGATAGCCGATACGATGCCGATTTCGCACGCATTGTTTTTGTGCTCGCCATAGGTTTCTGTGCATTGGTGCTTTCGGCGCAGGGAAAAGCCCGGGCAGCCATGATCGTCATGGGAAGTGCCATGTTGTTATCGACCGGATGGGCACTTGGCACGTTTGCCCTGAAGGGAGATGCGGAGAGCATAATCTACTATTCCCTGACCGAAATAATATCCGCTGGAATAATATTATTTGTTTCAGCTACGCTTTTAGGACCGATCGTTGGCTTTATCGCGGCCCTCGTCGGGAGTATTGCCTTATTTATTCCGATGTGGTTTTCCGGTTCTGTAGATCTTCAATCCACCTTACCCTTTTCGCTTATGGCTTGGTCCATTGCCAGCGCCATCGCAATAATGATTGGAGTCCTAAGTTCCGGTTTTGCCAAGGCTACAGTCAGCGAGGCAGAGCAGGCCACACAGGACTGTGAAAGGGCTGTGAAGGCAAAGATTGAACTTGAGAAAGCCCTTGGAGAAAACGAAGTGCTGCTGCATGAGGTCCACCATCGGGTCAAAAACAACCTACAGATAATGGCCAGCGTCATTGACCTTCAGGCTGATTATTCAGGGGATGAGAAGATACGGAAAACCCTTTCCGTAACTCGACGAAGGGTAGAAGCCATGGCGTTTGCCCATGAGACCATCTATTCTTCGGAGGCTCTGGGCGAATTCGACCTTGCGGCCTTCATAATGCGCCTCTGCGGAGACACGGCGGCCTCTTTCCCTGAGCGCTTGCATAAAATCAGATTTGATTACGAACTTTCACAGGAAAAATCGAATTTGAGTACCGCTGTTTCCTGCGCCCTCGCGGTAAGTGAATTGGTTTCCAACGCCATTCAGCATGCCCCGGAGAATGTGCCAATCCTAATCCTCGTAACCCTTCAACGTGAAGGTGACGAGTTAGTTGTTTCCATATCCGACAATGGTCCAGGCATTCCGGAGGGAGCGGAATTGGCGGACGGAAGCCTGGGCCTCAAACTGGTGGAAAACCTCGCGGCCGGACTTGGAGGATCCTTCTCAATTGCTCAGGACAGGCATCGCACTGATTTCCGCTTTCCCTCAGGTATCGCGGGACTTCCGCCACACCAGGTAGGAGTACGCGAATAGGTAGATTACGCCTCCGATGATGGACACGAGGACGACGATCGCAGCCGCTGCCGAGTGGGGCAACAAGATTGAGGCCAGCATGCAGAGGCCCATGATTATGAAGACCCAAGCCCCATGGCGATGGGTTTTTTTCCAGACCTCGGGGTCCGAGAGCGTCCAGGGAGTCCTGATGCCGACAAAGTAATTGGGGCGGAATTTTCCCAAAAAATTGCCTACCACGACGAAGAGTACGCCGATGATGATGCGTACAAAGACATCAACCGGGAAGTCGATGCCAAAGGCGGCGATCGCTACTATCCATGCAATGGGAATGAAAACCAGCGATAGCACCGTTGTCAGGATCGTGTAAGGTTTTGCGTGTTTTTCGTAGGCATCCTTTCGTGGATCTAAACGGGGCACGATTTTTAATAGCAGATAGATTGCCAGCGGCAAGGCACCCATGAACAGGATGGTCCAACTGGGCCCCCATCCGTCCACCTCGCTTTTGAAATTCCAGTGTACGGGGATGGTCCGGGGCATGCGGGGATACACGACGGCAAGCGCGGCTAGGGACGCCACGCAGACACCAATCACAATAAGATCCAGTTTTTTCGCTTTCATTGCTTGTCCTCCTTTCCTTTTTCCTCTTCCTGTTCTTTCAGTCCGTAGATCCAGGAGACTACGTCCTGGAATACGCTGGTATTGATCGAATAAATGATGTTCTGGCCGTTGCGGTCCGCCTGGACCAGGTCAGAGGCCTTAAGTTGGCTTAAGTGGTGGCTGATCGACGGCTTGCCGATAGAAAAGGCGTTGGCGATCTCCCCGGCGCTCATATCCCTTTCCTTGAGCATTTCCAGGATGCGCCGTCGGGTCGGATCAGCCAGGGCTTTGAAGACATCGTTCAAATGGATCTCCTTCTTTGTTCAATTTTTTTCGTTTCGTTATTTCGAATATATTCGAAATAACGAAACATGTCAATAGACCGAAATTCCGTTCGGGTGGATCAATCCACCCGGTTTACGTGGTATACCTTGATTACAGATAAAAAAATCCCGATACTTTTTATATCACGAGGAGATTCCTGTGCGACTTCATTCCATCAAGACAAAGCTGATCGCCGCGGTGGCTATTCCGGCATTTCTTATTTTCGCAGCCATGGTCGGAGTTGTGGGCTTACGCTTCACAGTAGATCTGGAAAAGACGGCCAATGAGATTTCCACCTCCGAAGCCCGTGCCTTGGCAGCCAAGCTGGATACCTTCCTCGTCGGCGGCATCCAGATATCCAGGGATCTTGCCGCCTTCGCCCTTGGCTACGAATCCATCCCCCTGAAAAGCCGCCGTGAGATGCTCTCGTGGGCAGTCCGTGCAACAGCTGCAACGAATACCCAGATTCTTGCGGCCTGGTTTATCTTCGAGGATCAGGTTGTCGACGGCCGGGATGCCGAATTCGCGGGTGAACCGGGCCATACGGCTTCGGGTCGTTTCGCTCCCTATTGGTACCGTGAGGGATCTGACCTGTTATTGGACTACGGGACGGAAGACGAAGAGGGCAACGTACTCGAATACTATACCGTCCCGAAAGAGGAACGTCGGGAGTACCTCACCGATCCCTACGACGTGACCACTACCAACGGGGTCACCCGTCAGGCAATCTCCTTCTGCATCCCTATCATCAAGGAAGGCAAGTTCATCGGGGTGGCGGGGGTGGATTATCCGCTGGACGAAATACGCAATTTCAACGCCGAGACCCAAAATACGAATGGCGAAAGTTATTCCTTCGTGCTCGCAAACAACGGCATGACCATTGCCCACCCGTCCGAAGAATTGACAGGAAAGGTTTTTTCGGAAGCCCTGCCCGAAATCGAGGCAAAATATGGTATATCCGAAGCAGTCCGAACCGGACTTGAATTGAGTTATGTTGATACATCCCTGATAACCGGCAAGAAATCCCTTGTGATGTTTGAACCTGTGCATGTCGGGAACGGCAACAATCCCTGGAGTTTCGGTCGGGTCATCCCCATCGAGGAAGTTCAGGCTCCCGCAAGATCCGCCATCCTTTTCCTGGGCTTCATGGGTATAGGCGGCGCCCTGTTGCTCGTCATCCTCCTGGTGCTTTTCATCAATGCCATCATGAAACCCCTTACCCGGCTTGAAAGGGCCTTGCAGGACATAGGTGGAGGCGAGGCGGACCTTTCGCGCCGCATCGAGGTTTCGGGTAACGATGAACTGGCCAGGATGGCAAGGTCTTTCAACAACTTTGCAGAAAAACTCTCGAATACGCTTTCCACGGTGCTCAAGGTTGCCCATGGACTCAGCAGTAACGGCGAGGACCTGGCTACTTCAATGACACAGTCGGAAGCGTCCCTCTCGCAAGTCCAGAAAAGCCTGGTGGAAGCCCGGGATCGATCGGAAGAGGAGAATTCCGGCGCGGTGAATGCCGCATCCGCGGTAGCCGCCATCGCGGATCAACTCGATTCCCTTGCCAGCGCAATTGACGTGCAGGCTTCGGGCGTGATTGAAAGCTCCGCCTCGGTCGAGGAGATGGTGGCCAATATAAAAAGTGTCGCAGGTTCGGTGGACCGCATCGCCGAAGAGCTTGAACGTCTGGTGTCGATCGCGGAGACAGGGCGGGATAAGCTGGCGGACGTGGAAACCACCATTCAAAGCATCGCCCGCCAATCGGGAACCCTGGCGGATACCAATGAGGCCATCGCCGCCATTGCCGACCAGACAAACCTGCTGGCCATGAACGCGGCCATCGAGGCAGCCCACGCGGGAGACGCGGGGCGGGGTTTTGCAGTGGTGGCCGATGAGATACGCAAGCTCGCCGAGTCGAGTTCCGAACAATCGCGGGAGACCGAACACGAACTGGGTGCCATCAAGAACGGCATAGAAGCTGTGGTTGCCAGCTCGGCGGAGGCGGGCAAATCCTTTTCGGAGACCCTTTCTGCGATCAGCAGGACCAATAACCTGGCATCAGAGGTGCGGGCGGCGATGGCCGAACAGGATACCGGATCACAACAGATACTCATCGCCTTGCAGGAAATCAATTCGAGTACCAGCGTCGTAAGCGCGGGTAGCACCAAGATGAAAGCTGCCGGTGCGACAGCCCTGAATGAAATGTTCCAGCTTGAGGATTCCAGCCGGAAGGTACGGGATCTGCTGAATGGTCTGGGAACCAATGCGACGGAGATTGGGCAGGCCTCAAACAGGGCGCTCAGAATGGCAGAAGAGACCAAGGGCATGATACGTCAGTTGCGGGAAGAGCTTGGCCGTTTCAAGCTCAGTTAGCATAATCCAGGAAACGCAGCTTACCCCGGAAACGCTTCTTGATAACCAATAGTGTTCCTTCGGCCTCGAAGCCCACGGACGCAACCACGGCGGCCATCAGGCCCTGCGAAGCCCTTTGGCCATACACCAGGTTCGTACGCATGAAATTTACAAAGACAGGCGCCTTCTTGAATCCGTACTCGGCCTCCAAGGGAAAACCCGTCGATGCATCCAGGTGGAGGATTCCGGCATAGCTGTTTTTCCCCTCGACCTGCTCGTATTCCACTGACAGGATTGCCTTTCCGTCCCTGAACCCCTGACGGGAAGATAGTAAGGTGACATTGACCTGCTGGTCGGGGTCCAAAGGTGTGGCCGAGAAAGACGATTCGCCGCCTGGACGCCGCGCGGCATTCCGGCCCTTGGCCGCATCCTCGGCAGCCTTTTTCCGGCGTTCCAGCGTCACGTCCTTCCCGTCCTTCGCGGTGTATTCGATACTAGTCACCGGTTCTTCCTTGCCGGGAACGTAGCTGAGCGCCAGGCGGGATTCCTCCCGGGTTACGACCGCACCCTTGGCGTCTATTTCCTCGAACCAGGTTTCCATGCGAGTAGGCTTGGATTCCCCGCCGGCAACAAACGCCTCCACTGCCTTGGACCACAGGATCAGGGCACCGCGCAATTCCGGCGAGGCATATGCCCCCAGCTTCGGGAGCCGGCTCTGTGCGGTCAGCGACACCACCGTGGGGCCAGTCGAAAGGAGCGCGGCGAGTACCGCCAGCACCAAAGCCCTCACGATGTCTATGCGCTTCTTCCGCAACAGTGCTTGTACTTTTTCCCGCTTCCGCAGGAACAGGGATCGTTCCTGCCGACTTTGGGACCGGAACGGACTATGGTTGTCGGGACTATCTCGCCATCGTCGTAAAGCCAATCGCCGTCTTTCCTGACGAACTTGGCGCGTTCCCGGTGCTCGTCCTTCAAGCCGTCCATAACGTAGGACGCGATGAATTCCACCGTGCCTTCTGTATCGGAAGGACCGCCCTTCTCGCTCGAAACGATCTTGAGGCCGAGCCATTGCGACTTTTCACTCCAGCGCTTGGTCTGTTCGATATCGATATCCCGGGAACCATCCCGTACGCAGGTGGCGACGATATGGTCAACCTCGTGCTTGGCGTAGGCTGAATAACGGCTCCGCATCAGGGCTTCGGCGGTAGGTGCCTTCTTGGATCCTGAGATGTAGGGGCGGCAACAATCTTCATATGAGCGGCCGGAACCGCAGGGACATGCATCCATGGTATTTCTCCTAAACCAGTTGTACCCAAAAGTTGCCCCGGGGGCAAGGGATCGCTATTGCGCACCCCCGCCGGGTTCGATACCATACCACCATGACCCAACGCCGTTTACGTCTCCTTGGCCTTATCTTCATAGTCGTGCTGTGGGGCCTGTCCTTCATCTCGATCAAAATATCCGTAGCTGTCCTGCCGCCCATGAGCTTGGGAGCAGCCCGTTTCGCGCTGGCCATACTCCTGCTCTGGGTAATCAAGCATAAAACCGCACCGGAAGAGAAATTGCGGATTCGGGACCTGCCCTACCTGGTCGGAGCGGGTTTGATAGGAGTAACCGCCTATTTCTTTTTTGAGAACAATGGCGTCCGGCTGGTGAGCGCCTCCGAAGCCTCTATCATAATAGCGACCATCCCGGTACTCATGATGGTGGCGGAACGGATATACTCCGGCGGCAGGATAGCCAAACGCCGCTGGGCTGGGGCCTTCCTCTCGATGGTCGGTGTCTGGCTGGTAGCAGGAACCTCAGTCGTGGTCACGGGGAGCGCATCGGGATACCTATACATGCTCGGCGCCGCCCTCAGTTGGGTAGCGTATACCTTCCTTACACGGCCCTTGTTCGCTTCCCGGTCCCGCATCTATATAGTTTTCTGGCAATCGATCTTCGGCTTCATCGGCTTTCTGCCCTTTACCATCGCAGAATTCCCCTCCTGGGGCAGTGCCTCCGTCATTGTCATCCTGAACATAGCCTTCTTGGGCTTTTTCTGTTCCGCCATTGGCTACTGGCTGTACGCCCTGGCTTTGGGCACCCTGGGGATAGGGACCGCCACGGTATTCATCAACCTGATTCCGGTGGTGACGGTGGCCGCGGGCTTTGTCGTACTCGGTGACAGGTTGACAGCCCCTCAATGGTTGGGAGCAGCGGTAGTATTGGCCGGCGTATATCTGGCGACCATCGAAACGAAACCCAAAGCAAGCGGCGAAGACCCTACCTACCACTCGATGGACAAGGCAAAGCCGAATACATAATCATTGTCCGGATCGGAGTCGTCCAGGTTCGAGAACAAGAGGGAAGCCCATGCGTAGGGCGAATACCGCAGGGGCAAGGCCGTCGCGGGCATGGCCCCCAGGACAGCCCCGGCCTTCAGGGTGAGGGCATGCACGAAGTCCGTCCTGCCCGAAAGATCCAGGTAAGATTCGTCAAAGAAAACCCCTTTCCATAAGGCCGTTCCAAAAAGCCGGTTGAAATAGATATGGGACAGGTGGGTCTGTGTTTCGAGTGAAAAAATTCGGAATTCCGCTCCGCCCCCAGCCACCCAGCGCAAGTCTGCAGGATACTGGGACGCATACTCGTTCAGACCTTCGAAGTCGGCATCGCCAAAGACGCGCGAATTGCCGGTAAGAGACATGCCACGTCCATCATAAAGCGCGTATGCTGTGGTGCGTATCGGTACAAAGGGATTGAAACCAGCCTTCAGCACCGAAGCCATCCTGATATTTTCCATCGGCGGACCGGATAGCGGCAGAAGCGTGCGGATGCTCAGATCCAGTGAGAACCCTGTCCCGAATACATTCCAGGCTTTTTTTTGGTAATCCCTAATTCCCAATCCCAAGCCAACCAAGGAAACCGATTCTTCAAGACCCCAAGTAAAGGCGGAAGAGCCATCGTCCGGATCCCCTGCAAAGAGCGAAGAGGCCACAAACGGGTTAAGCGAATACCTGAGACGTTCGCCCCCAATACCACGCTCAAGGTTTATGGAAGCCGAGAGCCTTACTGCCCGGTAAGCCATCCCCGCACCGTTGCCATATTCCACACTATCAGAAAAACTCAAGCCCACGAGTGGCCCGAAGGCGTAGGTACTGGCCTGGGCATCCATAAAAGCGGTTTGGAAATAAGCGTCCGCCCCGCCGATCAGAAGCAGCGTTGTCGTATCGGTGGGGTCCGAAAGATACGACACAAGTCCGCCGCCATCGATCCGGGTGGTGGTCCCAAAAGTCCTGATGAGCGGAAAGGGCAACCAAAGCCTGAAGGGATTCATCCAAAGCAGGGGCGCATACCCGCGCTCCTCAAAGTCCGTAGCCCTTTTTGCAACCGTACCATTGGCTATCTCACCATTGGCGAACGCACCAAGGGCGATGGATGTTCTTTTCCCCCAGGTATCGGGCAGGGGAATGAATCGAATCCCCTCCAGCGCACCGGTCAATTCGCCGAGCTTTTCGGGGTACTCGAGCAGGCTGTCCCAAGTGGAGAAAGCCGCACGATAATAAATGGACCCATTTAAAAGTATGGGGTCGAATATTCCGCCGGAAAAATCACGGCTGGAGAATACGGCCTGGTCTCCATCAACCATGGCCAGCTTGTAGAAGCGGTCATCGTCCACAAAGGAAAACAGGAGCTTCCCTTCGACGGCACGCAAATTCCGGGCGTGGCGCCACAGGGAGGCATCCATTTCCGAAGCGGTTTCCAGATGTGTGTTGATCCCGGTATTGAAATCATGGACAACGATGAAGCGTTCGCCACGCTCGGAAGCGATGAAGGCGATACGATGGTCGTCGAGCACGGCGGGGTTGGAAAAGAGAAGGCTGTCGTTGCCTTCCAAGAGGACCTGCTCCTGCCCGATGGCATCGCGGTAGACAAGCTTCGTCGCGTGCAGGTTGGCCGCTATGCCCACAACACCGTCGCGGAAATAGCGCGCCTTGTACAGGCCCATCCACTCACGCCCCGTGGGCCGCCCATCGGCAACGGTAAACTCCCGAACCTGGGCTTCTGCCAAATCGCCCTTGAACCGGTACCCCGATACCAGCAAAAATTTCCCGTCACTGGAAAGGGAAAAACCATCCGTGCCGGAATCGGTTTTTACCACCCGTTGGGTCTGCCCCGTCACCGGATCCATGGTTACGATTTCCCGCTCAATGGAATCCAGCCAAAAAAGCCTGCCCGCCGCCGCTTCCAGTGAGCCCAAGGTGGTCTCACTTACAAGGGGGGCTCTAGTGTCGTTATCCTCAAGACCGGCAACGTACAGCGAATCCGCAAAGCCAGCCCAGGCCTGGCGGATATCCATGCCATAGACATCAAGAAAAAGCCTGAAAAAGCCGGTGCGGTAAAAATCTATGGAGAGGGGAAAGCGGGCCCCCATGGCCTTCCATAGCTCGGCGTATTTCTCCATGCCCCAACGTTTCTGGATATAAGCAGAAAACAGGCCACCGTATTCGTAATACGCGTTTCCGTTCGGGGGCAAATCGTACAACCCTGAAGCCTGGAAAGGGTCCAGCAATTTTCCGTCCCGTGCGGCCTGGGCTATGTTTTGTTTCACCAAGGGGTCATTGGCGCGTCCGTAACCATCCAGACTCTCAAAACTGACCGTAACGCCTTCCACCATAAAAAGTGGTGCGGTAAACGCTGCAGGCACTACCCAGCCGCCGAAGAACCCGTGTAGCAGTTGCAGGAAGGGACTGCGCGTGCTCAGGGAAACCGCGTGTACCAATTCGTGCAGAAACAGGCCCTGGAAAGCATCACCATACGAGGTCCATTCAATGTCCATGGGAGTGTCGAACAGGACGATGTGCGGGTACGGCACGGGGTTCATGTACGCATTCAGAAGCCCGGTGTGCGGCGTGATGGTAACCGGGATACGGCCCGGAACCTCGATCCCCAAGAGCGAGGAAACCCGCTCGTAGGTGGTATCTGCGAAAGAGGCCAGGGCTGCCGCACTCCGCCGCGATTCTTCGGGAAAAATGATCCTGAAGTGGACGGTATCGAATTCCCTGAGCGCAGTGAAGGGCCGGAGATTCTGGGCTTCCGCACCCACAGGAATGATCAGACCCAAAAGGACGGAGCAAAGGATTACCAATAATGCAGGCTTTGGTCGCATGGCCAAACTATACCACATATTCCCGTACAGACGATTTGACCATGGAACCATCCTTGAAGGTCCAGAACCGGGGTTCGAACCAGCCATCGGGCGGGAAGGCGATCGTGGCAAAGCTGGGCAGGAAATCACCACGCGGACGCGATACACTGCCCGGATTCAGCATCAATATTCCACGATATTCGTCCCAGAAAGGCCGGTGGGTGTGCCCGAAAAGCGCAATCTGGGCCTTGAAGGAGCGGGCGACGGTTGAGAGGGAGGAAAATTCGTCCTGAACGCCGTGCAGGTGACCGTGGCACAGAAAAATGCGGGTGCCACCAAGTTCGAGGATATCCTGCACAAGGATGGTGTGGTCGCTGTCGCTGTTTCCGCGTACCCGTTTCCAGACCGGATGGAAAGCGGCTTGGTCGAAGGCTTTGCGGGGATCCTCGGCACCGTCTCCCAAAAAGGCGACCGCGCTTATGCCACGGGTTTTTCCCCAGGCGAAAACCGCCCCCAGCGTTATTGTATCTCCGTGGCTGTCCGATACGACCAACAACTCTGGGGTACGTTCTGCCATTGTGTACTTTCGGTCTATTTGAGCACAGGTTCGGGGACTGGTGTCGACAGGACAGGCTTGCCGTCGGGACCCAGAACGGGTTCAGGAACGTCCGGTGCCAGCGGCAGGGCTTCTTCCTCGGAAGGCAAAGGCGACCGGGCGACGACGAAGGGTTCGATAAAGGGTTCGATGCCGGCGATCATCTTGGGTACGGACAACAAAAACAGGTCGCCGCCCAGGGGTACGGAGAAGTACCCCTCGAACTCTGGCTTGCTGCCGTCGGGAAATTCTATTCGGATGCGGTGTCGCTGGCCGACTACGGTGAATTTATCCCGATCGCCCTTTAAGAATTCCATCCCCTTCCCGCCATCAATGCTGACCTTCATGAGCTCGAAGGCTTGGTACGCACCGGCGGGATCGGCCTTGTTGTCGACGAGTACGGTATGTCCCCGGTTGAAAACGAACAGGACGACGGCCAGGGCGACGTACACGACGACCAAGGCAAAGCGCAACAGCATCCGGCGGTTTCCCACTTGTACCTGCGTTTGCGATTGTGTTTTCATTTTCGCTTTCATTTGACTGCTCCTGCCTCGGTGGAGGCAAGGGCAGGAGGAGCCTCGGCGCGGTTTCCGGCGACCCCACCGCGAAGGCCGAAACGGGCGGAATCGGCATTCGCACGTTTGCGCCAGGCGTGGAGCACAAGAGCCAGCGCGATGACACCATAGCTGAAGGCGTCGCGGAAGAATTCGCCTATCATGGCGGATCCGAACAGGTTTGTACCCGCCCGCGGCACGACTATGTACATCAGGTGCAGTAGCACGACGCCCACGAAAACGTTGGGGATGGTTGCTTTGGCAATGGACGCGCCTCCTACGAGGATGGCGGCGGCGGCGAAGAAGCCGGTCTGCTTGTGGGCGTTGT
>Ga0172379_10008299_pt1 | contig 13119 bp, 10 predicted proteins | sample GrowelOW334metaG_FD_119756 | JGI IMG/M metagenome (GOLD analysis project Ga0172379, IMG submission 119756) | Groundwater microbial communities from an aquifer near a municipal landfill in Southern Ontario, Canada - Groundwater well OW334 metaG | ecosystem: Environmental > Aquatic > Deep... | reverse complement strand
GGGGAACGTCGAACACAAAATGGGCATCAGGGGCTCGGCCACCTGTACCCTGAACTTCGGCGACGAGGGCAAGTGCATCGGCGAGCTCCTCGGCAATGAACGTCAAGGCATGCGGATCATGTTCCAGTTGATGAACGAGGCGCGTCTGGAAGTCGGCATACAGGGTTTGGGGCACGCCTCGGCGGCCCTTGAGCACGCCGTCCAGTATGCCAAGGAAAGAATTCAGAGCACCCCGGTCTGGGAGATGAAAAACCCCGAGGCCAAGGCCGTGCCAATCATCATGCACCCCGACGTCCGCCGGGACCTCCTCTGGATGAAGGCCTATGTGGAAGGCATCAGGGCCTTGAATTACTTCACCGCCTACTCCCTCGACATGGCCAAGGTCGGCGACACCCCCGAGGAACGGGCCAAATACCAGGGATTCGCCGAACTGCTGACGCCGATTTGCAAGGCCTACTCCTCCGACATGGCCTGCCTGGTCACCTCCAAGGCCGTTGACGTCTACGGCGGCTATGGTTACTGCCAGGAATACCCCGTGGAACAGTACATGCGGGACTGCAAGATCGCCTGCCTGTATGAGGGGACCAACGGCATCCAGTCTCTCGACCTCGTGGGCCGGAAACTGGGCATGAACAAGGGCATGAACACCATGAACATGATGGGAGAAATCGACGCCACGATCAAGAAAATCAAATCCGTCGACGACCTCCAGAAATATGGCGCCAAGCTTGAAGAGGCATACAATGCGCTCGTCGATCTGACCATGACCTTTGCGGCCCTGGGAAAGAGCTCCAGTTTCCTGATCCCCATTCTCAACGCCTCGCCCTATCTTGACCTCTTCGGGGATGTCCTCCTCGGTCATTTCCTCTTCCAGGGCGCCGCTATTGCCAGGGAAAAGCTGGATGCGATTTTCGCGGGCAAGGGAGCGGATTCGATCGGGAAGAAACGGGCCCTCGTCCATACGGACCAGGATGTGGCTTTCTATGAAGGGAAGATTGCGTCGGCAAAGTTCTTTGCCGTCGAGGTCCTTTCTTCGGTCAAGGCAAAATGTGAAGCCATCAAAATGGGAGACAAGACGACGATTGAAATGGCCATCGAGTCCTTTCCATCGTAAACATAACATACGGGTATACAGGAACCGATGCGACCTGAGACGGCATACATCCGGTTCCTTTATCATCAGTAATCAAGAGGAGGAAAGCTATGTCCTACGAAATTAAAAAAGCGGCAGTATTAGGCGCGGGCGTCATGGGGGCCACGATCGCCGCCCACCTGACCAATGCGGGAATCGAATGCTACCTGATGGATATCATTCCCTTTGAATTGACGGAAGCGGACAAGGCGAAGGGCTTGACGGAAAAGAGCCCGGCCTGGCGGAACCGTTTTGCCGCCAACGGTCTGGCGGGGGTCACCAAATCAAAACCGGCGAGTTTCTATACCAAGAAAAACGCCGCCATGATCAAGATCGGCAACTTTGAAGACAACCTCGGCTGGCTGGCTGATTGCGACTGGGTAATCGAAGTTGTCATAGAAAACCTGAAGATCAAACAGGAGCTCTTCGCGAAGCTGGAAAAGATTGTGAAGCCGACCTGTATCGTCACCACCAATACCTCGGGCCTTCCCATCCAGGACATCACGGCCAAATTCGGCAAGAGCCTGAAAGAGCGCTTTCTGGGCACCCACTTCTTCAATCCCCCCCGGTACATGAAGCTTCTCGAGATCATCCCCGGCAAGGAAACAAAGAAGGAAGTCGTCGATTTTATGATCGAATTCGGCGAGCGGGTGATCGGAAAAGGCATCGTGGTCTGCAAGGACGTCCCCAACTTCGTCGGCAACCGGATCGGCGTCTTTGACATCGCCAGCGCCATCCGCCTCATGGCTGAGAAGGGCATGAAGATCGACGAGGTGGACGCCATCATCGGCAAGGCCATCGGCCGCCCCGGCAGCTCCATCTTCGGGACCCTCGATCTGGTCGGTCTGGATACGGGCTACCACGTGATGAAGAACCTCTACGCCGCCGTCCCTGAGGACGAGGCCCGGGAGACCTTCATCCCCCTCGAGTTCATGGACAAGATGATGGAGCTTAAGTGGCTGGGGAACAAGACCAAGGGCGGCTTCTACAAAAAGACGAAGGACGCAAAAGGCAAGAAGTCCAAGCTCATGCTCGATTACCCAACCATGACCTATGTCCCCGCCGGGAAGCCGAAGTTCGAGTCGGTCAGCGCGGCGAAGAAGAAATCCGACGAGGGCGTTGCCGTCACGATCAAGACGCTCTTCTACGGCAAGGATGCCGCTTCGGAACTGGTCCGGGAATACCTCTGCGGCAACTTCATCTATGCCGCCAACCGGATCCCGGAGATCTGCGAGAACATCACGGCCATCGACAACGCCATGAAGTGGGGTTACAATCACCAGCTTGGTCCCTTTGAGACCTGGGACGCCGTGGGCGTGCGGGAATCCGTCGAAGTCATGAAGAAGCTGAAGAAGAAGGTCCCCAAGAAGATCGAGGAGATGCTGAAGAAGGGATTTGAGACCTTCTACGCCAAGAAGGAAGACGGCGTCTATTACTACGATTTTGAAACGAAAAACTATGTGAAGCTGGGTGAGAATCCACGGATCATCCTCCTGCCCGCCTTGAAGGAGCGCAAGAAGGTCATCGCCCATAATCCCGGGGCCACCCTGGTGGACATCGGGGACGGCGTGGCCTGCCTCGAATTCCATACGAAGATGAACGCCGTCGACGACAATATCGTCGCCATGATCAATGAGAGCTGCAATATCGTCGAGAAGGACTTCCTGGGCCTGGTAGTGGGCAACCACGGGGCCAACTTTTCGGCCGGGGCCAACATCTTCAAGGTACTCCTCCTGATCCAGATGGGAGACTGGGATATCCTCGAGAATATGATCTCCGGTTTCCAGGATGCCAATATGCGGATGAAGTACCTCTCCAAGCCGGTGGTCTCTGCCCCGGCGGGACTGGCCCTGGGCGGCGGCTGCGAGATGGCCATGCACTGTGCCAAGTGCCAGCCCTGCGGTGAGACCTACATCGGTCTTGTCGAGGTCGGCGTCGGTTTCATTCCCGCCGGCGGCGGCTGCAAGGAAATGATGGTCCGCGTGACGGAAGGGATTCCCGACGGGGCCATTGCCGCGGGTCTGAACCTCCAGCATTACTATGCCAAGGCCTTCGAGAACATCGGTACGGCCAAGGTGGCGACCTCCGCCATGGAGGCCATGGACCTCGGGTTCATCCGGAAGACGGAGAACATCTCCCTGAACCGGGATCAGCAGATCTGGGATGCCAAGCAGGTGGTTCTGGGGCTCTCCAAGTACTACAAGAAACCGCGCCCGGTGATGATTCCCGTCATGGGCGAGAATTTCCGCGGCATGGCCGAGGCGATCCTCTTCAACATGCAGCACGGCAAGTTCGCGACGGAGTACGATGTCTTTGTCGGCAAGAAGGTTGCCCACATTCTCTCCGGCGGCGACTGCGAAGAAGGGACACTGGTAACGGAACAGGAGATCCTGGACCTGGAAAGGGAAGCCTTCCTGAGCCTCTCCGGTGAGAAACGGACCCAGGACCGGGTCATGCACATGCTGACCACGGGGAAACCCCTGCGGAATTAAGATAAACCCTGGATCGGCCGGTCGCCGGTGGTTCGGACCATCGGGGCCGGCCTTCTCAAAGATATATGAAGGAGGAAAGTCATGAGTGAAGCTGTTATTGTTGAAGCCGTGAGAAGTCCGGGCGGGCGCTATAAAAGAGGCGGACTGGCCGCGACGAGGGCGGAGGCATATGGTATTCAGGTAGTAAAGGGCTTGCTGGCCCGGGTTCCGGAACTGAACCCCGAAGACGTCGATGATCTGATCGTCGGCTGCTCCTTCCCCGAAGGGGAGACGGGTATGAATTTGGGCAGGGTTATCGCCATGGGGGCGGGATTACCCATTTCGACTTCCGGGATGGTCATCAACCGTTTCTGCTCTTCCGGCGTCCAGGCCATTGCCGACGCGACGGCAAAGATCCGGGCCGGATGGTCCGAGGTCATTATCGCCGGCGGCTGCGAGACCATGTCCCATATCCCCATGGGCGGCGGGATCTTCCGTCCCAGCCCCGAATGGAAGTTTGACGGGTCCATGCCCAATGTCTATGTGTCCATGGGCGTGACGGCGGAAAACGTTGCTGCCAACTACAGCATCTCCCGGGAAGACCAGGACAAGTTCGGTGTGGAGAGCAACCGCCGGGCCTTTGAGGCCATCAAGGCGGGGAAATTCAAGGGAGAGATTATTCCCATCGATGCTTTCAAGTACAAGGTGAAAAACGGGAAACGGGTCCGGGAGACAGTCGTGTTTGATACCGATGACGGCGTCCGTTGGCCTACCACCATTGAAGATCTGGGGAAACTGAAATCGCCCTTCAAGGCCGGCGGATCTGTCACGGCGGGTAACGCCTCGCAGATGACGGACGGGGCGGCATTTTCCCTGTTGATGACGGCGGAGAAGGCCAAGGAACTGGGTCTGAAACCATTGGCGAAACTCTCCTATTTTGCCGTGGCCGGCTGCAAGGCGGAAGAAATGGGCGTCGGCCCGGCCTATGCAATTCCCAAGGTTCTCAAGATGGCCGGTTTGACCCCCAAGGATATCGATGTCTATGAGATAAACGAGGCCTTCGCCTGCCAGGCGATTTACTCCTGCCGGGTCATTGGAATCGAAGACCGCTACTGGGCGGGCGATATCAACCCCAACGGCGGGGCTATTGCCCTGGGCCATCCTCTGGGCTGCACAGGTGCCAAACTGACGGCCCAGCTCCTCCACGAGCTGAAGCGACGCAAGGCCAAACGCGGAATCGTTTCCATGTGCATCGGCGGCGGCATGGGCGCGGCCGCGATCTATGAAATGCTGTAAAATTAAACCTAATTAACGTCTACCCCCTCCTTAAAGGCCCTCTCCAGAAATGGAGGGGGCCTTTTTGTTACTTACTACCTTGAAATCAGGTACGACCTATCGATGAAGGAGTATTTTTATTTGCTGATGTTCACAGGGTTGCAGAGTTATGTTACGGAGAGCTACATCTCCTGGGCCACAGGAAACCTGAGCAGGACTATGTCTGGCTACTTCAAAGGCATCTCGGGAAGAGGGTATGCCCTGTGCATCGACGTCTTCGTGGATTCTACATTCGAAAACGACGCGTATGGCGATGGAAAACGCCCGTTCGGCGCTTGATCCGGAGCAATTTATGGAATATCGAATAAAAGGTGCAACTGCCCCCGCACATCGTCTTGACAAGGGCAATGTCGTGTTGTAAGCTTTCACCGCTCGTTAGGGGTGTCCTGTTGGACTGAGACGCCGGATTCCCGGCAACCCTTCACCGACCTGATCAGGGTAATGCCTGCGTAGGGAAATGAGCCGAATGTGCAAAGTGCATAAAGGCCGCTTCCCAAAAGGAAGGGGCCTTTATTTTTAATAAGTGCCACCTTTATGACTTAGCGAATAAAGAAATCCGCCGGTGAAACAATAACAGCGGAAATATTTCAGGAAACAAAAGGGGGCCCAAGAATCACTTCACCCCGGAGGAGGAAATATAGGTGGTCAGGCAAAATATGGATTTTATCCTTTACCTCGTAACGGATCGTCGCTGGCTTGGCGAAAGGACCCTCTGGGATAGCGTTGAAGAGGCCATTCTCGGCGGCGTGACCATCGTTCAACTGCGTGAAAAAGAGATATCCTCCAGAGAGTATCTCGAACTCGCGCGAAGGGTGAAAGAGGTAACCGATCAGCATGACATCCCGTTGATCATCAATGACAGGATAGACATTGCGCTGGCGATCGACGCCGACGGTGTCCATCTTGGCCCGGAGGACCTGCCCGTTCCGCTTGCCCGCAGATTGCTGGGGGACGGGAAGATCATCGGCGCTTCCGCCGCCTCGGTGGAGGAGGCGCTGCTATTTCAGGCGCAGGGCGCGGATTATCTGGGGGTAGGCGCCGTCTTTTCCACCGCCACAAAACGGGGGACGGAGAAGGTCGGCCTTGAAGATCTCCGCGGGATCAAAGCGGCGGTCCATATCCCGGTGGCGGCAATCGGCGGCATCAATGCAGAGAACGCCAAGCCTGTCATGGAAACGGGGGTGGACGGCGTGGCCGTGGTCTCCGCCATCATGGATCAAACGGACATCCGGGAAGCGGCCCGGCGGCTTTTATCCCTGCTGAAAGGAGCGAAGAGATGAAGGGAACCCGATACCGCTGGCCTGTCCTGTGGGCCACGTTTGTGACCTATCTTTTTGACAGCTACGATTTGATGGTTCTGGCCATCGCGATGCCGGTCCTGCTTAAGGTCTTAAATATGACCCTTCCCGAAGGCGGGCTGCTGGGCTCCGCCACAATGCTGGGGGCCATGGCCGGAAGCGTCCTGTTCGGGCTGATCGCCGAAAATTACGGCCGGCGTTTTGCCCTCCTGCTGGCCCTGGTCTGGCTCGGGATCGGAATGGGGGTCGTCTATTTCATGGACTCCTGGACCCATTGGCTGGTCCTCAGGTTCATGACGGGGATTGCGATCGGGGGGATATGGGGCCCCTGCGCCGCCCTGATCGCCGAACACTGGTCGCCGGAGTACCGCGGACGTGCCGCGTCGTTCGTTTTCAGCAGCTTTGCCATTGGCGCCGTCGTGGCCTCCCTGGTCGGACGGCTGGTCCTCCATATCGAATGGCAATGGCTGTTTGTCGCCGGGACCGTTTCCATCCCCGCTGCCCTGCTGGTCAGACGTCTTGTCCCTCCCGATCCGGTGCGATCGGGATCGGCCTACGGTAATCATGGGAAATCCAGGATCGGCATCGGGGCCATTTTTGAAGGCGGCCTGGCCAAGACCACTTTTCTCGCAACGCTGGTCAGCATCGTCAATCTGGCGGGCTATTGGGGTGCGGCCTTCTGGATCCCGACTTTTTTGACCAAAGAGAGGGGGCTGAGCCTGACAACAATGGCCGGATTTTCCTTCGTAATGTACCTCGGAATGTTTCTCGGCTTTCAGTTTTTCGGCATGCTCGCGGACCGGATCGGCCGCCGTCGGGCCATGATTGCCTCCTTCGTCACCGTCGCGGCGGCGGTTGCGGTCTATATCGTGGTTCGAAGTCCCATGTTCCTGTTCTGGTGGGGAATTATGGTCGGTTTCGGCCTCTGCGGCTCCGGCGGTGTACTGGGGGCGTACTATGCAGAGCTCTTCCCGGAACGGATCCGCGCATACGCCGGCGGCTTCTGCTGGAACATGGGTCGCGTCGGGGCAGTGCTGGCGCCGTTCACCATCGGTTATATCGGCAAGGTCCACGGACTGCAAACGGGTCTTGCCGTCACCTGCGTGATCTATATACTGGGAGCCGCAATGCTTTTATTGCTGCCGGAGACCTTTAAGGGCCGGAGGAGTACTTGAGAATGATGCCGGAAATTCATCTTGAAGACTATCTCCGCCGAAAAACCCTCATCCTGGGCGACGTCAATACCGGAAAGACCACACTGACAAGGAATGTACTGGAAGAGTTTTGCCGTCATGATCTCGGCGGACGAATCGTAATCGTGGATATGGCGCCGGAAATTCCGGCCAAGCTGGTATATGAGAAGGGGCTGATCGGCATCGGCGGGAAATTGACACCGCCGGGGGGGCACGACATTCTCTATCTGGGCGGTCGTTTTGAGCCGCCCCGCCTGAGTTCGAAAACGGAAGCAGAAGCCATCGAAAAGGCCCGGCAAAACTTTCGGATCATGGAAGATCTCTTCCGTAGGTTGCATTTGCAGTCGCGGGACATCATGATGGTCAATGACGTCAGTATCTATCTCCAGGCGGGAACAGCGGAAAACCTGACCCGATGGCTGGATCAGGCCGTAACGGTCATCGCAAACGGCTACTGGGGAAAAAGGCTGGGAGGAGGGACGTTGACCGAACGGGAAAGAACCGAGACGGCAAAGCTTAAAACCTATTTTGAACAGCAGGGGAGAGTCCTGATTTTAGACCCCCGCGACTTCTACCCCATTCACGAAGAATATCTCTGAAATAGTTGTTTACACCAAACGGCATTTATTTGAATCGCCTCATTGAGCGATAATTGCTTGATATATATGTATTTGCTTATTAACGCTTATTTATCAATTATATTCGATATTAAGGTTAATTGCTTATCATAACATGCAGTTAAGTCTTATTTATCGTCAATAATTTTCGGTAACCGCCCCGGACAAGGCCTGGTGGATCGCCTGGGCGGCCTTGCGTCCCGCCCCCATGGCCAGGATGACGGTAGCGGAACCGGTGACGATGTCTCCCCCAGCGTAAACGCCGCGGCGGGTTGTCTCTCCCGATTCTCCCTTGGTGATAATATAGCCCCTTCTGTTCGTCTCCAGCCCCGGTGTCGTGGACGGCACAATGGGATTGGCCATTGTCCCGACGGCAACAACGACCGTATCCACATCAATGACGAACTCCGATCCGGGCATGGGAACGGGGCTGCGGCGGCCCGAGGCGTCCGGTTCTCCCAACTCCATCCGGATGCACTTGACCCCGGTGACCCAGCCTTCCTTGCTGCCCAGGTATTCGACAGGATTGGTCAGGAGGAGAAACTGGACCCCCTCTTCCTTGGCATGATGAACTTCTTCCTTCCGGGCGGGCATCTCCACTTCGCTGCGCCGGTAGATGATATAGGCGTTGTCCGCCCCCAGGCGCAGGGCCGTCCGGACCGAGTCCATGGCCACGTTGCCGCCGCCGACGACGGCGACGTTCTTTCCCCGGACAATGGGCGTATCGTATTCAGGAAACCGGTAGGCCTTCATGAGGTTTGACCGGGTCAGGTATTCATTGGCGGAGTAAATTCCACTCATATTTTCCCCAGGGATATCCATGAAAACGGGAGCCCCGGCGCCGACGGCGATGTAAACGGCGTCAAATCCTGCCGCAAAAAGTTCATCTATAGTTTTCAAACGACCGATGACGGCGTTGGTGATTACCTTAACCCCGAGCTTCTTGAGATAATCGACCTCGGCCTCCACAATGGCCTTGGGGAGACGAAATTCGGGAATTCCGTATATCAGCACGCCCCCCGCTTTGTGGAGGGCTTCGAAGACCGTAATATCGTAACCGAGCTTGACGAGATCACCGGCGATGGTCAGCCCCGAAGGTCCGGCGCCGATAACAGCGACCTTTTTGCCGTTGGGGGCCGCAACCGCCGGGATGTTAACGGCGCCCCGGTCTCTTTCGTAATCGGCGGCAAATCTCTCCAGGCGGCCGATGGCCACGGGCTCCCCCTTCTTACCCAGGATGCAGGTCTTTTCACACTGATCTTCCTGGGGACAGACGCGGCCGCAAACGGCGGGGAGGCAATTTGTTTCCTTCAGGGTCCGGGCGGCCTCAAGAAAATCTCCCTCGGCAATCTGCTTAATGAATTTCGGGATCTGGACGTCGACCGGGCAGCCATCCACGCATCCGGGCTTCTTGCACTGGATGCAGCGCCTCGCTTCCAGAACGGCCGTCTCCGGGGAATAACCGCAAGGCACTTCGTTGAAATTCTTGACCCTGTCTCCGGGCCCCTGCTCCGGCATCGCCTGGCGGGGTATTTTTTCCTTCTTAGGTTTGGTTTCTGTATCAGTCATAGTCATTCCGCCTCAGTTTCCCTGCCACCCGCACCGGTGCCGTTCATAGGACTGACCTTCCTGTTCGCAATACATGCGCAGGCGGTTGGTCAATAAATCAAAATCAACCTGGTGACCGTCGAATTCAGGTCCGTCCACGCAGGTAAATTTCGTCTTCCCTCCCACAGAAACCCGGCAGGCCCCGCACATCCCCGTGGCATCCACCATAATGGCGTTAAGACTCACGATCGTCTTGATTCCGTAAGGACGGGTCAGGTTGGCAATGGCCTTCATCATCGGAACCGGACCGATGGCATAGACCCGGTCGATCTTCTCCCCGCTGTCGATAATCTTCTGTAGGACATTGCTGACGAAACCATGGACGCCATAACTGCCGTCATCGGTGGTCACGATCAGTTCATTGCTCGCCGCTTTCATTTCTTCTTCCAGGATGATCAGGGACCGGGTCCGGGCGCCGATGATGGAGGTTACCCGGTTGCCGGCTTCCTTGAGGGCTTTCGTAATGGGATAGATGACGCCCACCCCCACCCCGCCGCCGACACAGACTACATGGCCGTGGTTTTCTATCTCTGTCGGGTTGCCAAGCGGCCCCTGGACATCTTGGATGTCATCGCCGATATTCAGCGCCGCCATCAGCGCCGTCGTCTTGCCCACAATCTGGAAAATGATGGTGATGGTTCCCTTCTCCCCATTCGAATCAACAATGGTCAGAGGGATCCGCTCCCCCTGCTCGTTGACCTTGAGGATCACGAACTGGCCGGCCTTACGCTTCCGGGCAATCTCCGGCGCTAAAATGTCCATCCGGACGACGCTGTCCGACAGGTTCTCTTTGCTGACGATGCTGCTCAATGTGTCCTTCTCCTTATTGTGACTTTACAAACGAAGAGGGAGCCCTGGGGCTCCCTGCGCGCTTGCATATTTTTTCGACGGACCACCGTCCCCCGTCCTTAGTATTCTTTCGTCAGTTTGTCCAGTTCGGCCAGGGAGAAAACGGGACCGTCCTTGCAGACGTACTTGTTGCCAACATTGCAGCGGCCGCACTTGCCGATGCCGCATTTCATCCTCATTTCCAGGGAGGTGATGATGTTTTCCTTGGAAAAGCCGAGATCGAAGAAGACGGGGAGGGTGAAGCGGATCATAATCGGGGGCCCGCAGATAACCGTTACGGCGTTCTCGGAACTGGGGGCGACTTCCTTGCATACGGTCGGGACAAATCCTTCCCGACCCTTCCAGGTGGAATCAGCTTTATCGACGGTCACATTGAGATCGATATCACCCCGCTGCGCCCATGCTTCCAGCTCTTCCTTGTAGATAAGCAGGCCCGGGTTCCTTGCCCCGTAAACAACGGTAATCTTCCCAAAGCGCTTGCGATTGTCGCCATAGATCATGTAATTAATCAGGGAACGGAGGGTCGTAAAGGCAAACCCGCCGCCGACGATAACGATATTTTTCCCTTCCAGGAATTCGATGGGCCAGGAATTACCCATGGGCCCCCGCAGCCCCATTCTTGTCCCTTCTTCCATTTCATGGAGGGCAGATGTCACGACACCCGCCTTCTGCACGGTGAACTCAACGTAACCTGGCTGGGTTGGCGACGAAGCGATACCAATAGGCGACTCCCCCTTCCCGAAGATCGACAACTCTCCGAACTGACCGGGGATATAGTTGAATTTCTCCTCGTCTTCCTTGTTCACGAAGGCGAAACGAAAGGTCTTGATATCCTTTGTGTCCACCTCGGTGACAATTTTTATGACCTCGACAGGATAGGGTATGTAAGGGTTTTGCATGACGTTCTCCCAGCTCTATAGTTTCGAAATGTCTTCGACGATCTTCCGGATGTCGATATTGACAGGGCAATACATGACACAGCGGCCGCACCCCACGCAGGCGATGGCATTAAAATTGTCCACGTAATACTTGAACTTATGCATGGCCCGCTGGCGCCAGCGCTCCTTTTGCGACGGCCTTGGGTTGTGCCCGGAGGTTTCCTTGGTAAACGTGGGAAACATGCAGGAATCCCAGTTTCGCAGGCGACGACCGTCGCCGTATTTCATCTCGTCGCTGATATCAAAGCAGTGGCAGGTAGGGCAAAGATAGGTGCACGTTCCACAGGCCAGGCATTTCTGGTGAATGGTGTTCCAGAAGGGATGCTCAAAGTTGACATCGAGGATGGGCTTGATGGCCTTGGCCGGGATCTGAACCTTGATTTCTTTCTCCGCCTGGGCGGCGATGGCCTCCTTTTTCTGATCAGCAGCGGCATCAGCCTTCACATCGCCAAAATACCTAAGCAGTTTCTCGCCCTTGGCAGTGATGAATTCGGCCAGATACTGATCTCCCAGGTCGACAAGGAGGATGTCCGCCCCTGCCGAGGACACGGGATGTCCATCCACGGAGGTACAGAAACAGGTGGCATAGGGGGGATGGGCGCAGGCCAAGGAGACAATGGTTGTCTTTTGACGCTTGTCGATATAATAAGGATCCTTGTATTTCTCTTGATCAAAGAGCATATCCAGCAGGACAAAGCTTCTCGTATCACAGGGACGGACGCCGAAAAGGACCGCCTCGCCGGCCTCCTTTTCACCTCCCGAAAATTCCATCCCCTTCGTTGTCCGGGTATAACGGAGCATTACTTCCGTCCGGGGAAAGAAAAAGTTCTTCGGGGCATTCTTGCTGTTGGCTAATGTAACGAGCGGCTCGTCCCCTTTTTCCAGGACCTTGAAGAGGACATTGTCTTCCACCTTCACCGGGGCATAGACCGTCGTATCTGCCGCGATCTTACCGATGATCCCTGTCAGGGCGTCTTTTTTGATCAACCGTTTTTCCATATCGTCCTTCAGTATTCGAATAATGGGTTATATGATTAAACAAGCCCGAGGCTGCTTACCAGCGGCACGGGATCCACATTGTGCAGTTTAAACCACGTCGACGTTCCCTGGAGACCTAGGGCCAGCGCCACCAGTTCGGTGAAGTAAAAAACCGGCAACCGCAGGTTCTCACTGGCTCTGGCATCAAGATTTGTCATACAGACGGGACAGGCCGTTACAACACAATTGGCCCCCGCCTCTCTGGCCATGGTCATCAACTTGTCCACCAGCTTGCCCACGATATCCGTCCGGCTGATGGTCAGGCTGCCGCCGCAACAGTCCGTCTTGTAGGACCAGGGTTTTACATCCGCTCCCAGGGTCTTAAGGATATCGTCGAGCATGTAGGGGTTTTCATAGTTCTCGAACTGGCATACCTCCGGCGGTCGCACCAGCAGGCATCCATAGTAGGAAACCGGCTTCAACCCTCCGAGTTTTTTCGTGACCTTTTCGGCCAGGGCATCCAGGCCGATATCGTTATAAAGGATGTCGATGGGATTTTTGACCTTCAGTCCCCCCGCATATTTCTGACCGACGATGCCCTCCACTTCCTTCTTGAGGGACTGATCATGATCCAGATGGTGCTGGGCCATCTTGAAGCGGTTGAAACAGGCGGCGCAGGGAACCATGACCTCTTTCGCCT
>Ga0172379_10008298_pt1 | contig 13120 bp, 13 predicted proteins | sample GrowelOW334metaG_FD_119756 | JGI IMG/M metagenome (GOLD analysis project Ga0172379, IMG submission 119756) | Groundwater microbial communities from an aquifer near a municipal landfill in Southern Ontario, Canada - Groundwater well OW334 metaG | ecosystem: Environmental > Aquatic > Deep... | reverse complement strand
TTCGTAATTTCGAAATCCGGGAAGAGGACAAATCCGTCGGAATCCAAAATGATCTCGATGGTGGTCCCATGCTGATCTGGCAGTTCATCATCCATGATGGATATGCGTATTGCCTTCACCAGTCCATCAATCTGATTGGATTGAAGAAATCCGGTTATTTCGACCGGCTCCAACCGAAACTCCCGGACAAGAAGAAACAGCTGCTTGCCATGATCGACTCACTGAAACCGGACGACAATCCGGTCATCATGATTGTGAAAATAAAGGATTTAAAAAACCCATTTCCCTGGATTCCATAATTCATTTTTCTGCCTTGAATCATGAGTTGTGGTGGATAATCCGGTACCGGTCGGTGCTTGTATCAGTAGCGATCCCAGCCTTCGTCGAGATCACTACGTTATTGTACTACAGCCATTTCACACAATATCAATGGGTGGGGGGGCTGTGGATCGCTATCCAACGGACCATCCCATTTTCAGTCAGGTCAGCTCTTCGTTATGACACGGCTTCGTTCTATGTACGATTAACCCCGGAGGGGTAAAAAAAGAGTACTCGTTAAAGGATTTTTCTGCTACCTAACCGACTGAAAGCAAAAAGGCATTGGTAACAATCAATGCTTCAATTATTCTCATTCGGCAACCTCAAAGTCGAAGGTTCAACCGCCATTTTCAACTTCTGCTCTTCACGGGATCGTCCCTCAGAAAAGCTCAATCTATGCAAACAGCCTGACAAATGCTATGCGAAAAAATCAGAAAGGCTGTTTTCCAATGTGATCTGGCACCGGAACTTCCAGTCGAAATTCTGGGAAATGTGCACTCCGGAATTGTTCGTCTATGAATTGAATAAGTTCGCCTACAACAAGCTCTGGTTTTCCGAATCCGGTGATTTCCGGTCACAGAAGGATGTTGATAAAGCTGCTGCGATAGATGATCTGCTTGATGTTCCGGTTTGGACCTATACAGCCAGACGGGATCTGGATTTCACCAAACTTCCGGCAAATTTCACAGTTAACGGCTCCGGGTTTATGATCGACAACCTTTTCAACGTCGTTTCGGATCCGATCGGTCTGCCAGGAGTGATCTGCAAGTCGGATTGCCGGATCAGTAATTACTGTTCGAACAAATCCGGTCTGGTTATTAACTGCAAAATCCACTGACCATGAATAAGCAAGTCTATTTCTGCACCAGTCAACAGTTTCATCCGACACAAGATCCGTTTCCGCCGTTATGTCTGGTCTGGATTGCAGTAAAAGGTCATTACGACAAAGTCCGTTCAAAGGTTTACAAATCAAACGATTTCGTTCAAATGATGAACCTGGCAAGGGAATTGGCTACAGAGAAACAAATCGGGCTGACCGTTCTCTCGACAAACATTGAGCCGGAGGTCATTTACCAGTTGAATGAATCTACGGTTTAAAACCACCGTCTTGCACTAACTGTTTTATTAAGGCTAAGGTGATATTCTTAATTGTTAATTTCATTATCTTTAAAGTCCTATGTATCTTTAAATTATAACAGCTATGACAAATTTTGTACTACCTCCAGGAATCAAATTATTGATTTCTATTATCATAATCGGGATTCTTACCGGCTGTTCGGATCCTCAAACCAGATTAGTTACCATTTCAATAGAAGATGCGAAATTTATTGAGATCAGAGCGAATGATCTGCAAAAAGAGATAACTCTAATCCCACTCGAAACCTTATCCACTTGTATGATAGGGGCTCAGTATATGTTTTTGGACGGTTATCCGGATTACTATATCTTGGACCAAGAAGCTAAACAAGTATTCAGGTTTGGTTCTGACGGGAATTTTCTCAATACAATTGGAAAGCGGGGTAAAGGTCCAGGTGAGTACAATGATTTATATGATGGGATCGTCACAAAAGCGGGAGTTGAGCTATTGACAGGCTTCCCCAAAACAGAAGTATCCTATTTCGCAAAAGACGGATCTTTCATAAAAAATAAAAGATTTCTGGAATACGCCAGTTTGTCCTTTATTATGGAACCGACATCAGATTACTATAAATTCTATGGATCCGGTTTTGCCAATAAAATTCTTCTGGTTAACAAGAGCACAGGCGAAAAAGTCGACTCCATGCTTTTAAGTATACCGGGGAGTAAGGTATTCCGATTTCATCCATTCACACAAACATCAATAGGTACTATTCTTTTTTGTGAATCAATCATTAATAAGATTTACGAGATAAAAGCCACTGGAATTGAGGAAAAATACCGACTGGATTTCGGAAAATCAAATATTGAGCAGGACCTGACCAACGAAGAGTTCATTAAAAAACTGACTGATGCCGGTATCTGGTTCACTGAAAAAGTACTCGAAAATGATAATTACTTGTATTTGAGTGCGACAAAATATCTGCCTGATGATACTTCATTAAAGAATCACTTCATTTATAGAAAGAAGGATAAAGCAATGTTCAGATTTCCCGATACTGATTCATTCTCAAGTGCCCTTGGAGTTGCATTTCAAATGGATAAAAATAACAACCTATTTTTACCTTTAATTCCTTATGAGGCTGCCAATTCTAAAGCATGGACTGGCTATTTCGAAGCTAACGGGTTGAAAATTAAGGCGGACGACAATCCGGTTGTTGTAAAAATGAATATTGGAAAATCGATTAAGTAATTATTCTTAAACCAAAGCCATTGGTTACTGATTCTGACTGTGTAATATTGCTTTGGGATTTTTTTATCATTGGGAGACTCGTAATGTTCTTTTAGGGATTCCGAAGTGGCACCGTTCTTCATCTTCCATCTAATATTTCCATTTTTCATCAACACGGGAAAATGATGACCTGGAGGAGCGCGATTTCCCGTTTGTAATTGTTGGTAACTGGCTCAGTGCCAATCAATCCAAGTTCAAGGAGTACTCGGTGATTGATATGCAGGATCCACTTAAAAATCCTGCAGTTATTTCTTACCATAAAAACCCCTCTATCGGTGAGGAAGTCTATGCTTACAACTCGTTCTACAGAGGGATCAAAGAATGGATCATCGGGTCCAATCTGACTCCCCGGTACATCAATTCTTTCCTACAGTACAGTCTATCGGCCAAAATTCACGTCATTATCCCGGATGCCTGGGTAGCCAGCAAGCGCGATATGATCGAACGTTATTGTGATGTCAACAAAAAACGAAAGGAAGAAAACAAGGAGCTTCTGAAGGTCAACGGCGTCGAAATCGGAACTGATTTTCATGAGCATCTGGTCATACAGTACATTAATGCAGAACTTCGGAAGCTGAGTTCCTACCTGTCGGGAGCCAAAAATCAGGGGAAATTCTTTGCCTCCTACTCATTCCGGTCGGGCGACCGGGAAGGGGAACGCTGGAAATTCGAAGAGATCCCGATGAAGTACAAGGAGTACATCGAGTCACTAACGGCATACGACAAGCGTGCCGATGAGGTCATCCTGGCTGCAAAAGGGCTTGATGCATCGATCACCAACATCTCGAAAGATGGGGTGATATCGAAATCCGGGGCCGACGCCTTTTACAACTATATTATTTACCTGCACAACCTCCCATGGGCCGAAAAGGTGTGCATGGACCCGCTTAACCTGGCCATCCGGATCAACTTTCCTCAATTATTCAAACAGGGCTACCGGATTGGCCTGTTCAACCCGGCACCGGTTCGCCAGGAAGAGACTGCTCCCAAAGACCGGCTCCAAAACACCAACCAATAATGGCGACACTGGCATTTTTCAAGGATATCGACGAATTCCGGCAGAACGTGAAGGGCTGGGATGCCTCCCAACCGCTTTCCGAACTCTATCCCAGCTATCAAACGGCCATCCGGGAGATAATCTCGCTGATCGGTGAAACCACCTGGAACCTTCTGAAAGAATACCATACCACGCCATCGGACCCGGTCGATGATAAAAAAGCGTCGTCTGTGGGATTCATCCAGACCGCGCTGGCCAACCTGATCATGTACGAGCATTATATCTTCCTGGCATCGAAACGGAATAATACCGATCAGAGCCTGTATCGGTATCAGTACGAAGAGATCAAAGAGAAATACCAGGCAACCGCCATGGCCGGTTTAAACAGCCTGCTGGACCTGCTCGATGCCAATACGGCAATTTTCGCCGATTATGCGCTCACGTCCACTTATAAGGATCGTGAGGATCTGATCATCCGGACCTACCAGGAGTTTGAGAAATATTACGGCATCGACCGGTCGCCCTACTTCTTCTCGAAAACAGTCTTGCTGATCCGGGAGATCACCGATGATGAGATCCTGCCGCGAATCGGCAAATGGGATGACGTCAAGGACCAGATTGCGATCGCCGAGAAGGTAAAACGGGCTCTGGCTTACCAAACGATGGCCCTGGCCATGGAACGGTTTGATTTTGTCACTTTGCCGCGTTCCATCCGGAACCAGGTAGCCAATGAATCGAGCCGGACTACCCGGAATGCGTATTCGGAGGATGCTGCCAAACTGAAACTGGCCCAGCTTCTCAAGGATAAGGCTGCAGAGTACCTCACCGACATTGAATTGGAGATGCGTCAACCCTTATCCGATGATTTCGAGATTCCCGAGGATCTCAACAACGAGAGTCTAGGTTTTTACCAAATATCCTGAACATGCTTGAAATTACCTTCAACACCCGCACGTACCCGATTCCGGAAAGCTGGAACGAGCTTACTCCCGAACAGTTTATTAACCTGGTTCACCTGCTTCGTGGATACACCCGGGGAGAATTGTCCGCCGACCAGGTCCGGATACTTTTCTTCCTCGATGCAGCCGGAATTAAGCCGCAGAGGGTACTTCTGAAAAAACAGGCTGATATCTACAGCGAAAACGTTTTCCGGATTGCCAGGCAGTTGAACTTCATGTTCCGGATCGAGTATGAAAACAAGAAGTCGATATCAGCCTTTCCGATTGAAATACAACGGCTACTCTACCGGGTGTTGCCGGAAGAGATTGACAATGATTCGGCGGAGATCCCGGCAGCCAGGAAATTCCGGAAGCAACAGGTGATCGATGCAACCTTCGGGATTAACCTGATACCGGTGATCAAACTTCGACGGAAGGTTTTATCCGGATACAAATTCAACCTGACCGGAAATATCATCCAGTTCGATCTGAAAGCCGGCCAATTCATTGATGAATGTACCGTTTTTGACCAGTTTAATGAAGCTGCTGACCCTGTTTATCTCGATATGATCACCGGGATTCTATACGACCAACCGATCGAAGTCATTGGCAAGATTCCTGATGAAACCAAGGAAGCGGTCCTGTTCAACTTTCAGGCGAACCTCATGTTCCTGCAGGAGAACACCGATTATTCAGTATTATGGTGGAACAATCCCGCCAATACGAAAAAGAGTCCATCCAGCCGGCTCGGATTCAGTGACAGCCTATACACAATCGCAAAAGCCGGCTATGGCGACTTTCAGAACCTCAAGGACCTGCCGGTAATCGACTTTCTCAATCTCCTGGTAAAAGAGCTCCGCGATGCCGTTCTGGCCCTGAAAGAGGCGAAAAAGAACAATGCCGAGATCGCAGAAATCACCAAGCTGACCCTTGCCCATGTAAACTTTTTATCGCAATGAACACCCTCAATGAAATCTTCACCTACTTTGCCAAATTCCCGCAGAAAGCAGGAGTACTGGAGCTATTCAACCGATCGGCATCTGACCTTTTCCCAGGATATACAGCCCTGAAAACTCAAATCGCTAGGCTGGATCCACACAGTCTGATTCCAGGCATAAAGGGATTCGTTTTCGGCATCGATGAGCAATCTATAAAGAAACGAATCGAGGAGATTTCCGGTACCCTACCCTGTTCGTCGATTACGAAAACATCAACTCACAGGAAGATAATCTCAAGCGCCGGACCGACGAGATCCTGATCGCACTCACGGTGGCCACCCCACTCCACAGCAATACCCTCGACATGGTTGAGCAGGTTCTGCTCGCCGATCAGGCCCTCGACTACCTCCTGCAGATCATGTCCATCATGCGCCAGGATTCCCGGTGCAGTCCATTCGTTAAACAGCTGACTTTTCCGGTGGAGATCACACCGTTTATGGCAAGGGAGCTATCGGATTCGACGGGGTGGACGATAATGATGAAAAAAAGCGGGGTTTCCATTTTGTAATAAATATGTTGTTTGTTTGTTGTATTATCCGAAAACTTCTATTTTTATAGGGTAGAAGATTATCATGTATTTACCCAGAGTACATCACCAATGATAAAGAAACAATTGCAACCTTGAACTTTCCAAGATTTACCGTTTCGACCTCAATATACACTCAGGATAGCCTCGGTCAGGGTTATAATTTTTTGAAAAGATTTCCTTTGGCACACAACCTCCTAACGCCGGATTTTTTGCCTCATCACTATTTGAAAATGTTTAATTCAGAAGTTTTCATTCTGCACCTATGCTAGGGGCATTCCCGAAATAACAGTCAACCAATCATATTAACAAAAAAATCGATTTTGATTTTCACAAATTAAAAACAAAAATGTTATGGGCAGTACTGGTACAGGGCACTTTACGGATTATTCAGATAATCAACGGCCAAGAAACAATGAAGACCCTTCTGAGCCTCATGAAACCGGAGGTCGTAGTGGAAATGACAAATGCCAACGTGCTTTTTCAACCAATCTTGAAGAAGTGGCAAGCTCACAGTACCTGATCCAAAATGGATATTTGCCACCGGTCGGTACAAATGTTTTTATCTCCTTCAATGAACGTATAGTAGCAGAAACCGAGGATGGTGTTTGTATTGGGTTCTTACCAACTCGGTTTAATTACCTTTTAAATTGTATTGAAAACGGGTTTTCTTATTCCGGTGTAATAGCTCGTTCCAATTCAATTCCTCTTCCTTCTCTTACAATTGATGTTAATCCTGGATGAAAAGCAGAATACTGTTGATAGGAGATATTCTGGTTGATCTTTCTTTGAAAACAAAATCTCAAAAATACAAATTGAGGTTTGGGGGGATTATTCATGCAGCCAGATATCTCTGGTCTGCGGGAGTTGAATTTGATGTGGCTTTTTTTGCACCAGCTTATTTGAAGAGTAATATCAAAAAATGTTTGGATAATCTCCATTGTAGAAATTCAATCCAATTAGGGGAAGTAACAGGGGCTCCCTATATTATACTTATTGAAGAGGTTAAGGAGATTGGAGACCAGGGTTACGAGTTTTTACTCAGGGATGACATTAAGATTGAATACAACGCGGATGGATTGAGAAAGCTGAAAAACCTCCATTATACGGATGTGTTTTTTATCTCTGGCAATTACTTGCTTCAAGAAATAATAAATAATGTCTCTGCAGAAAGATTTCATCTAGATCTTGCCAACAATGTGGAGCAAGCGGTTGACATACCTTTGGGTGGAATAAAACTAGATACACTATTCTTATCTACTTCCTCCGGGTTGTTTAAGCATGAATTCAAAAACAGCTTTTCGAAATTTGCCGAGATATTTTCACCTTACAGCAAGCGGATAATCCTTAAGGAGAACAGAGGAGGATCCCGATTATATAATTTTTCAACCACTAAATGCATAAAAGGCTTTACTCAGATTCAGTCGATTACTCACTCCGTGGGTGTGGGAGATGTTTTTGATGTCGCGTTCATACATAGTATGAATTTCCGAACGGAAGAAGAATCATTGACAATTGCCTCCTGGATATCCTCCGAATATGCTTCTACAACTTTTCCAGATGACTTTAGAGAAGGGGTTAATCGGGTTTTAAACTCATCAATTGAACGGTTAATGAAGCTGAAAGGAATTTCTGTTCCATGGGAAGATAGAAGTAAAATAAATATTTACATTGCAGCTCCTGATTTTGATTTTCTGGATACCTCGGAAATTGAAAGTATGTGTAAGGATTTAGAGTACCATAATTTTTCCCCTAGAAGACCCATCCAAGAAATTGGATTTATGGAAAAAGATGCTTCGACATCCAAAAGACAAGAATTATTCTGTAAGGACATGCAACTTTTGGAAGGCTGTTCAATGTTATTGGCTATCCTATTGAATAATGACCCGGGCACTTTAATTGAAATTGGCATTGCAGCCGAAAGAAGAATCCCTACCCTCGTTTATGATCCTTATGGGATTGCCAACAATTGCATGCTAACCCAAATTCCCGATCTATTAAGTCGAGACAAAGACGAAATATTGGTAGAGATTTTTATTAAATCTGATCAACTTATCAATGGTAAAATGCAATAGCGTTTTGCTGGCATCCGGCGGTATGGATTCCACAACTTTAGCTTTCTGGCTTGAAAAACAAAATCTCAGTTATATACCGCTTTTTATAGATTACGGTCAACATTGTGCCCAAAAAGAATTGGATACTCTGAAAAAAGTTCTGCCGTCAGCTTCAGTATCTTCCCTTGAATGTATTGATATCAAAGGAGTTTTCAAATATTCCAAGTCAAGGTTTATCACACCAGCCAATTTATGGGAAGAAAAAATCACAGCGGAAGATTTGTACATCCCATATAGAAATATTTTACTATTGTCCATTGGAGCATCTTTTGCCCAAACATTGGAAATTGAAATGGTTTATTCGGCATTCATAAACAGCAACCACGCAAAAGAAATTGATTGTTCCAATGATTTTTTTAATAACGTTGAACACATTCTTTCGGAATATGGTTCCGTGAAAATTGAGATGCCATTCCGATATTTTTCCAAATATCAAGTTGCAAAATTAGGAATTGAGTTAAAAGTTCCAATTGGATCAACTTTTTCCTGCCAAGCATCTGCAGAAATCCCATGCGGAGCTTGTCCGAATTGTGTTGATCGGCTGAATGCACTGAAAATGTTAGAAGATGAGCTATATCAATAAACGAACCCTGGCTTTAATGAATGCCAGAAAAATTGTGGATTTCATTTCGAATTTATATTCCTTTGAGCTATTTGAAGTATCCTCTGTGCCGGTTTACACCCACATTGGGGCTTTATATACTGATGTGATTTTACAGTCTGGTTTAAATTATGAACATGTAGTCAAACCCAGGGTTATAAGAGTATTGCAGTCATATCCGGAAGCCTGTACCTTAAGTTTATTCCATGCATTGCTTGAGTCAGAAGGGTCAGCAACAGTGTTACAATGGAATCATTTTGAGAAAATTCAAAGGATGGATAGATTCATCCATTTCTCAATGTCACAGGGTATCGACTCCATTTACGACTTGATTCACTTTATTTCAATTGCCCATAATCAAGACAAAGTCATCGAACTTAAAGGAATTGGCCCTAAAACTTTAGATTATCTCATGAAATTACTAGGATTCGATACCATTGCCGTAGACCGACATATTTACAAATTTGTCAAATTAGCCGGAGTTACTGAACTCGATTATAATAATACTAAACTGACGGTAGGATTCGCTGCCGATTTACTTGACTTGTCAAAGAAAACTTTGGATTATAGCATTTGGAATTACATGAAAAGAAAGGAATACGAGTTAAATCCTAATTTGCAATTCTCCTTTGAAATGGCTTGATAAGCAACTGCAAATTCATAGAATGAGTAAACATGTTGGTTTTGATCATTATGCCGCGATTCATTTTTTTTTAATTCTAGCAAATGAAACCGGTGCTCCCTTACACCGGATTTTTAGTTTTTCTCCCTCTCTCCCGGTAAACATCTTGTTGTTGTTTTGTTGCTCGCTCTTTCCTACCTTTATAACCAACAGCATGCACAAATAAATCTTTTAGCAGGTTAATGACTCTATACCAAAAGTTGCAACAAGCAAAGAGCGAGGAAGATGTAAAAGACATTTACATAAAAGCTCTCGGCTTAAAAGGTTACAGCAAAAACTTGATAGATATTCAAACCAAGGAGATTTGGTTTGAAGCCAAAGACAATGGCCGTGTGAGCACTTACGCCATGTTTACTCAACTGATGCACTATGTTCAACAGGCACTAAACAGAGGCGAATATGTGCCGCCCTTCCTTGCGGTTATTGATACGCAGAAAGCGGCTATCATGAAAAGTGCTGATGTGATTCCTTTCCTTGAGAAGAAAACAATTAAGTGGGGAAGAAGCGCTAGTGGTTACACACAGGAAGCACTGGATGCCATTTCATCTCATATTGGTACCCACTTTGTGAGTTTTAAAATTGAAACGCACGAGGAAGAATTTATCTCCACCATTAAAAACGCTATTAAAGAGGGCGATATTATCCGTACTCAGATAACTCCCGACAACCTGAAGCAGGTTTTTGACAAATGGGTAAATATGATAGGACGCGAGATAAAGGGTGTGCCAGAGGAAGATTTTGCCCTGTTGTTTTTTGCCGACATTATGAGTGATGGCACCATCAGCACGCATAACAGCCTGCCGGCGGAACTGCTTCATAAAAACAACCAACCAGTTTTCATGCTGGCCGGGAATTTGTATGAGTTGGGTAACAAGGAAGGCTACCGCCAATTCTGGCACATATACCACCGGCCACCCAAGCAAGAATACCGTAACTACTTGTTGGAAAGGCGAGATAGCCTTATTCCTCTTGACGAACGCAGTTTTAAAGGCGCTTACTACACCCCGCTTAATGTCGTGGATAAGGCATATGACAAGCTGGGCGAGACTTTAGGTAAAAACTGGCAGCGCGAATATGTGGTGTGGGATATGTGCTGTGGAGTTGGCAACCTTGAGGTTAAGCACAGCAACCCGCGCAACATTTTTATGAGCACCCTCGACCAGGCAGATGTGGACGTTATGCAAGCCACTAAAACCTGTGTGGCTGCCACCCACTTTCAATATGATTACCTCAATGATGACATTACTGAGGAAGGAATAATAGATTACTCCCTTACCAACAAAGTCCCACAGGCTTTGCGTACTGCCATTGCGCAGGGCAAAAAGATCTTGGTATTGATGAATCCTCCGTATGCTGAATCCGGTGATGGTGTTAACAGTGGAAATAAAGCAGGAGTGGCATCGACAAAAATTTCTAAGCATATGCCTGATTATGGTTATGCTACAAGGGAATTGTTTGTACAGTTCATGGCTCGCATGGCTAAAGAAATTCCAAATGCTTCATTGGCAATGTTTAGCAAACTGAAATACGTGAACGCACCAAATTTTGAAAAATTTAGAGCCATTTGGAGAGGCACATATCTTGGTGGCTTCGTTGTTCATAGTAAAGCATTTGATGGTTTGAAAGGGAATTTTCCAATTGGCTTTTTAATTTGGCAAACCGGCAACCAAACTGATTGTAGACAAACCATAATTGAGATAACCACAGATGTTCTAGATAAAAAGGCACAAGCAATGGGATCGAAAACTTTTTACAATATTTCAAGTAAGAAGTTCTTAAGCACATGGATTAAGCGACCAAGATCAAATAAGATAGACGCTTTACCACTAAAGAATGCCATATCTCCAACAACAAGCACCAAGGATGTCCGCGGAGCGAAATGGGCTGATGGTGCGATCGGCGGTATGATTTGCGGTAAAAACGACCTGCAACATTCGTCAACTCAAACGGCATTGCTTTCATCGGGGTATTGCAGTGCGGGCGGGTACTTTGTTACTTCGGAGAATCTTTGGAAGACTGCAGTGCTATTTTCTGTTCGCAGATTGATAAAACCTACCTGGTTGAACGACCGCGATCAGTTTTTACAACCCTCAGTGGAACTTAGCGAAGTATTTAAAACCGATTGTTTAGTATGGATGCTGTTTAATGGCAGCAACCTTTCATCTGGTGCTGACGACTTGGAATGGAACGGCAAAAAATGGAGCCTAGTAAACCACTTTATACCCTACACCGAAACAGAGGTAGGCGCACCCGATCGGTTTGAAAGCGACTTTATGGTAAGATACATGTTGGACAAAACATTGAGCTATGAATCAAATGCCTTATTAGCCGAGGGTAAAAAACTGTGGCAGGCTTACTTTGCCCATACGGATGTGCGCAATCTGCGCGATGAATTAAAATTAAATCGCCCGGATGTGGGCTGGTATCAGGTACGCAAAGCTCTACAGGCACGCAATGCCAGCGGTGATTATGCGCCGGTTAGCTTTAAAGACTTTGAAAAATCCTACAAAGCCCTGACTGATAAGTTGCAACCAATGGTGTACGAGTTGGGTTTTCTGAAGATTTAAGGATAAGAATCTTAATAAGATAATTTTGACTTCCTTCTTTCCCATCGCCGCAAGTAAATCGTTTAGGCGGATATGTGATCCTGTTCTTAATCTCATTGTTGTATGGTGGTTCATTGTTTCATACCTTTATAACCAACAACTTGCACCAAAAATAATATTGGTGATTCTTCATGATTCATATGATTTTGATTACAGGCTGTAGACAAATCTAATTTGGCAACAAAATAAAAGCTATGGATGATTTAATATTAGGCTTAGGAGACTCAATATCGCCAGTGGATAGTTTGGCAAAAGAGAGTGATGCTCTTTTAAAAGCTTTGTTACGACCCTCTTTTGACGAAATGGGAGGAATGTTTGCGGATCAAGTAAGACTGAGAAGGTTTAAAAATCAAATTAAAATTCTAATGAAGGCACAGCAAATTCTTACAGACAAAGGTCTTGATCCTAAGAGAGTTTCGCTGAAGGTTCTTGCTCCACTTATTGAATTCAGTTCATACGAGCAAGATCCAGATTTGCAAGGAAAATGGGCAGAATTGACTGTTCACATATTAACTGACAATGAAGATACTGTTTTTCAACAGAACTGCTTAGCCATATTGAATCGGATATCCTCCACAGAAGCGAAACTTATTGATGATTTACATTTGGATTTAGAATCTCGACGTGCGAACCGAAACAAAAAGGATAAAGAAAGTTTTGCTAGTCTGAGTGAACGATACCCAAATAATAGTTTCCCCATTCCTAAAAATCCCGAAGATTATTCATTAGATAATTTCGCTTTTAATGTAGCTATTATTGCTAAGAAAAGTGGATTTACAAAATCTGAAATTAATTTCAGAATATCGAACCTTATTTCCTTCGGACTTTTAAAATGGGAGACTAATGTTAAAGTAAATGCAAAAAAGGCTGAAGAAGATCCTGAAGATACCACTATCGATGTCAATGTAAGTGTCTCGAACAATGATATTTTCATCTTTACACCAACAGGGGATCGCTTTGTGAAGGTTTGTT
>Ga0172379_10008297_pt1 | contig 13122 bp, 8 predicted proteins | sample GrowelOW334metaG_FD_119756 | JGI IMG/M metagenome (GOLD analysis project Ga0172379, IMG submission 119756) | Groundwater microbial communities from an aquifer near a municipal landfill in Southern Ontario, Canada - Groundwater well OW334 metaG | ecosystem: Environmental > Aquatic > Deep... | reverse complement strand
GGTAAAAACGAAGTATTGATCTACGATTATGCAGATATTCATGTCCGGATGTTTGAGAAGATGTATAACAAACGGCTCTCCGGATATGCATCTATTGGCTACAAAGCTAAAGGAGATGGTTTTGCCACAGAAAGTGTTGATATTATATTTGACAATAGCAATTTCTTGCCAGTGTATTCCAATGACATTGTGAATGCATCCAGGGAAATTTTAATCGTAAGTCCGTTTGTTACAAAAAAACGGACTTTTCAGATGGCAAAAAATCTAAAGATTGCGTATGCCAATAACCTGAATGTTATCATCGTGACCAGGCCTGCCGAAGAGTACAAAGAGAAGGATTTAAATACCTGGCAAGAAGCCATTGACGAATTAAAAAATTCTGGGGTAACGCTGGTCCCAAAATCTGGCATACACCAAAAATTTGCCATTATTGATCAAAAGATTATTTGGTATGGAAGTATTAACCTGTTGAGCTATGGTAGTGCAGAAGAAAGCATGATGCGCATTATAAACCCTGGCATTGCTTCTGAACTGATAGAGAGCATTAAAAAATATGAAAATGAGAGTGATATTAATAATCAAATCTCAACCCGTTTTGTGTCACAGGATGGGACTGGACCCCATTATCCACCAAATTTGGAACCTTCAACGCCAGCCCAAATTCATTGTTCAACTTTCCAATAAAATAGGTTGCCAGCAAAGGTGATTCCATCTCAATATTTTGATGAACAAAAAAATTGATATCCCTCAACCCCTGTCCTACCCAAAGACTTAGCCGTTCTATCCAGCCGTCCAGGCGTTCCCGGTCTTTGATGGGATCGTTGGCCCCAACATATCGGATAAAAACTGAGGGGGTAGTCAGTCGCATGTGCAGCAGGTCGCGCCGTCCGGCTGTATCTACCAGTATATTGGTAATGCGGTGTTTTTCGAATAACCGGTATACTTCCGCTGAAACGGTTGCATTGTTGAACCATTCTGTGTTGCGCAACTCGACAGCCAGCGGGATTGCCTTTGGAAAGTTCCCGATGAAATGAGCCAGCCGGTCGTAATTTTTATACCCAAAATTATCGTTCAACTGAAGGAACACCATCCCCAGCTTTTCTTCAAAATTAATGACGCTGTCGCAATATTCATCGACCAACAACTGCACATCGTTCAATCGCCTCAAGTGACTGATTATCTGCGTGATCTTTGGAAAGAACCTGAACCACTCAGGAGTTTTTTCGCGCCAGGTGATCACCTGCTCCCGTTTGGGCATATTGTAAAATGTAGCGTTCAACTCGATAGAATTAAACTGACGGGAATAATAGGCCAATTCATCTTTGGTACCGCGGGGATAGAAATTTTTTAGATCCTGTTTGTTCCACTTGGCACAGCCTACATAAACGTTGAGTGGTTTCGCTGCATTGTTTCTACGAAGCACCCTTTCAGTATCGGGATGATCTGCAGGGAGTGCGTAATCAATATGTTCTGGCTGGTCGAGGCGCCCAAATTTCATATTTTAAGTATTAAGATGAGAATTCTCCTTTGTGCTTTCCTTCGGGTCCTTCGTGGTAAATTTTAAATAATCACCACCAAGGACACAAAGTGCGACGCAAAGGAAATACAAAGGTTATAAAAACCAGGGATATACTGCATTTTCCACAGATGAAACACTATTGCTAATCACGTATTTCTTTTCAATTCCGATCTCACCTGCCAAATTCGTAAGCTTTTTGTAATCAGCCTCCAGTCCTTTTTGCTTCACTTCAAAAGCAATCTCTTTGTTCAGTATAAAATCTATTTCTGACTTATTCCGCTTGTTGTAAAAACTGAGGTCCCCATAATTGGCCAATTGATTGGCTACTGCCGTTTCGAGAAGCTGTCCATCGGTTACTTTGGCAACTAAATTGAGTATCCCGGTATCCGAAAAATAGACTTTTTTCCCACCGGCGACTCCCCTGTCGATACTTTTTGAATATTTTGGCACCATGCGCAGGAAAAATATACCCTCCAAAAATTCGAGGTAGTTGTAAATTTTAACCCTGTTTATGGCCAGTTCTGAAGCCAGTTTTGTGACATCAATCAGGTTCCCGTTCCGTACTGCCAACAGCAAAATCAGGTCGCGCAACTCCCTAACCTCCCTCAATTCCGTAAATATTTTGATGTCCTTCTCAAAGAAGGAGGCAAAAATATTTTTTAGGATCTGCTTCTTTGTCTCACGGTTATGTGTCAAGGCTACTTCCGGGAAGCCTCCAAACTCTAGATACTCATCGTAAAGTTCCTTTGTCTGCAAAACATTGACTTTCGACTTCGGTTGAATTGCCTCGTCCAAATTTGTCATCAGTTGATTTTCATTCAGCCGCCCATTGAAGTACATAAATTCACGGTAGGTTAGCACCGGCAGCACATACAGAAATTTTCTTCCACTCAGCGATTCTGGAAACAGATTGCGCAGATAATAATTGGAGGATCCCGTCACAATGAATTTAACACCGAAATAATCGATCAGGTATTTGATAATTATGGTAATCTCCGGCATATTTTGAATCTCATCGATGCAAACCAAAAGAGGTGCACCCTTCTTCACATCCGACAGTCTGACCAGATCATTGTAGATCACATTGTAGTCAAGGTTCTCGAACACGAGTTGATCCAATGGATTATCAAGGTCAAACCACAGCCGCTTACCCAGGAAATCATTGAAGAGCTGCCGCATCAGGGTTGATTTCCCAACCTGCCTCATGCCTGTGATGACGATGGCATTTTTGTGATACAACTGAGGTAATATCTCAAAAAACAAAGTCCGTTTTAGCATATCTGTAAACTATTTTTTACAAATATACGCATATTTATAAATATAAAATTACAAATATGCACACATTTGTAAAATTACTTTTACATATCCGCATATCAAGAGTTTCTCCTTCTGTATTCGGCAGGCGACATACCCATCACTTTTCGAAATACCCTCGAAAAATAGAACTGGTCATCAAACCCCATTTCACGTGCAACATCTGCGATCATCCAGCCAGAATTATCGAGTAACCTGCAGGCTCTCTGCACCTTCAGTTGAATGAAATATTCGATTGGCGAATGGCCGGTACGGGCCAGAAAAATGCGCGAAAAATGAGATGCCGACAATCCTGTTTCAGCGGCAATCTTTTCCAGCTTTAGCTTCCTGGTAAGATGGTCGAGCATAAAGTTAATGCTTTGGGTTACAGGATCATTTTCTCCCGACTCCCTCACCAGTCTGAACTGGCTTATATGGGTAAAGGAGGCCAGCAAATGGGGCAAACTCAAATTGACATACTCCAACGCTTCGAGGCTGAAACCACGATCGAGGTTACGGAAGATTTCCGAAAAGAGATCGATACGATCATTGATCCGGGATGCTTTGATCCGTTCGATGGAGAGTGCCTGACAAGCAAAACGGGAATAGGAAGTCGCCTTTCTTCCGGCAAAATGGATCCAATAGATCGACCAGGGATTTTGTTCGTCGGAATGATAGGAATGAGGCATCCCGTCAGGAATGATAAAAAAATGATCAGCGTTCAGGTCATGAAGGATGTTGTTAAGCCGGATCTCTCCTCTTCCACTAACACAATAGATGAGGATGAACTGAGCTGTTCCCGAAGGTCGCTCCCTGAAATGGAACCTGGCCTCCGGGTAATAACCAATATCCGTTATGTATAAATCGGATGTAAGCGGGTTATCCTTCACCATGGCCAAAATCCTTTCAGGAATAACAAAACTTATTTGTCCGGGAAATCCATCTTCTTTCTTCATAGGTAATGAATGAATTTTTAATATTGTAAACGATCGTGGAAAATACCAGCTGCAATGCAAGAATAAAAGCACCTCAATTCCAGGATTTAAAAATATATTCCCAACTCTTTGCTAAATTAATAGAAATGATAATATAATCCATAAATTAATTAAATCCTTCATTTCATCAAGTGATTGAAAATGGTAGTTTTGCTTCAACTAAACTCAAATATAGTGGACAAATCAAACTTTGACCGTCAATTCATTATCGGCATAACACTGGTTTCTGCAATGGGAGGACTTCTCTTTGGCTATGACTGGGTTGTTATTGGGGGCGCCAAACCATTTTACGAGAGGTATTTCGACCTGACCAATTCACCTTACCTCCAGGGGTGGGCCATGAGTTGCGCACTGTTGGGCTGCTTGGTCGGCGCCATGGTATCCGGATACCTGACCGACCGTTTTGGCCGTAAGAGACCACTCATTTTGGCAGCATTATTTTTTACCCTTGCTGCTGTTGGCACCGGGGCCTTCAACTCTTTTAACCTCTTCATCGTTTTTCGTCTCCTCGGAGGATTGGGAATTGGGCTTGCCTCTGCTGTTTCACCCATGTACATCGCTGAAATATCCCCTGCTCCTATACGTGGAAGTTTGGTTTCCGTCAATCAGTTAACCATTGTTTTAGGCATTCTGGCAGCACAAATTGTCAATTACCTTATCGCCGAAAAAGTTCCTGAAGGGGCGACAGACCAGATGATCCTTCACTCCTGGAACGGACAGACCGGCTGGAGGTGGATGTTTTGGGCGGGCACATTTCCTGCCATGGTTTTCTTTGTTCTTTCCTTTTTTATTCCGGAAAGTCCCAGGTTTCTGGCGAAAACCGGGAACTGGAAAGCCGCCGGTAAAATCCTCACAAGAATTGGGGGAAGCCAATACGCTTCAGCAGAAGAGGCAGAAATCCGCCTGACCCTGCAAGGGAACAGCTCAAAAATTGACTGGAAATCACTTTTTTCCAAAAAGACACGACCCATTCTTTTATTGGGAATTGTGCTGGCTGTATTCCAGCAGTGGTGCGGTATCAATGTGATCTTTAATTACGCTGAAGAGATATTCTCATTGGCTGGTTATTCTGTTAACGACATGTTGTTCAATATCGTCATTACCGGCGCTGTCAATCTTATCTTCTGTCTGATCGCAATGCGAATGGTGGATGGATGGGGAAGGCGCAATCTGATGTTGCTGGGTTCACTTGGATTGGCCATCATCTTCTTCACACTGGGGGCATCCTACTATTTTGAATTGAAAGGAGTAGCCATCCTGGCCCTGGTACTGATTTCCATTGCGATCTACTCCATGACACTTGCGCCGATAACCTGGGTCATCCTTTCCGAAATTTTCCCCAACAGCATCCGTGGCGCTGCCATGGCCATTGCTACCACATCCCTTTGGATTGCCTGCTTCTTACTTACCTATTCCTTCCCGGTTTTAAACAGGCTGTTACATGCAAGCGGCACCTTTTGGCTTTATGCAACCATCTGTCTGTCGGGGTTTTTCTTTATCCTTAAAAAACTACCGGAGACCAAAGGACTGAGTTTGGAAGAAATTGAAAAAACAAATATCGCTTAAATGTCAATCTTTAAAATTCATTAGGATGAAAAACTCACACTGGTATCTCCTTCAATTATACCTCGGCCTTTCCATCACCGCAACCACTTTAATGGCCTTTGGGGCGGTCAAAGATACTGCCTCGAATAGCAAGGAAATCTACACCCCAGCGCCAAAAGCTGAACCCCGCATCAACGGCCCTTTGGTATACGGATGCCGCCCGGGTCATCCCTTCCTTTACAGAATTCCTTGTCAGGGCGACCGCCCCATCACTTTTTCAGTGCAAGGATTGCCAAAAGAACTGAAACTGGATCCAAAAACAGGCATTATTACCGGAATAACCCCTGCAACGGGTGAATACAATGTTGTATTTCAGGCTATCAACTCAAAAGGGAAAAGCAACAGAATTTTTAAGATCGTCGCAGGTGACAAATTGTCTCTTACACCACCAATGGGATGGAACTCCTGGTATGTTCACTACAACAGGATCGATGACAAAACAATGCGTCAGGCTGCGGATGCCATGATCTCCAGCGGAATGGCAGACGTTGGTTACCAATATGTCAACATCGATGATTGCTGGATGAATGCAGAAAAGACATTGAATTACATGCAAGATTCAACTCGTGTGGGCCCGTTGCGGGATCAGGAAGGAAACATACTCCCCAATATTCACTTTCCGGATATGAAGGCAATGACAGATTACATCCACGCCAAGGGACTCAGAGCAGGAATTTATACCTCTCCCGGACCTAACACCTGCTGCGGCCTGGCGGGATCCTATCTGCATGAAGAGCAGGATGCTGCCAGGTTTGCCAGTTGGGGATTTGACTTTCTGAAGTACGATTGGTGCTCTTACGGCAGGATTGCCGGGAAAGAACCATCCATGGATGCGATGCAAAAACCCTATCTGCTGATGGGGGATGCTCTCAAAAAACAACCCAGGGACATGGTGTACAACCTATGTCAGTATGGTATGGGCAATGTTTGGGAATGGGGTACGAAGGTAGGAGGCCATTGTTGGCGCACTGCTGGCGATCTGGGCTTCGAACTGGACCGCTTTTTTGCTGTCGCACTAAAGAATGCAGAACATGGTGCATATTCCAAACCTGGGTCGTGGAACGATCCTGACTATCTTCAGATCGGCATGATTGGTTCACAAATAGGCACAACTTTTACCCTTCCGCAGCCGTGTAAACTTACAGCTTATGAACAATACTCCTACATGTCTCTTTGGTGCCTGATGGCAGCACCATTGATCTTCAGCGGTGATATGTCAAAACTCGATGAATTTACCCTTAATGTTTTATGCAATCCTGAAATAATTGAAATCGACCAGGATCCTCTGGGAAAATGCGGAACCATAGTGATGATGCCCGATAACTGCTTCCTTATGGTCAAAGAGCTGGTAGACGGGTCCAAAGCTGTCGGCTTATTTAATCATGGCAAAGCAACAACCGAAGTTACAGCGGATTGGAAAACACTTCAACTTGCAGGCAAACAGCTCATTCGTGATCTTTGGCGCCAAAAAGAGCTCGGGGAATTCAATGGTAAATTTTGCGCATCAGTTCCTGCTCAGGGAGTGGTAATGGTCAAAATAGCAAAACGATAGAAAAAAATAAAATTATTACCACAAAGTTCTCGAAGGAAAACACAAAGGGCACCAAAAATATTGATTAAAACTCTTTGCGCACCTTCGTGTTTTCCTTGGTGTCCTTCGTGGTAAAAAGTATTTAGCAATAAATTATGAAAGTCAAAGCCTGGTACGAAAAAGTAACAATCCCGACTTACGGAATCGGAAAACCGGAGAAAAATCCGATGTTTCTTGAAAATCGTGTCTATCAGGGGAGCAGTGGTATTGTTTATCCACATCCGGTGATTGAGAAGATTCTTGACGAAAAGGAGGATAATGTATACAACGCCATTTTCCTTGAGAACAAGTACCTGAAACTGATGGTACTGCCGGAGTTGGGAGGCCGTATCCAAATGGCCTACGACAAAATTAAACAACGTCATTTTATATACTACAATCAAGTTATCAAGCCCGCGTTGGTAGGTCTCACAGGTCCATGGATCTCCGGCGGGATAGAGTTCAACTGGCCGCAGCACCATCGTCCTTCCACTTTTCAGCCGATCGATCACTGCATCGAAGAAAATGAAGATGGAAGCGTAACTGTGTGGTGCAGTGAGGTGGAGCGAATGTTCCGTACACGTGGAATGGCCGGGTTTACCCTGCATCAGGAAAAGGCTTACCTCGAAATAAAGGTAAAATTGTACAACCGCACCAATTTTCCCCAATCTTTCCTTTGGTGGGCCAATCCTGCCGTTAAGGTCAACGATGATTACCAATCGGTCTTCCCACCTGATGTTCACGCGGTTTTCGATCATGGGAAACGTGATGTGTCCGAATTCCCAATTGCCAAAGGAACTTACTACAAAGTTGACTATTCTCCCGGCACGGATATTTCACGATATAAAAACATTCCGGTACCGACCTCCTACATGGCCGTCAATTCAAAATACAATTTCGTAGGCGGATATGAAAATGACACCAAAGGCGGTTTGCTGCATGTGGCCAATCACCATGTCTCCCCCGGAAAGAAACAGTGGACATGGGGTCATAGCGATTTCGGACAAGCCTGGGACCGTAACCTAACAGACGAGGATGGTCCATATATCGAACTGATGTGTGGCGTCTATACCGACAACCAGCCCGATTTCTCATGGCTGATGCCAGGAGAGGAAAAAAACTTCTCCCAATATTTTATGCCCTACCGGGATTTGGGTGTCGTTAAAAATGCCACCAGGGAGGCCATGGTGAACCTTGAAATTGTGGAAGGGAAAGCCATCATCCGTGCATACACTACTGCCAAATATCCCTCCGCAAAAATAATCCTGAAAGGCGCAAATACTATATTATTGGAGGAGGGATTTGATTTCCATCCCGGTATCTCCTATGAAAAATCAGTAACGCTCCCGGCTGGAGCAGATCCGGGCAATTTGGAAATCTCTATCCTTACTTCCAATGGTAAAACGCTGGTAAATTGGCAGCCTGAAACAGGTGGGTCAAAATCCATTCCCACTGCCGCCAGAGCTGCCAAACTTCCGGATGAAATAGAGCGTATCGAACAATTGTACCTCACCGGATTGCATTTGGAACAATACCGCCATGCCACCTACGATCCCTGCAATTACTATCAGGAGGCGCTGCGACGTGACCCGAAGGAGAGCCGGTGTAACAATGCCCTGGGATTGTGGTTTATGCGCCATGGTCAATTTGCAAAAGCAGAAGGGCATTTCCGAAAAGCCATCGAAACAATTACGCAATACAATCCAAATCCGATTGATGGAGAACCTTACTACAACCTTGGACTGGTTCTTCGTTATCAAAACAAGGAGGATGAAGCCTTTGAGCAGTTTTACAAATCTGTATGGAATGCAGCCTCGATGGAGACAGGATATTTCCAACTTGCCCAAATCGCTGCGAAAAAACTGCATTGGGACGAAGCTCTTGATTTGATTGATCGCTCACTTCTGAGAAATTGGCACAATCACAAGTCTCGTCATCTGAAAGTTGCGATACTCCGCAAACTTGGGAACAAAGCAGAGGCCGAACAACTGATCATCGATTCATTGAAGCTGGACCCATTCAATTTTGGCGTTCTATTTGAGAAGCATCTTCTGCAACCTGACAGCGTCAAAGACCTGTCAGGTTTAACTACCCCCCTCCGAAATAACATCCACAACTACATCGAATTCTCCCTTGATCTGGCCGCAGCTGGATTTTACGACGAGGCCATTCATCTGATTACTATTGGAATAGATCTGCAAACCGAACTCCAGGTATTTCCTATGGCCTATTATTACAAAGCCTGGTTCGAAGAACAACTTGGTGATTCAGTGGGGTCATCGGCAACGCTAAAAGACGCTTCATCCGCAAATCCTGATTATTGTTTTCCCAACCAGATTGAAGCACGTATCGTTCTTGAATGGGCAAAAAATCAGAATCCGAAAGATGCCAAAGCCCCCTATTACCTGGGGAATTACTGGTATAACGCCAGACAGTACCCTGAAGCCATAGAAAACTGGGAGTTATCGTCCAAACTGGATGACAGTTTCCCAACTGTCCACCGAAACCTGGCTTTGGCCTATTTCAACAAACAAAACAATGCTGAAAAGGCGGTAGCGGAACTCGAAAAGGCTTTTACACTTGATCCAACAGATGCCCGCATCCTGATGGAGCTGGACCAATTGTACAAAAGGATGAATTATTGCCCCTCCAAACGCATGGATAATCTCTCGAAATACTCTCTTTTGGTCGATTCAAGGGATGATCTCTTTCTGGAACGGATAACCCTTGACAATCTTTTGGGGAACCATGGACAAGCGTTCGAACAGCTGATGTCACGCAAGTTTCACCCTTGGGAAGGAGGCGAGGGAAAAGTGACCTCACAATACCTCTACAGTCTGATGGAATTGGCAAAAAAAACAATTACTGACAAGAAATTTGACCAGGCAGTTGATCTGCTGACACGTGCCTTGCACTATCCCGAAAATCTGGGTGAGGGGAAGCTTTATGGCGCTCAGGAAAATGCGGTTTATTACTGGCTCGGATGCGCCTACGACGGACTTGGGTTTTACTCAAAATCAAAGGAATGCTGGCTGATAGCCTCGCAAGGTCTGACAGAGCCGGCACCGGCCATTTTTTACAACGACCAGCAACCGGATACAATTTACTACCAGGGTTTGGCCCTCATCAGGCTGGATAGAAAAGAGGAAGCACGACAAAGGTTTGATACCCTTATCCAATTCGGTGAATTGCATGTAAACGATGCCTTCAAACTAGACTATTTTGCCGTATCGATGCCTGATTTGCAAATATGGAACGATGACCTCACCAAAAGGAACAGGCAAAATTGTCTCCATCTGATCGGGTTGGGTAAACAAGGTTACGATGATCTCAGGTATGGAGAGAACAAAGTCATCGGATGATATTCTTTTATCTCCCTCCTGGAGGACAATTTTCGGTTAGAATTTTTGCAGGTTGTGGGATAAATGCTGCGAAGTTCCTTCTCCTTCGAATATGCCATGGCATCTTCCGCAATTGTTGATAAAAAGCGTCCGGCCTGCCTGCAAATCTGCCAATGTTGCACTCGGCGAGACATCTGTCGTTGTTGGCTTTGATCCATTTTTACTGGTTAATATTATAATCATTTCAAAAAGTAAATTAAAATCAAAATATTAGTTGACTTGAAAGTTGGCCTGTTAAAAAAATTAAAAAGAACGATTAATCCTGAAATAGCTACGTTAAAAAACCGAACTGCGTTAATCACCGAAACTGGTTTACTTTTGATTCAGGTATCAAGCAGTAATTAAAACTCCTAGAGAGTTTTGTGTTGAGGCTGGTAGTGAGATGATCGGTTGAATATCTTTTCAGTAAGGGAGGGAAGACATTTTCTGAAATGACTCGAACTACCGGCCTTAAATTTTTTTGCGAAGGGATCCGGAAACAGCGGATCAAATGATATTTCAGGTGGAGTGAAACAGGATCAGTTGAAATAGTTGTGGGGAAGTAATTTTCAGCCTACCATCCCGCATTCGTGACTTTTCCCTTCGATCTCTCTTAAAAAATCAGCCAGCACGTGAAAGGTATCTTCTCCGTAAAAATCATCCGTATTAATCACTGTAAAGGGTTCATTGATCAGGTATCTGCCCATCATCAGGGCATGTGCTGTCCCCCAGGGTTTTGTCCTTTCCGGCGAATACGAAAACCAATGCGGAACTTTATTCAATTCTTGGCTTACAAAATCAATGGTTATATCGTGGCCAAACCGGTCTGCAAAAACTAAGCGGAAATCTTCCTGAAAATAGCCCCGGATAATAAAGACTTTTCGCCCAAATCCTCCCCGCTTGGCATCAAAGATGAAATAATCCATAATTGTTTCATTTCCAGGCCCTATTGCATCAAGTTGTTTTAGTCCCCCGTAACGGCTGCCCATTCCGGCAACCAGGACCAATAAAGTCGGTTTCATCACAATGTATTGATTTTATCGTGAGGTATATTTTTTTATAACAGTCCTGATTTCTGATGCTACCTCTTCGGCCTCTGACATCGTCGGAGCTTCAGTTTAAATCCGGATAATGGGTTCTGTATTGGATTTTCGCAGGTGTACCCACTGATCCGGGAAGTCGATTTTTACCCCGTCAATGGTATTCACCTCATATTATTCAATTTAAAATTATCCTAATCGATAGCTACTAAATTCCTTAGAAGAATTTGAACATATATTATTCCAAGTATTTCACCCCTCTAATCAACTTCGGGCTTAACAGATGTTCATCAAAAATGATAATCTCATTTTTTCCTTTATTCAACCATGGTGCAGGACAATACAATTGTCTCTGCGGGCCAATTTTCCAATAGCGGCCCAAATTGTGACCGTTTACCCAGACGACACCCTTTTCCCAATCACTTAGATCAATGTATGTATCGCCGATTGAAGCCAACTCAAACTCGCCCTTGAAAAAATTTCCCGGGCGGGTTACTTCCCCTAAAGAAAATTTTAACTTATTCAAATATGCTTCATCAAACGGCAAGGTGAAAATCTCCCAGTTCATTAATGTCATCCCATTGAGTGAAACGCGATCTGTAATTCCCTTGCGGTCGATCATAAATTCAGCGAAATTGATTCGTCCCATTCCCTCTACAAGAATATCGAGCTGCGGATTTGTCATGCTTGATGCCGGCAGTTCGATAATATTTTCTGATTTATTGGCTCGATCAAGTTTTCCAACATATTTCCCATCGACGAAAATGGTGGCATAGTCATGCAACTCGGTAATCCGCAGTTTTCCTTTTTTATGGCCTATAAGTTTAGTGCGATAAAGAATAAAACCACCCTTTTGACCAAAAATTTCCATCGGTTTAGGTTGCGGCGATTGGATTACCGCCGGAAGATTGTCCCAAACCGAAGCTGAAGTGGTGAGGCTGATTTCAGAAATTTCGATCACCGGAACAGAAGCCGGAATCGCCGGAAGCTTTTGGTTGGTCGGAAGATATTTTGCCAACAGTTTGCGTAAAGCTAAATATTTCGGGGTGGCCTGCCCCATTTCGTTAATAGGGGCATCGTAATCGTAGCTGGTCACATCGGGCTGGTATTGATTGGGCGCAAAAGCATTGGCTCCTGCCCAGTAACCGAAATTTGTTCCTCCATGAATTACATAAAAATTGAAGGGCTTTTTGTTGTCCATCAACCATTTAACATCCGTAAATAGTTTTGTCGTATCCGGACGTTGCCACTGTTCGCCCCAGTGGGTAAGCCAGCCGGGGTATAATTCGCTGCAAAATGAAGGAACATTCGGATTAACATTGGTTGCTTCGGCAAAATTCGCGGCATTGGTCCCCGGGTCCAATCCAATGGCTGCATCAGGCAACGACCCGGCTTCAAGCATAAATGGTGCAGCTCCGTCGGCAGTGTAAAGGGGGATTTCAATGCCGTTTTCTTTCCACATTTCCTGAACCCATTTCATGTAGGTACGATCATTCCCATAACTTCCATATTCATTTTCAACCTGTACCATAACAATCGGACCACCCTTGGTTACCTGAAAATCTTTCACCTGAAGTGCCAGCGTTTTAATGTAACGTTCAACTGCCTCAGTATATCGCGGATCCATGCAGCGCACTTTAATATCAGGAATGCTAAGCAAATAAGACGGCAATCCGCCAAAATCCCATTCGGCACATACATACGGCCCTGGGCGCAGCAT
>Ga0172379_10008296_pt1 | contig 13122 bp, 15 predicted proteins | sample GrowelOW334metaG_FD_119756 | JGI IMG/M metagenome (GOLD analysis project Ga0172379, IMG submission 119756) | Groundwater microbial communities from an aquifer near a municipal landfill in Southern Ontario, Canada - Groundwater well OW334 metaG | ecosystem: Environmental > Aquatic > Deep... | reverse complement strand
TTAATCGTTATCGCGATTATCGGTTTGTTAGCTACCTTAGCCATTGTGTCCTTAACTGGTGCACAACGAAAAGCCCGTGATACTAAACGTGTTGCCGACGCTAAACAATACCAGGGAGCCATTGAATTGTTCTATAACAAATACAACGAGTATCCAGATCCGGCCAACTGGGCAGCTTTTGTTGCTAATGACACATCTATTACTACTACGGCAGCAAGCGGTGGTATTGGTGAATTTATTACTCAAGCGCCAGCTGCTCCAGACAATGACGCCTCAGATTATTACGCTTACTCTAACAATAGTGCATCGCAAACTTCTGGCGACGCAACGCAATATGTTTTTGTTGTATCAAAATTGGAAGATAATAACCCTGCCCTTAGTGGGGATGATGATACGAAGTATTTAAGTACTACCACAACTGATCATCCAGGTTGGGCGAACGCTGATTTTGCTACTAGTGTTATTTACTCGGTTAGTTCACCAGATGCATTTGCTACTTGTGAAGATGGTAGCGGCCCATATGTTTACTGTGTTTCTGAATAATTTATAAAAATTATTAAGTAAGCATCTGAAAAAGAGGCCGCAGATCTGCGGCCTCTTGGTGTTATATGGTATAATATAAAACATGTTACTTTGGCCGATAGTTATCATTATTATTACGGTATTAGCTGGTTTAGGTATAGGAAGCTTTTTGAATGTGGTGATATTGCGCACGAACAGTAAAGAATCTTGGCTGGGACGGTCGCACTGCCCGGCTTGTTTAACTACATTAAGTTGGTACGAATTATTTCCGGTAGCTTCGTATATCGGCATTCGCGGCCGGTGTTTGCATTGTAAAGCTGGTATTGCTTGGCAGTATCCAGTAGTGGAAAGCGTTACGGCGATTATTTTTGGAATACTAGGTGCCTGGTTTTGGGCAGAGCCGCTTAAATTAACAATTTATGCCGTGTACAGCGCGTTGTTAATAGTGTTATTTGTGTATGATTTAAAATATTATTTGTTGCCGGATAGGTTTACGTTGCCGGGTATTATGATAGCAATAATAGGCGGTTTATTATTAGGCATGAATCCTATTAATATAATGCTTGGTATAATAACCGGAGCTGGTTTTTTCTTAATGCAGTTTTTAATTTCACGTGGCAAATGGGTAGGCGGAGGCGATGTGCGTTTTGGGGCGCTAATGGGGGCTATGGTAGGCTGGCCAAATATTACAGTTACGTTATTGTTGGCTTACGCGCTGGGCACGGTAGTAGCGGTGCCGTTGTTAATTTGGCGCCGCAAAACCATGCAAGATCGTCTGCCGTTTGGTACATTTTTAAGCGTGGCCACTTGGTTAGGATTATTATACGGTACGCCGTTAGTTTATTGGTATATGCACAATGTGTTATATGTGTGGCGATAAAACAGGCTTTTCATTAGTTGAATTAGTAACCGTAATGGGCATGATAGCGGTGTTATCTACTATTACGTTATTAAGTTTTCGCCAGCGCAGTCCGGAAGATTTGGTTACCGAAGCGGCGAATCAATATCGTTCTAGCTTAACCTTAGCGCGCACGTATGCCAGAACAGGAAAAACGTGTTGTAATAATCAAGCGCCGCAAGCCTACGGCGTGTTCATTGATAGCACGGACAAGGCCATTAACTTATACGCGGAATTAAATAATGCGCCAAGTTACCAAGCTAATACTGAAGATGTTATTTTGTCTACAACAAACTTTGACACAAAAGTTGAACCAGATGGTATTTTTAAAGACATTATGTTTTATTTAGGGAATAATAGTACAGCCGTAACTATTGATGCTAAAGATTGGGGCACGGTTTATAATAGTAATGGTAACGTTCAAGTGGTATTTCAAGATGTAGCTACAAAACAAATAAAAAATCCAGTAACATTATATTATCCTAGCGCGTTAATTGAGTAATAAATTATGTTGAAACAACCTAATCAATCCGGCCAAACTTTATTAGAATCATTAATGGCGATTGCTATTATCTTAATTGGTGTTGTTAGTTTAGCTTCGTTGTTGGTAAATTTATGGTCTACTAGTTCTAGAGCGTTAGCAGAAACTAGAGCTACTCAGCTTGGCCAGGAAGCTATCGAGGCGGCGCGTTATGTGCGCGATAGCAACTGGCTAAAACGGGAAGCTGGTATTACCGATAGTGCTACTAGTAATTTATTAGGATATAACACAGGTTTGTATGGTAAAACTGTCACAGATAATGTTGATTATAGTGCTATCTATATTTGGACACCTAGCGAGGTTGATCCTAATTTAGCTATTAAATTTGATTTTTCGGTAGACAACGAATCGGATGCTAGAGCCATTGTGCGGCAAGATACGGCTGGAAATTATCTACAAATCAGCGGCAATGATTTTATCGGTTTAACAGCCACACCATTTAAACGCTTAGTAACGTTATTTCCCATTTGTTTTAATCCGAATGAACCTGATTTAACACAGGCAGAAATAGTGCGTGCAGAAGCGCTTACTTGTGTTGACGGTGGATACATTGATATTGGTGTGCAGGTTATGGTACAGGTAATATGGCAACAGGCCGGAGAACAGCAAGAACGTATTTTTACTGAAAAATTATATAATTGGAAATATGCCGATCCTATCATTACTAAATAAACATAAACGAGTAGAAGGTTTTACCGTAGTGGAAATGTTAGTGGCCACAGCCGTGTTTGCTATTGTTATAGTTACAGTTATGCAATTACTCATTATGTTTTTACGCGGGCCATTGCAGCAAATTCGTAAAAAACAACTGGAAGAACAAGTAACTTATGCTACCAGTGAAATTGCGCGCTATATTCGGGAAGGAAAAAGTTTTAATTATACCGCAGCTACAGCGTATACTGATTTTTTAACGGTTACCACGGTTACGGGTGAAACGCATATAATAGAGTTATCTACAAATGGTAATATTACTATAGATACTAATTTGTTAACCGGAAATAATGTTAAAATAACTAACTTGCAATTTTATATTTATCCAAACGCTGACCCAACAGTTATTCAAGCCGATGGTAGTTCAGTTAATAATCAGCCGGCAGTAATGATGGTAATAGATGCCCAGCGCGCTGATGATCCAAAAATTACTACGCATTTTCAAACTTTAACTACTAGTAGATACTATGCACGCTAAAGCTAAATTATCCACTAATCAAGCCGGCTCGGTGTTAGTAATTGTAATGATTATGCTGATAATTTTTGCGGCGATTATTAGCACGTTAGCGTTAATTATTTTAAATAATTTACGCTTTGTTACCAGTTATAAGCAAAGCACGTTAGGTTTTATGACGGCTGAAAGTGGAGTGGAACAGGGTTTGTATTATGCCCAGTCGGCGCGAACAGCTAAAACAATAGATCCAACTACACTGAATGAACGGTTACAAACTATTACGGCTGGTAAAACCATAATTACGCAAGCACAGGATGAAGAATTAATATTATCGTTAGCTGAGAATGAAGTGAATCAGCTGCATCTTTATACGGAAAGTTATAATAAAACATTAAGTTACTTAACTACTGTACCGGATAATATTGGTTCAGTGCAGTTTTCTTGGACAAATAATAGCTGTGGAGATGGGCACGTGAATACATTAGAAATTAGTGACACCGCTTGGACGGTACAAGAATGGGATAGTGAAACTAAAAATACAGCTATGCAAAAAACACGTTGGGTATATAACGAATGCAATAATGGGTGTAGTTTTGGTTTAACTCGTGATTATCTTTATAAGCTGCGCTTAAAAGCCTTGTATTGTGATATTACAGATTTATCAGTTAAAGCTTTAGATATTAATGACTCTACTAAATTTGTGCCGCTAAAAGAAACAATTACCATCAGTAGTGTTAGCACCACCGGGCAATATCAGCAAACCGTTACGGCGAACATGTTATGGCGGTCGCCTCTAAATAATTATTTTGATTATGTGTTATTTTCGGAGGAGAAGGTAACGAAATAATAACTACCTCTCCCTCTTTACCTCCCCTAAACATCCTACCTCACCCCCTAACCCCCTCTCCTCTGAGGAGAGGGGGAATAATACAGATTAATTTCTCCCTTTATGACCAAATCCCAAGCTAAAACTCGTCTAAAACAGCTGTGTAAAGAAATAGAGCATTATCGTTATCTTTATCATGTATTAGATAAACAAGAAATTTCGGAAGCGGCGCTGGATTCTTTAAAACATGAATTAACACAGTTAGAAAATCAATATCCAGATTTAATTACACCGGATTCACCCAGTCAGCGAGTTGGTGGTTTGCCATTGGCTAATTTTTCCAAAGTAACACACGCGGTAAAAATGCTATCATTGAACGACATTTTTTCTTTTGCAGAATTACAAGCTTGGGAACAGCGTTTAACCAAGCTTACTAACGAGCCATTAGCTTATTACACAGAAATAAAAATGGACGGTTTAGCGGTAGCGTTAGAATATAAACAAGGTAAATTTGTTCGTGGTTCCACCCGGGGCGATGGTAAAATTGGTGAAGATGTTACCGAAAATTTAAAAACCATTGAGGCAATACCGTTACAGTTGCAAGGGGATTACCCAGAACACATAGAAGTAAGAGGAGAAGTGTACATGACCAAACAGCAATTTGAGCTGATTAATAAAACAGCGGAACAAAAATTCGCTAACCCAAGAAACGTAGCCGCCGGCAGTATTCGCCAGCTGGATCCTAAAGTAGTAGCGGCTAGGAAATTGAGCTTTATGGCCTATGATTGCGCAACCAATTTGGCCATTTTAAATCATTCCGCGGTGCACGAATATTTACAAACATTAGGTTTTCCGTCTAATGCTAATAATTTACGTTGTAATAATTTAGCCGCTGTACAAAAACATTACGAACAATTAATGAAAATAAGAGAAAAATTACCCTATTGGATAGACGGTATGGTGATAAATGTGGATAATATTAATATTTTTAAACAATTAGGCGTGGTAGGTAAAGCGCCACGCGGAGCAGTGGCATACAAATTCCCGGCACAACAAACCACTACTATTGTAGCAGACATTCAAGTGCAAGTAGGGCGCACTGGCGCGTTAACACCGGTAGCGCATTTACGACCGGTTACCGTAGCTGGCTCTACAGTATCTCGGGCTACATTGCATAATGAAGATGAAATCAAGCGGCTAGATGTTCGAATAGGCGATACGGTAATTATAGAAAAAGCCGGTGATATTATTCCCGATGTAGTGCAGGTGTTGCCGGCATTACGACCAAAACATAGTAAGCCATACATGTTTCCAAATAAATGTCCGGTTTGTGGCGCGGCAGTAACGCGTAAAACCGGTGAAGTAGCGTATTACTGTACTAATCCAGCGTGTTTTGCCCAGGAACAAGAGCGCTTATATCATTTTGTGTCTAAAAAAGGCTTGGATATTGAAGGTTTAGGACCGAAAATAATCGATCAATTAATGCAAGCCGGGTTAGTGAATAATTTTGCTGATATTTTTAAATTAACCAAAGTAGTATTAGAGCCGCTAGATCGGTTTGCCGATAAATCGGCCGCTAATTTGGTGCAAGAAATTCAACAAGCTCGAAACGTATCATTGCCTCGTTTGTTATATGCCTTAGGTATTCGCCATGTAGGTGAAGAAACCGCTATTTTGTTAGCAAATCAATTTACCACCATCACCGCATTACGTAATAATAATTTGGAACAATTACAAGCTATTCCAGAAATTGGTCCAATAGTAGCCAAAAGTGTTTATGATTATTTTCATAATAAAAAACAGCAAGCTCAATTAGATGAATTATTGAAATATGTTCAGGTGCAATCCGTAATTGGTAGAGACAGATTGCAATCTGTCTCTACCAATAAGATAACCGGCAAAACTTTTGTGCTAACCGGCACTCTAAAAACCATGTTGCGGGACGAAGCCAAAGCTAAAATCCGCCAAGCCGGCGGCAAAATTTCCAGTAGCGTGAGCAAAAGCACCGATTATGTAGTAGCCGGAGAAGAGCCGGGCTCGAAATATAATACAGCGAAAAAATTAGGAGTGAAAATTTTATCTGAACAGGAATTCCTAAAATTAATAAAATGACCCTTCCCCCTACCCCCTTCCCTGCAAGGCAGGGGGTTTAACTCCCTCCCTCTTGGCAGGAGGGAGGGCTGGGGAGGGAGGTCAAACGCACATGTTAACACAATCCAAACAATCTCGAGATATTACTTTGCAAAATAAACTGCATTATCTTGCTAAGAGTTTACGTCATAATCCTACTCAAGCAGAAGAGAAATTATGGTATTATTTGCAGCGTAGTAAAATGTTAGGATATAAATTTCGTAGGCAATATCCTTTGTATTCTTCTATTGTTGATTTTTATTGTCACGAAAAGAAATTAGTCATTGAAGTTGATGGTGAGATTCATAACTATCAACAGCAACGAGATCAAGGGCGTGATTTTGTATTACAATTATATGGCTGTAATATTCTGCGATTTAGTAATGATAAGATATTAAAAAATATTGATAGTGTACTAAAAATCATTTTGGATACGTTATCAATATAATTTTTATCCCAAAACCTTTGAGATATTATCTACTACCCACCTTCTGCGTAGCTTTAGCGTAGCAGAGATGAACACTAGGAATTTGCTCATTTTATCGTCGCGCGGCTTTCGGTGGGAAAGGCGGGGAGATCAGGTGAGCGGCCTGTTGGGTAGGGAGAAGCGAAGATCCTCCGATCACGGCGCTTTCAGGTCAGCGCCGGGTGCTTCTCAAAAAAAAGGGGAGGATGGTTTTAGTTCACGTACTCGCCCCAGGCCGGCATGCCCGGATGAAGACGATATGTGATGCCATGCATCTTCCAGTAGTTTTCGTCGCGGGTTTTCCACGTTTTTGCGGCGTCTGGACAGTAGGTTTCGTAGCCCGCAGGGTACACAGAATTAGGGTTTTGCAATTCAGCATATCTGGTGTAGATTTCGTCATAGCTGACAGCACCTTCGTACCCATCGGTCATGTCGCGAATGAATTCCTCATCCGTAAAGGTATTGTCTCGATGTCGCTGAATAAACAAGTCCACACCTTTCACGTAGCCGGAGTATCCGCGCTCTTCCTGGAGCATCCACGAGATAAATCCAGTTTTGTAGTACGTACTTCCTCGTGTCATCTCATCCAGAGCATACATTCCTTCCTGTCCTGCCGGCCAAGGCACAAAGTTCCTTTCATACGTAGCAGCGTAGGGAATCATATCACAGAGGAAGTCAGTGACGGTTTTGAAATCTGCTGGGCTACCGTCTTCGTTCAGATGAGCGGTCTGTAGACTCACTACCGTACCCTCATTGAAGGCTTGGTAGATAGGGTCTCCTGTTCTAACACTGGTCCCGATGAAGGCGTGCGGCGGTTCATGGTCACCGCCGTACCAGGAAGCGTCGCCACTGTTGAGATTGTCATACATGACGACTGGACCTTCCATACCACCGCCGGTTCCGAGCAGAACTGATGCGCTCGTGTACTTGGTTTGAGGATAGGGTCCGAAGTTTTTCTCGAGCCAGTTCATCATAGATAGTGTGTATCGGTTCAAATAGGCGACTTTTCCTGGCTGTTCTGGATCAGATTTGAAATAGTACGAACGGAGAAGAACCCCTCCGTTTGACGTCCCTACTTCGTAAAGGTCGTAGTCAGGACTTGCTGCCAATGCGAATGCCGTGTAGGCAGATCCACCAGGTCCTTCCGTGTCACCTCGCAGGATGATGGGTGTCTGACCACCGAACATGTTTTCAAGTCCGTAGATTCCCCCCCATGTGAACTTCACCATACCATCAGGGCGCGAGAATGAGTCGTTCTGGTAGGGACCGACGTTGACACCGTTGTACGGCCAGATGATCGATTGTACACTTGAATATCCGTAGTCGGGGTGAACCATGTAGGAGACTCCCTGCCACGAATTTTGCAAGGTCGTGTTGCCGGATAAGTGGAATGTCTGCTCACCACCGGTCGGTACGTCGTAGATTTCATATGCACCGTCCTGGTGGAATGTTGTTGTGGAGTAGGTTGGAACAAAGTCCCCAACATCGACTGCCACACCCTGATCACCATCCGCCACGGTCACGTCTGCATCGACCGTGATTGTGCCACTCGGATCAAAGTTGAGTGCGACATGGTCATAGTTGATGATAGTGCGCTCATACTCCGGCGGCGTTGTCGTGGTCGGACACTCCTGTACACCAACCATCAACAGACTCAGGGGTATTAAACCCCAAAGACGTTTCAGTTGCATTTTGCTTTCTCCCAAGTTGCCGCGAGCGAATCAAGACACACTATTTTGTGTCATTGGTTTCTCACGGCGGTTCGAACAGTTGGCTGACAACATACCGGGTCACAATTACATTATTGTTATTGTGACCAAGCACCAGCAACCGCTGGGCTTTTACGATAATCCTTTCTAGGAAGTTTGTTGCTCAACTTATTTTTGCTTCATTCAACCCAATTGTGAACGAAGCTTAAACAAGTTAAGTCTTGTGCATCTTCCATTATGCACCCGAGAAATAGATTCGACCTCCCACCCCAGCCCTCCCTCCTGCCAAGAGGGATGGAGTTAAACCCCCTGCCTTGCAGGGAAGGGGGTAGGGGGAAGGGTCAAATTTAATTACCGGATGCATAATTTTTTTCAAAGAGCGGTTTTTATAACCGCGCCAGTTTAACAAGTTAACATAAAATGTGCAAGCAGTAGGTGAGTTTCAATATTTGTTAAAATATACTATAATCATTCCATGTTATCTAAAGCCGAAGTGGAAAAAATTGCTAAACTATCTAGAATTAACCTAACTGAAGCGGAAATTAAGCATTTTCAAGGTGAATTTGCTACTATTTTAAAATTTGTGGAACAATTAAATCAGGTGGATACTAGCCAAGTTACGCCCACGTATCAAATTACCGGCCTAGCCAATAAAACCAGGCCGGATGTTATTGATTATCAGTTTACTAGAGAACAAATGTTTAAATCGGCCATTGAAACAGCGGAAGATCATTTAAAAGTTAAAGGAGTATTTGGCCCCAGCCCCCTAACCCCCTAAAGGGGGAACTATCCCATGATAAAAGAGTTACGAGAAAAATTAGACAGTAAAAAAATCTCTGCAGTTGAATTAACTCAACAATATTTAGCGCGGATTAAAAAACGCAATCCAGAGTTAAACGCTTATGTATTGGTGTTGGAAGATTACGCGTTAGAGCAAGCCAAACAAGCGGATGTTCGAATTGCCAAGGGCGATATTCAGCCGCTGACTGGTATTCCATATGCTTTAAAAGATGTGTTTTGTGTGGATGGTATTGAAACCACGGCTTGTTCTAATATTTTAAAGGGGTATATACCGCCGTATACCGGTACTGTAGCGAAAAAATTATATAATCAAGGGGCGGTATTATTAGGCAAAACCAATACGGATGAGTTTACTATGGGTGCCTCTACGGAAAATTCTTGTTTTGGTGTTACGCGTAATCCGCATGATATTACTAAGGTTGCCGGCGGTTCTTCCGGTGGTTCAGCGGCGGCCGTGGCGGCTGATTTAGCGGTGTTTGCTCTGGGCACGGATACGGGTGGTTCTATTCGTTTACCGGCGGCATATTGTGGGGTGGCTGGTTTGCGGCCTACGTATGGTCTAGTATCGCGTTACGGTGTTATTTCTATGGCCTCATCGTTAGATACCATTGGGCCAATCACTACTACCTGCGCGGACGCACAAGCAGTATTACAAGAAATCACTGGTATTGATCCGTTAGATAGTACTACGATTGCTAGTACTAATGTTGTAAAACAAAATTCTAAAAAAATCGAATTAAATAAAATAACCATTGGTGTACCAAAAGAATATTTTTCAGTAGCTGGTTTAAATGAAACAGTTCGACAGCGTATAGAAGAGGTTATTGCTCAATTAAAAAAGCAATATAAAATAACTGTAAAAGAAATTTCTTTACCACATACTCAATTTGCTATTCCTACTTATTATGTTTTATGTCCGTGTGAAGTAAGTTCAAACATGGCCAGATACGATGGTATTAAATATGGTTATCGTTCAGAACAAGTGGAAGATTTATTTTCGGTGTATGCCCAATCTCGGGCGGAAGGTTTTGGCGATGAAGTAAAGCGTAGAATTATGTTAGGCACCTATGCTTTATCGGCTGGGTATTACGAGGCCTATTATTTAAAGGCAGCTAAAGTGCGCACATTAATAAAACAAGATTTTACCAAAGCTTTCCAAGAGGTAGACGTGATAATTACTCCAACTACTCCAAACACGGCTTTTGCTGTAGGGGAGAAAGCGCAGGATCCACTAGAAATGTATTTAGCCGATATTTATTTAGCCGCGGTTTCATTAGCCGGCTTACCTGGTTTAGCCGTACCGGCTGGACAGCTTAAGCAGCTGCCAATAGGCGTTCAGTTAATAGGAAGGCAATTTTCTGAAGATAGCTTGTTGCAATTTGGCGCGATAATTGAACAGTTGTACAAGTAATAATAAAAATGCTATAATAATTTGGTAATAAACTATATATAAATTAAGGAGGAAAAATATATGGCTAAAATTCTTTTAGTTGAAGATGACGAAATGCTTCACGACATGTATACCCAGAAGTTTAAAAACCATGGTTATACAGTTGTTTCAGCTTATAATGGCGCAGACGGAGTAAAATTAGCTGAAGCAGAACAGCCCGATTTAATTTTATTAGATGTGATTATGCCAAAAATGGACGGTTTTGTGGCGTTGAAAAAAATGCGCAAAAATCCGGCTACAGTGAATATTCCAGTTATTTTGTTAACTAATTTAGGTCAGGAAGAAGATGTAAAGAAAGGTAAAGAGTTAGGAGCGGATGATTATTTTATTAAAGCTAATCATACACCACAGGAGGTAGTGGATAAAGTAGATAATTTATTAAAAAGTAAAACTAAGGCTGTATAATTATATTAATTAATTTATGATGGAACGATCTTTAATTATCGTAAAACCAGATGCGTTACAAAGGAATTTATTAGGGGAGATAATTCGTAGATTTGAACGCAAAGGATTAAAAATAGTTGGCTTAAAAATGATGGCGATTGATGATGTGAAAATTGCGGAACACTATGCTCATCATCAAGACAAGCCTTTTTTTGCTGATTTAAAACGGTTCATGCAATCTTCGCCGGTAGTGGTAATGGCACTAGAAGGCTATGAAGCCATTGCGGCGATTCGGTTAATTGTTGGCCCTACCAAAGGGCGAGCGGCTGATGCTGGTAGCATTCGGGGTGATTTTGCTATGAGTGTACAATATAATATTATTCACGCCTCCGATTCTGTAGCTACTGCTCAACAAGAAATTCCTAGATTTTTCAAATCAGAAGAATTATTTTCCTACGCCAAGATAGATGATAATTTTATCTACGGCTCGGATGAAAGATAGAATACTACCTCACCCCCTAGCCCCCTCTCCTTAAAACTACCTTCTTCCCTAACCCTCCTTCCTCAAAGGCAGGAGGGAATAATTTCTTTAATTATCATTTCTTATACCCCTCTCTCCTTAGAGGAGAGAGGGGGTTGGGGGAGTGAGGTAGGTTGTTTAGGGGAAAGGGTTGGGGATAGAGGTAGTGTACTTGACTCACAAAGCCATCTTTGCTAACTTATAAATACTTAATATTTAAGCGTGATCTATCTTTTAATCCAAATTACAGCCCATTTAACGCTGTAATAGATAGAGCGCAACAAGGAAAATTGAACATGTTGCAACATTATGAATTAATGGTGGTATTTCCTGGCACCATGGATGAGGCTAAATTAGCCGAAGCCAAACAACAGGTAGTAACTTTTATTACTGAACGAGCCGGCACTATCACAGCGGCCTGTGATTTGCCCCGCCGCCGCCTAGCCTACCCAATTAACGATCAGGGTTACGGTTATTATGTGGTTAGACACTTCGATATGGAATCGAAAGAACTAGTGTCATTAAATAAAGTGTTAAGCTTGAATCAAGTGAAGTTGCGTTATTTGTTAATAAAAACAAAACCAGCTACGTCTGAACAAATTCAAGCGTACTTTACGGCCGCTCTACCAAAAGCAGAAGAGAAACCAGTAGTATCAGCTACACCAGTGGCTAAGATAATTACCGAACCTACTGTAGAAAAACCTGTGGTAGAAACAAGTAAGGTAGAAGAAAAGAAAAAAGACAAAACACCAGTATCGATTGAAGAGCTTGATAAAAAGCTAGACGCCATTTTAGATGATACTGATATTGGTTTAAAATTGTAATTACTAATTACTTATTTTTATGGATTTAAACAAAGTAATGTTAATTGGTCGCGTAACTCGCGATCCAGAAGTGCGCACTATTCCATCTGGGCAAAGTGTAGCCACGTTTGCTATGGCCACAAATAGACAATGGACCGATCAGGCCGGGCAGAAGCAAGACAAAGCCGAATTTCATAACATTGTAGCTTGGCGTAAATTAGCGGAAATTATTCAACAGTATGTAAAAAAAGGCTCAAAAATTTACATTGAAGGACGAGTAGAAACTCGATCTTGGACTGATCCACAAGGCGTAAAAAAATATCGTACGGAGATTGTTGCGGAAAACATGATTATGTTAGATAGCAGGGGAAATAGTGGTGTAGCAGCGGCCAATCCTACTATGTCAAAGCCAGCCCAAACCGCACCAGAACCGGTTACGAATAATCCTAGTGAAGAAATTAGGGTTGAAGATATTCCATTTTAATAAAAATTATTTATTTGTTTTTTTATGTCCATGAATCATTCTCATAAACCAGTGCGTGAAAAATTAATTGTTGATGAAACTAATATTGATTACAAAAATATTGTCTTGTTACGTAAAGTGATTTCTAATTACGCCAAAATTTTACCAGCTAAACGTATCGGTGTCAGTGCCAAAATTCAGCGCAAACTTAGCCAAGCCATTAAACGCGCGCGTTATATGGCCTTGTTGCAGTATACTAGGAGGTAGACTACCTCTCCCCTCTTCGAGCCAGAGCCTCAGAGCCGATGGCCTAACCCCCTCTCCCCTAAACAACCTACCTCACTCCCCCCAACCCCCTCTCTCCTCTAAGGAGAGAGGGGGATAAGAAATGATAATTAAAGAAATTATTCCCTCCTGCCTTTGAGGAAGGAGGGTTAGGGAGGA
>Ga0172379_10008295_pt1 | contig 13123 bp, 11 predicted proteins | sample GrowelOW334metaG_FD_119756 | JGI IMG/M metagenome (GOLD analysis project Ga0172379, IMG submission 119756) | Groundwater microbial communities from an aquifer near a municipal landfill in Southern Ontario, Canada - Groundwater well OW334 metaG | ecosystem: Environmental > Aquatic > Deep... | reverse complement strand
CGGACGTTGGACGTCCGACGGGGGCACAGGCGTTTGATATTTTAAAAAGACAAAGACGAGATAAAATAATCACCATTATAAAAAACAATGAAGGTAACGCCACTATAAAGGACATAAGGACAAAGATAAATGTCGGAGTAGAAGCTCTTTTTACTTGTAGTGAAAAAACTCTACAAAGAGAACTTTTGTCCATGACCAGAGAAGGTGTTCTTAAAAAGACTGGAGAGAAGCGTTGGACTAGATATAGACTCGTTAACTTGATTAATCCAGCAAATTAACCGATTTTGGTTCGAGCACCCAAACTCCCTTGCATTTCGTATAAGAATATGAGAGGATAGAAAGGTGGATTTTATCCTGTCATTCGGGAGTTATCCACATAATATATTGCCGTATTTTGCGGGTATATTATAATGTGTTTGTGTGTACAGTTTACACTGTGCGAAAAAGTGTTTTTTGCACAAGTCGTGTATTTTGTATTCGCAATAATTATATTTATTTTCGTTCATGATTTCGTCGAAAAAATCGTGAAAGAGAATAGATAAATATGGTCGTTGAAAACCAAATAAACTTTAGTGTTTAAGTTTTCAACTAAGTAAACATCTGTTCTTTATTTATTATTCGCTGCATTATTATTGTTTTCAAATTATTATTTATTAGCGAATAAAAAATAAAGATAGGAAAAAAAATACGCTTTTAGTTTTGTCGAAACTAATTAATGGCGTAAAAATTAGAAAAAAATTATGAGTAATTTATTAAAATCAAAATTCCTTCTTGGAGCTATGATTGTCGCAGTTATGGCTGTCGGCGTTGTCGTTGCAAATGCAACACCAGCTGCTGCCGCTGATTGTTCAATCACCAGCACCTTGAGAGTTGGTTCAAAAGGTGATCAAGTCAAGTGTCTTCAAGCAACTGTTGGAGTCACCGCGGACGGTAGTTTTGGTAAGTTAACCAAAGCCGCTGTTCAAGCTTGGCAGACCAGCAAGGGTTTGGTAGCCGATGGAATATTCGGTGCCAAGTCTCGTGCTGCCTTCACTGGTAGTTCAACGAGTACGACATACTCAGCAGGTTGTTCTGCAGGTACACTTTACAGTTCTACAACCGGTCAGCCATGTTCAAGTACTACTACTACGGTAGCAGGCTGTGAAAATGGTGCTTTATACAATAGCAATACTGGTGCTTCTTGTTCTGGCGCTGTAGTGGTTCCTACAACTGGATCCGTTACCGTCAGTCTAGCTTCTGATAACCCAGCTGCTGGTACTCTCTTGATAGACGATACCACTGGTGTTATGCAGAATGCTGCTCCGATTGCGAAGTTCGTCTTTGCAAACGGCACAGGTTCAGAAGTTAAAGTAAACACAGTCAAGCTTACCCGAACGGGTATCGCAGCTGATGGAGACATCAACAATCTCTTCCTTTACGAAGGGGCAACCAAAATAGCAGAACTTAGTTCTGTTTCTACGAAGGTTTTCTCTTTCAACAGTTCAGCGGGCTTGTTTACAATTCCAGCAAATAGCTCAAAGGCTATCTGGGTAGGTATCAATATGGCTGTTGCCACCTCTGGTCCTACTTCTATTGCTTTCAAGATCAATTCCGCAGCTGATGTTGTTCTATCAAGTGGCGTTACAGCAGCCGGTTCATTCCCAATTCAGGGTAATGAATTCGCTACTGCATTCATCACTGACCTTGGCTACATCAACCTTACTTCAACGACTACGTATCCGGCTACTCTAGATCCTAAGCCAGAAGCTCAGGAAGTCTGGAGATTCACCGCTACGGCAAGCAGTCAAAAAATGGAAATCAAGAAAGTTGTGATGACTTTAGTCGGCACGACTTCTCCTGGCGACATTCAAGACTTGGCTATTTCAGTCGGTGGTGTTCAAGTCGGAGCAACCGCTCAGCTTGGCACAGACAACAAAGTTACCTTTGATTGGTCAGCCGCTCCTTACCAGCTTCTCTCTGGACAAAACAAAGTTTTCGTCCTTAGCGGTAAAGTTGTAAAGGGTACAGGCCGAGCATTTAAATTCACTATCCGTTCAACGGCTGACTTTGTATCCACCGATACAAACTACTTGGCAGATACAGTGCCTCTTCTTGACGGTGCTGCTCTGACTGTAGTTGATCCTAACGCCGCTGGTGATGGTACAAACATCAACAATGGTAGTTTGACAATTTCCCGTTCAGCCAATTCACCTTCAGGTAATGTTGCCTCAGGCGCTTTGGATGTTCCTCTAGTTCGATTTGATTACCGAGCAAACGGTGAAGATATCAAGGTATCTTACGTTCGCATCAAGGTAAACAACTCACAGAACACTACATTGGATGATGGTAAATTGTACTTCAATGGTTCACAGGTTGGTCTGACAGATGACTCTGTGGCTGACGCTGTCACTGCTGATACAGTAACTGATGCAAATACATATGTATTCTCGCTTGGAAACACAGTAATCATTCCTGCCGGTACGACTGGCGTGTTTGAATACCGTGCAAACATTCAGAATGCTGCTGGTACTGATCTAACAGCTGACGGAACAATCATTGTTTACTTAGTTGCAGGCGTATCTGGTGATGCTCTTGGTCAAATTTCATTGACCAGTCTTACCCCTTCAGCCTCAACAGGTCAGACTCTTACAATCAAGTCCGGCGCGCTTTCTGTAGCCAAGAATACTTCTGTCGCTGATGCTACCACTGTGAACTCCACAGGCGTAGTTGGCGCAACAAATGTACTCGTTGGTTCTATGGTTATCACCGCTGGCGCTGGTGAGCCTGTTAATGTCACTCAGATCGTCGTTGGTGATGATCCAGCTGATGGCACTTCAGACTTCGGCGACAACTTCCAGAACTTAACTCTGCGACATGGTTCTTCAACCTCAACACCTCTCGCTACCGTCCAAGGTACGCTTTCTGGTGAAGATGGTGCTGATTACACCTTTAGCTTGAGTCCTTCAGTCACAATCGCAGCTGGCGGTCAATACGTAGTTGACCTTTATGCTGACATTTTGACAGGCGCAGGCAATTACGCTACAGCAGAAATTGGTCTTGAATTTGTCAACGCTTCAGCTACTGGTGTCAATACTAGTGCTGACGCATACCCTACTGCTACTATTGCAAACTTGCAGACTTTAGTTATTTCTGCTGGTGGAACTCTAGTTATTACGGCTAATGCCTCTACTCCGGTAGCTGGCCAGCTAGTAATGGGTGAGACAGGCCAGACACTTGCTATTCTTGATTTTGCTGCAGGTTCAGCTGAGGATGCTAATGTATCTGTTATTACAATTACTGATACAGGAGACTTCGGTGGTTCATTAAGCAATATTAAGCTTTACAGCAATAATACGGCTGATGGAGCTAGTGGTCTTTTGGGCACTATTGCTTCCTTTACCCCGGCATCTGATCCTCAAACAAACGGCACAGCTACCTTCAATCTTTCTTCAGATTGGGTAATTGCCAAGAATCAAACAAAGACTTTGACCATTAAAGGTGATGTCAATGCTTATGGTTCTGCAGTTTCTGGTGGTTCACACACTATAAACTTGGCAAGTGCTAATAATCTTACTACCCGCGGTGCTCAGTCAGGCGCAACTATTGCTGAAACGGTTACTACCGCGCCTACTCCTACAGGTACAGCCCAGAGTGTTTACCGATCAAAGCCTACAGTTACTCTGGCTTCTACCAGTCCAAGTGGTTCACAAACCGTTGGTTCAGGTAAGAGCGTCTTGGAATTCAATGTGGCTGCAAATTCTGCATATGACGTAGTTGTAAACGCTGTAGCGGTTACAATGTCCGGCTCATTGAATACTACAAGCAGTGGTAACGCGGTTCTCTACAAGAGCACAGATTTGTCTACTGCTCTTGCTACAGAGACCTACAAGGCATACACAGCTGATGGCGGTGGTTCAACAACGACTATTGTTCTATCAACTGGCTTTGCTGGTGTTCCAATCGGAGCTAACGTCAGAATTTACGACAATGACTCCCCAGAATACCTAGGTACTGTTGAAGTTACTACAATAGACGCAACGACTGTAACATTTACTCCAGCCTTATCTGAAGTTACAGATGCTGGAGACATCCTGTACTACCGTCCTCTTCAACCAGGAACTGGTAAGTTATACTTCGGTGCACAAGCTACAACTACTGGAACAGCTGGAGCTGGAACTATCGCGAACGGCGCAACTGCAGTTACAGTACCAAGTACTGATGGATTCGCTGTCGGTGACGTAGTCACGATTGCTGGGTACAACTCAACAAATGTCCTATGTACGACATCAACGTCAATCGGTACGCTTACAAGCATCACTGCAACAGTTCTTACTGCTTCTGGTGGCTTCGTTGTAGATTGTTCTTCCGGTGCGGATACGATCACTACAGCTCAATTGAGCGGTACACCGGCTAATGCTATCCTCAATAGCCAAAATGGTATTGCGGTTGTATACACTGGTTTGATCAATACAAGTGGTCAGATCGTATCAGCTGGAACAACGACTACCTTTGTTGTAAAAGGTGATACTACTTCAACCGGTACTGCTGGAACAACAGCTAACCTTGAAGCAGATATCGCAGCTGTTGCTGACTTCGTCTGGGATGATAAGACTTCCTTCGGCGTAACAACCGTCACGAAGAATCTTCCAGTAACTGGCGGTACGCTTACATACACGTACTAAATAGTAGTTAACTAAATTTTGTAGAGGTCGAATACTACAGAATTACAAATTACCCCGTCGCTCGCGAGCGACGGGGTTTTTTGTTATCTCCTCCTTGTGGAGGAGGAGTGCCCGTAGGGCAAGGTGGTGATTAAAGAATTACCACCCCCAACCTCCTCCTCAATAAGGAGGGGAGCTTGAGGAGAAAATATTTTTGCTGTATAGTATATCTATGGAAACGAAACAAATGAAAAATCTTGTTATTTTGGTGGTTGTTCTAGTTCTAGTGGCCGGAGGTATTTATTATTATAAAAAAAGTCGGGAGAAGATCCCCAATTCTCCTTTTGAGGAGTACCCGCAGGGGGAGGTGGACAATTCTTCCACCCCGACTAGCGAGCTAGTCACCCCTCAAGAGGGGAATCAAGAGAAGCTTACATATGACCAATATTTACAGCAAGGCATAAATTATGAGACTAAAGGAGAACTACTCAAAGCCATCAGCTCGTATAGAAAAGCCTCGGAGCTGGCACCAAAAGAATATGTGCCATATTCCAATGCTGGTTCTGCTTATTACAGTATGCAAAAATATACTGAAGCTGAAGATCATTTCTTGCAGGCCCTAGAACTAGTTCCCAACAATGTATCTGTTTACACCAAACTATATGAAGTATATTTTTATGGATTGAAGAGGAATCCGGAGCAAATGACTACTTTTTTTCAAGATGCTATGAAAAATACGAATAATAGCGTCAATATCGTTACGCTGTATGCATCTTATCTGGAGCAAATAAATGATCCCGAATCTGCTTTACCTATCTGGCAATCATTATTACAGGTAGAGCCTGACAACGCGGCTTATAAAGCAAAAGTTGAAGCTTTACAAAAGAAAATAAATGGTTAGAATAGTGATAGTATTATCAGTTTTAATTAAAAATTAGTATGTCAAAAAGGAATCTTATAATCGTGGCTGTTTTGGTTCTAATCGTGCTTGGTTTGGGTTATTTGCAATATAGGGCTAGCCGTTCAGACTCTTATTCTGTAGTTTATCTGACGACCGGGGAAGTATATGTCGGTAAATTGACGACTTTTCCGGACTTTCAGTTGAAAGACGGCTATATTTTACAGGTTGCCAAGGATGCGACTGATCAAAATAAGACCAATTTTCAGCTTAATCCTCTAAAAGATGCTCTCTGGGCACCGCAAAGTCTGCATTTGGTAAAGGACAATGTTGTTTTTTACGGTCCATTGATGTCCGATAGTAAAATTGTTGAAACTTTAGCAACACAGAAGAAATAAAAAAGAAAAAAATTACAAAAATGTGGATAACGGGAGTTATCCACATTTTTTGTTGTGTTTTAATATTCTTAATTATTGTATAATTATAAATGCATAAAAGTGTCGAATACTTTTTTGTCGTTTTGATTATCTATAAATGCATTATTAGGTAATTAAAGAAATTTATCATTATTAGGTTTATTAATTATTATTAACGTTTTTTAATTATTAATTATGAAAAATATATTTAAAGGTTTAGGTATTGGTTTGTTAGCTTTAGCTCTCGTCGTAGTAGCTGGAGCAGGGCAAGCAGAGGCAACGACTACATACGCTACCGGTTCAATAACGGAAACCGGCGCACTTGTGATTAGTAGTGTCGCTACTGCTGATATAACGTTAGGTGCAGCTACGCAAGAAGGCGGTTCTACTATTATTTATGGTGGTACTGACACAGGTACTGGTACAGGGGCGGGTCTTTCTTTGACTCCAGGTACAGCTGGTACAGTAGTCATTGGTGCGGCTGATGGAACAGGAGCAATTTCTCTTGGTACATCATCTGGTGCTGAGACTGTAAACATTGCTCAAGGCGCTGCGGTGAAGACTATTAACATTGGTACTGGTAACACTACTGGTGTTACTATTATTGGTGGTACAGCTGGAACAGGAGCAATAACTCTTGGTTCTTCAACGGGTGGTCAGACGGTAAATATTGGTACTGGTACTCCGGGTGCTAACGCAAATGTTGTAAACATTGCGACTGGTGTCGTAAGTACAGGTTCTCAATATGTTCACATTGCTGATGGTGTGGCTAGTGGTGTTGGTACAACAACAGTTGATATTGCCAACGGAGCAAATAATGGTGTTACAACTGTTAATATTGCCAACGGAGCTCTAGTGGGTGCTGTTGCTAAAGTAGTCAGTATCGCAGGTGGAGCTGATGGAGATGCTTCAACGGTTAGTATCGGTACTGGAAATAAAACAGGCACAAATACAATTGATATTGGTACAGGTACAGGCACTCAAGCTATTTCTATTGGTAGTGGTGCTACTGCAGCTGGCAAGACAGATACGATCAACATCGGAACAGGTAACAATGCTGGATCTGGAAATAAAGTTATTCACATTGGTGATGGAACACCAGCTAGTACGGGTCTAACTACTGTTGCGATTGGTAACGCTGGGGGTAACTCTATTTCTACTATAACTATTGAAGCTGGGACAAGTGCTACTGCAATTCAAATTGGTAATGGTGTAACCGCACATGGTATTCAAATTGGAAGTAATGCTACTGCGGCTAATGCTGTTAAGTTGGGTGGGGCTAATGCTAGCTCTGTTACTACTATTGAAGGTGGAACAGCAGCTGGAGCTATTTTAATCGGTAATGGTGCAACTGCTCACGGTATTCAAATTGGTAATGGTGGTGCCGTTAATACTATTATCCTTGGTTCTACTAACACTACATCTACATTAGCGCTTAACGCAGGTGTAGATAATACTACAGGTGGAATAACTATCACTGGAGCAATTAATGGTGCTTCACCTTTGTCTTTTGAAGGTACGACAGCAGATGCTTATGAAACTACTTTTGCTGTTACTGATCCAACAACCGACAAAACAATTACATTCCCTAATAAGACTGGACAGGTTCAAATGGCTTCCGCAGCTAGTGTTATTACACCTAGCACTACACCAGCATTAACTATTGGACTTTCAAATCTTTATACTGATACGCCAACCGATAACGAAAATCAGACAATCACATTTAGCGCAGGTGGTACGGCAGGGGATATGCTTACTATTATTTTCATAGCAGTTGGAGCAGGGGATGAAGTTATTACATTCGAGACAACATTGGTAAATTCTGCCGGTACATTAACAATCGGAACTACTGCTGCAGATCGATATGCCATTACTTTCATTAGTGACGGCACAGTTTGGAATGAAATATCAAGAACTGCATTACTGCAATAATTATTTTGTTTCTTAAGTATTAAATTATCAACAATAAAATATGCGGGATTTTTCGCGAAAATTTCTCTAGGTCGAATCCCGCGTATATAATCTTAAAAACAAAATGATTAAAAAATTAAAAATAGGTTTATTGGTCGCTGTTTTGTCTCTGGCTATTACCAGTTCTGCTCTAGCGGCGAACTTGACTTATAGTTCAGATACCCCTGCGTATCTTTCTACGGCGGGCTATACGTTGACTATCAAGTCTGGTTCAACTGCAACAACAGTGATTGTTGGTGCCAGCACTTTGAGGTTTACGATGCCGGTAAGTAGCACATTTACGGTGACATCAAGAAATGACATTGATATCACGACAAACGATGGCGCTTCCACTAATACAAATACTTGTGCCAGCAACTTAAATACCGTGGTCATTACGACTAGCGACGCGCAAACACCGGATATCACCTTGACTCCAAACGGTGGCGTATGTGCCTCAAGTTCTGGTGGAGGAGGAAGCTCAGGTGGAGGAAGTTCTGGTGGTAGCACAACAACTACCGTAGCAGCTACACCTGCAACCCCCGCTACTCCCGCAGTTCCTGGAACGGTAATTGCTGGATGTGGAAATAGGACAACTGGGTTTAGCACTTCTATCGCAGGTCAATCTTGCGCTGGAAATACATCTACTACTCCAGCTACTCCTGCAACCCCAGCTACCTCAGCTACACCCTCGACAACAACCGGTTCTTACAATCTCGGTACTGCTACCATAAAGAATGGCAGTCGAGGCGAAGCTGCAAAGGAACTTCAAAGATTCTTGAATGATAAATTGAATCTCGGTTTAGTACTTGACGGTATAATAGGTCCAAAGACGATTGCTGTTATCAAACAATGGCAATCTGATAATGGCCTAGTGGCTGATGGTCTCATCGGAGCAAAGACAAAGGCGATGATGAATGCCGGTGTTACTCCCGCTACCCCAGCTTCACCTTCAACGACGACCGGTTCTTACAATCTCGGTACCGCTACTCTCAAGAATGGAAGTAGGGGCGAGGCTGTGAAAGAATTACAAAGATTCTTGAATGATAAATTGAATCTTGGTTTGGCGTTAGATGGTGTTCTAGGTTCAAAGACAATTGCTGTGATCAAACAATGGCAATCCGACAATGGCCTAGTGGCTGATGGTCTCATCGGAGCAAAGACAAAGGCAATGATGAACGCTCAGTAAAATTTATAAAGGCATTCTTTGTAAATATCCACAAAAACCTTGTCACTCGCGTGACAAGGTTTTTGGGTTTATGGTATAATGTGTCTATTATTATTGTGTAATATTTAAGTCAAAAAATTAATTTTTATGATGAAACATTTTCGTAGAGTGCATGTTAACATTTGGATGGTTTTGGGTTTAATTTTAGTCGTTTTCACTTGGGGCTGGTGGTCGTTTCAAAAAGATCTTGTCGAACCCGCAGTCAAAGTGGTTAATGTGCCGATCAATATCGTGAAGAGCGTTGCGACCACTACTGGTATTATAAAGAAAAGTAGTACGCCGATGGCAGCAACACTCAGCTATACTGATGCCTTGGCTAAATATGAAGATGTGCGCATTCAATTAGATGATAATTGTCGAGCCAATCCCAACAAGGTGACCTTCAAGAATGGCACCAGTATTATGATTGACAATCGCGCTTCCGTAGCTCGTACGGTTACAGTTGGTTCTACTTTTTCTCTGAAGGCGTATGATTTTAAGATTGTAAAACTTTCCAGCGCTGTTTTGCCGGTTACCTGGTATTTGGATTGCGATAAATCCCAGAATGTTGCTACGATCCTGATTCAGAAATAACTTTTTACGCTAATACAAAAACTGCTCCTATGGAGCGGTTTTTGTATTTATGATATAATTTACATATGCTTGAATTTCTTTTTAAAATTTGGTTTTTAATTGCTATTTTACCTTTTATTGTTTTTCTGGAAGGGAATAAAATGTTGGCCAAATTTTTAAAGAAGAAAAATATATATGCATATTGGGATGTTTGGCACGCCCTTCTCCTTATTCTGTTTATTGCCTTAATTATTTTATGGGTTAAGGGCTATCGCTAAAATCATGCTTACCAAACATTTTTTTAAGATTCTGCTTATTTTTATCGGGATGATCGTTCTTGGCCTCTTTGGAGTTTTTAAGGTGAGTAATTTGAACATTATAAATAGCGAGACTCAAGTTGCAAAGTGAAATAAATATGCTATAGTGAATTTACCGCAAAGAAAATAGGCAAACAAGTAAGTCCTATTTAGTGGGTCGATATCCGTCATTTGACGGGTCGGTACTGCGGCGAAAGCCGCTTTTTTAGTTTAACTGAACAATAAAATATGTTGCTAAAATCAAAAAAAGAAGAAATGATCAAAGAGCTTGAGGGAGCGATTAATGAAAATGCCGCTCTTGTTTTTGTGAATTTTCACGGCTTGAAAGTAGGCGATGAAACAACCTTACGTAGAAGTCTTCGTCAAGAAGGAGTGGGCTATAAAGTTTCCAGAAAAACGCTTCTCTCTCGCGCCTTGAAAGGAAAAGCGCAGGGCGAAATTCCAGAGCTTGCCGGTGAAGTCGCCATAGCGTATTCCAAAGATCAAACAGCCGGAGCTCGAGAGATTTATAATTTCCAAAAAGCCCACAAGGGTCTCCTTAATATCCTAGGTGGGATTTTTGAGGGAAAGTTTATTGGTAAAGATAAAATGATGGAAATAGCTACTATCCCTTCCAGAGAAGTGCTGCTTTCCAAGATTGCTTTCTTGCTCAAATCTCCCATACAGCGTTTGGCCATAGCCGTTAACGAAGTCGCAAATAAAAAATAATTATTAATTAACTTATAAGAATATATGTCAAAATTTGATTCATTTATGAAAGACCTTGAAAGCGCATCAGTTTTAGAACTGAATGACTTGGTCAAGGCAATAGAGGAAAAGTTTGGAGTGTCCGCTTCCGCGGTGGCAGCGGCAGGCCCGGGTGGCGCAGCTCCAGCAGCGGCTGAAGAGCAAAGTACTTACACGGTGGTGTTGGCTTCCGCTGGAGAACAAAAAATCGCCGTCATGAAGATTGTAAAAGAGGTTTTCGGTCTCGGGTTGAAAGATGCTAAAGATTTAGTTGACGCCGCTCCAGCCACTTTGAAAGAGGGGATGAAGAAAGAAGAGGCAAACGACTTAAAGAAAAAGATTGAAGAAGTTGGAGGCAAAGTTGAACTAAAATAACTCAAATTTTCAAAAACATCAACTTTTTTCCGGTACGGATTTTTTGAAGCTTAAAAAATCCTGAAATTCTCGGCTCGACAGCCTCGAAACCCCTCCAAAAAGTTATGTTTTTGAAAATCTTTGAAAAAATGACTAGGAAAAACCTAGTCATTTTTTCTTGCCTTTTTTTGGGAAAGCATTACAATACGAGGATGGAAATATTGGCAAAAATACTGGGAAATGGGGCCCGAGTCAAGATTATGAGGTTATTTTTGCTTAATAAAGGCAAGAGTTTTAAGAATAAAGAGATAGCCAAGCGCAGTCGGGTCAGCGCCAAGATTGTTCGGAAGGAACTTAGTTTATTGGCTTCAGTTGATTTTGTTAGAAAAAATCATTCTTCTCCCTCGGATTGGTTTTTTAATTATTCTTTTAAATATGCGGGAGCTTTTGAAGACCTTTTAATCAGATCCGGCAGTTTGGACAAAAAAGCCGTTTTAGATAATCTAAAGAAAGTCGGACGAGTAAAATTAATTATAGTTTCTGGTGTATTTATTAAGCATGATGATAGCCGAGTGGATTTGTTAATTGTCGGTGACAAGATGAAAAAAGGGAGAATTGAAGAAGGGGTTCGTCGGCTTGAGGCGGAAGTGGGCACTGAACTTGTTTATGCCGTTTTTGAAACCGCGGATTTTCTTTATAGATTAAAAATGTATGACAAGCTTGTCCGAGATATTCTTGATTTTCCTCACGAGGTTATTTTGCAAGTCAAAGAGTTATCCACACAAACTTTAAAAAAGGACTAGAATTTGGTATAATACTCTTTAGAACTTTATTAAGGTCGAAACTTAAAAAGTGTTTATTATTAATTATTTCAGCCATAGGCTGATTCGCCTTTGGCGAAAATTATCATATGAATAACATTTGGATGACATGGGGTGACGTCTTTAACGCATCACTTCAAAACTTATGGTGGGGACTTGTCCAATTTACTCCAAAAATCGTGATCGCGATTGTCTTCTTTGTAGTAGGTTGGGTTTTAGGCAATATCCTTGCTAAGGCACTTGAACAAGTTTTCGGTGCCTTAAGGATAGACAAGCTTTTTGCTTCAGCTGGAGCAGAAAACTTTTTTAGAAAAGCTGGAGTAAACCTTAACACTGGTCACTTTGTTGGACAAGTTGCAAAGTGGTTCGTTGTAGTGGTTTTCCTTCTTCCTTCACTCAGTCTCGTCGGCTTGGACTACATTGCTTCTTTCTTGAAAGATGATGTTCTGGGTTTCTTGCCTAGAATTTTTGTGGCTGCCCTCGTTCTTATTATCGCTACCATTGTTTCCGAAGGTACCGCAAAATTGATTACCGCCGGAGCAAAATCTATGAGTCTTTCTTCAGCCCATATGCTTGGCGCAGTGGCTAGATATGCTATCTGGATTTTTGCTTTCATTATCGCTTTGGGTCAACTCGGTATCGCTGAATACTACATGAGCGTTCTCTTTACCGGGATAATTGCCATGTTGGCATTAGGTGGCGCTTTAGCTTTCGGTTTGGGTGGCAAGAATGCAGCAGAACGCTTTCTTTCAAAGCTTGGAGAAGAAGTATCTCATAAGTAAAATATCTCATTTTTCTTAAATATTTCGCAAAAAAGATGTCCCCAGTTGACATCTTTTTTGCTTTAGACTATACTCTTTTAATCAGTATGAATATTACAAGAAACAGTTTAAAAAGGCGGCGCTAATAAGCAGACTTTCTTTTATCTGTTGGCCGCCCGAAAGGCGGTTTTTTTGTGGAAAAATCAGGACGAATGACACTTTGAAAATTGAAAATTTGTCGGGCGTTAAAGATGGGTCTTTTAGCCTAGACAAGAAAAATTCTTTTATTTAATTACCAGAGCGGTCTGGACCAATAATTAACCAAAAAGAATTTGTTTTTATCCCACGTGAGTGGGATTGTGGTTTTCAAATTTCTTAACAGGAAATTTAAGGGCGTACGGTGGATGCCTTGACTTTAAGAGGCGATGAAGGACGTGGCGTTGCTGCGATAAGCTTCGGG
>Ga0172379_10008294_pt1 | contig 13123 bp, 9 predicted proteins | sample GrowelOW334metaG_FD_119756 | JGI IMG/M metagenome (GOLD analysis project Ga0172379, IMG submission 119756) | Groundwater microbial communities from an aquifer near a municipal landfill in Southern Ontario, Canada - Groundwater well OW334 metaG | ecosystem: Environmental > Aquatic > Deep... | reverse complement strand
TGGCTATTGTATGTTGACGCCGACGAGCGGGTTACGCCTGATCTGGCCTTAGAAATTAAAAAACTATTAAAATTCCATAATACCGACACCAACTATTACGTTATCCCACGGGAAAATTATTACCTGGGGCTTAGGGTAAAATACGGCGGTTCCTACCCTGATTATGTCAAAAGACTTTTTCTCAAGCCACACTTTTCGGGTTTTACCGGTATCCTTCACGAAGAACCAATTGTTACCGGTAGTTTTGGTTATCTTAACTTTCCCCTCCGTCACTTCACTCACCGCGACCTATCTTCAATGCTGACCAAAACCATGGCTTGGACCGACGTTGAAGCCACCAAAATTTATCAACAAGGCCATCCACCGGTAGTCTGGTGGCGATTTTTTCGTATGATACTTACTAAGTTTTGGCAGCGGTTCTTTTGTCAGCAGATGTGGCGCGACGGAGTAGTTGGCTGGATTTCCGTAATTTTTGAAGTTTTTGATACATTTATAATTTACGCCCGACTTTGGGAATTACAAAATTCTTCGCTCTCAAAATCCAAATAATGAAAAAAGCCGCAATTTACGATCCCTACTTAGACACTCTTGGTGGTGGTGAAAAATACTGTCTTACAGTTGCCGAGATCTTGCTGCAACACAATTACCAGGTCGACCTCTTTTGGTCCGGAGACCCACTTCTGCTCGCCAAAGCTCAAAAACGTTTTAATTTAAACCTGACTTCCCTCAATCAAGTTCCCGATATTTTTAATATCGCCAAGGCTAATTTCCGCAATGATTTTGACTCCCGCCCTGACTTATCCCAAAAACTGGTCTCGCTCTACCAAAAATTTTCCATCACCAGACAGTACGATCTATTTTTCTTTTTAAGTGACGGTAGTATTCCCCTGCTATTTTCCAAACAAAACTTTCTTCACACCCAAGTTCCCTTCCTCCCTGCCCCTCTATCTATCAAGTCATCCCTGGCCAAACTTCTAAAATTAAGTTTAATTAAAAAAATTATCTGCAATTCCAAATTTACCCAAAAATTTGTTAATCAAGCTTACAGTCACAACACTACCGTTTTATACCCCCCGGTTGACACCACCTCTTCTTCAAATTCTTCTAAAGATAATATTATTCTTTCTGTCGGTCGTTTTGACAATATTCTAAACGCCAAGAAACAAGATGTCCTTATAGAGGTTTTCAAAAAATTGCCAGCCAAAATAATAAAAAACTGGACCTTGGTCCTAGCCGGCGGCAGCCTTTTACCCCCACCTCAAAACACCTATCTTACCAATCTAAAAAAAATATCCCGGGGCTTTCCTGTCCGCTTTATGGTTAACCCCGACTATGCTTCTCTTCAGGATGTGTACCGGCAAGCCAAAATTTACTGGCATGCCGCCGGTTACGGGGTAGACGAATCATCCCATCCCCAAAACACCGAACATTTTGGCATTACAGTTGTCGAATCCATGAACTATGGCTTGGTTCCCTTAGTCATCGCCAAAGGTGGACTTCCGGAAATAGTCCTAGATAACCATAATGGTTTTCTCTGGTCAACTACCGACGAACTCCTGTCCAAAACTCTTGAAATTATCTCTAGCCCCACCTTGTTCTCACGCTTATCCCATCAAGCCCGTCTTTCTTCTCTTCGTTTTTCCAAAAATAATTTTACATCAAATTTCCTTTCCCTTATCCAAATATGACCATCTCTATTATTGTCACCAACTGGAACGGCTTAAAACTGCTCCAAAAAAATTTTGAAACAATCGTCCGGCATAGCACTCTATCTTCAGAAATAATTTTTGCCGATGATGCTTCAACCGACGATAGCCTCCGCTATATTTATCAATTACAAAAAATATATCCCCAAATTAAAGTTATTGCCCGACGCCACAACCTTGGTTTTGGTGAAAATACCAACCAGGCTGTCTCCACCGCTAAGGGCGAACTTTTAGTCCTCCTCAACAACGACATTCAGGTATACCCTGGCTATCTTGATGCTGCCTTACCATATTTTACTAACCCAAAAATTTTTGGGGTTGGCTTGTGCGAAGTAAACCGTCCCAACTGGGGTAAGTTTTTTTGGCAGGATGGCTATCTTCAATATCAGGCTGGCCAGCCCACTACGACCGGCCACATTTCCGGCTGGTTATCCGGTGGTAGTTCCATCATCCGCAAAGACTATTTCCAAAAATTAGGCGGCTTTGATCCGGTTTATGCCCCTTTCTATTCTGAAGATCTGGACTTGGGTTATCGTGCCTGGAAGTCGGGTTTTGATATCTATTGGGAACCCAAATGTAAAATTGAACACAAGCATGAGTCCACTATTTCCCGCTTTCCCAAAAGATTTTTGGACTACGTCAAAGAACGGAATCGCTTGTTAACCGTCTGGCGAAATATTACCGACCCCCATCTCCTTAAAGCCAACAAATTTGCCTTACTAAACCGTGTTCTCTGGGGACCAAACTATATCAAGATTATATTGGCCGCCAGGCGACAAGTCAAAAAATTTCCACCGCCTATTGTATATCCCACCCGTACCGACCAGGACATCTTTAATCTTTTTTCCGGCACCTAATGTCCAAGCCATCAGTTGATCTATCAATAATTATCGTCACCTGGAACACCGCCCAGGTCACCCGGCGCTGCCTACTTAGCCTCCAAAAATACCTTAAAAAGATACCCCGCAAAGAAATAATCGTCATCGATAATGGCTCCACCGACAATACCAGAAGTGCTTTGGCCGCTCTTTCCTTTATAAAATATATTTATCGGCCCAATAATTTTGGTTTTTCCAGTAGTTGTAATCTGGGTTTTTCGCATTCCATTGGCCGATCCGTATTATTCCTTAATTCCGACATGCAGTTAATTGATGATTCTCTGGTAGACATGTATACCTTTTTTATCCGCCAGCCGCATATTGCCGCCATCGGCCCAATGTTTTTGAATCCCGACCGAACTCCCCAGCCTTCTGTATTTCCTCCTCAAACTCTCACCAATGCCTTCAAAGAATACTGGCTTAATCTTCCGGCATTTAGTAAATACCTTCCGCCTTCTTCAAAGCCCCAGCCGGTTTATTGTATCAGCGGTGGTGCGTTTCTGATAAAACGTTCTGACTTCGAATCTGCCGGCCGCTGGGACGAAAAATATTTTTTTTACTATGAAGATCTCGATCTTTGCCGCCGTCTTTATAACCTAAAACGACAAATTTATTTTTACCCCTCCTGCCAAATAATCCATCATCACGGCCTAAGCGGCCAGAAACTAGCCAGCCCCCAGACCCAATGGAAAAGATTAATCCCCGGTTCCATTATTTTTCACGGCCACTTCATTCATTATTTATTGTTTGCCATAATTAGAACTAGCCAAATCTTTAAAAAACTTTAGTATGTCGCTTTCTAATCTTTTAAAACCAAAACCCATAGCCATCGCCACCCTTATATTTTTGTCTTTTCTGGTTTGCTATCGTCTCTTTAGGCCGGGCTACTTCTCCATGCAGGACGACATGCACATTTTTCGACTCCAACAGTTTTATCAATGTCTCCAAGACGGCCAAATTCCCTGCCGCTCCATTACCGATGGGGGACTAGGTTATGGCTATCCTTTATTTAATTATTACGGATCACTTCCTTATTTGATTGCTAGCGGTTTCCATCTTTTTGGATTCAGCCTTATTTCCAGTATTAAGTTAATATTCATCCTGGGCTTTTTTCTTTCTGCGTTTGGTATGTTTTATCTCGCCCAAAAATTCTATGGTCTGTCCGGTAGTTTATTATCAGCCGCATTCTATCTTTTGGCCCCTTATCGGGCAGTCGACAGTTATGTCCGTGGAGCTCTGGCTGAATTTTTTGCCTTGGCTTTAGCACCTTGGGTTTTTTGGGCTTTAATTTCTTTTTTTCAAACCAAAAAGCCATCTTATCGCCTTTTGGTTATTTTCTTTCTGTCGGGCGTACTTCTAACTCATAACTTAACCGCCCTTGTCCTTATTCCGCTTTTGTTGCTTTTCTCTCTGATTTTTTATCGGCAACAAATCTTTCGCCTACTATCAATTTTTGCCTCCTCATTGGCCTTGAGTGCATTTTTTATCCTCCCGGCTTTTTTTGAAAAGCATCTGGTTACCGTTCACACCATGACCCAAGGCTACTTCCAATACATCAACCATTTTGTCTCTTTATTTCAGCTCTTTTTAGACCGACAATGGGGTTTTGGTGCCTCTCTTTGGGGCCCACAAGACGACATGTCTTTCCAGATCGGGGTTGTCCATTGGTCAATTAGCCTGGTTTCAGTCCTGGCATTTTTTTTAATTAAGCCAAAACAAAACAAAAATAAACTACTGATTCTTTTTTCTGTGGCCACCTCACTCATATTCCTTTTCCTTACTCATTCCCGGTCGACTTTTATCTGGCAAAGTTTTCCCATCCTCGCTTATTTTCAATTTCCCTGGCGCTTTCTTGGCTGGGTAATTTTTTTCCTGGCTTTAATCGCCGGTAATATCTTTACATCTTTCCGTCATCTTTCGAGCCAGCGGATTCTACTGTCATTGCTCCTGTTGCTCCTTATTATTTTTAATCAGCCTTATTTCAAAGAAGATATTTGGTTTTCCAGACTAGCTGACGAGGAAAAACTAAATCCTCAAAACCTCTTAGCTCAAAGTGGGGCCGGTCTAAAAGATTATTGGCCAATTTTTTCAAAAACTTACCCTGAAACTTTTGCCCCCGACACTCCCACCGCCACTACCGGTAACGCCACTTTTACCAATTTTACAAAAAGAAGTAATTTCCTAAGTTTCACTGCTTCCGTCTCCACTCCTGTTTCCCAGGTCACCATTCCCTTAGCTTATTTTCCCAACTGGACAGCCTATGTCAACACAAAGCTACAACCAGTAAGTTACACTGAGTTAGGCTTAATGACACTATCTCTCCCTCAGGGTGAAAATCAGGTCGAGCTGCATTTATTAAATACTCCCCTCCGGTCTGTTTCTAATTTAATCAGTCTTATCGCCCTGATCATTATCCTTATTTATTTCTGCCGCCGCCTAAATCACTCGGCCGCCTTCTGGTTAATTGTTGTCTTTGCCTTTATCGTCCGTTTTGCCAACCTTTCCTCCTATCCCGTTGCCCTTAACTGGGATGAAGTCAGCCATGGCTATACCGCTTACTCCCTATCCCAAACAGGTCACGACCAGTGGGGTCACCCCTGGCCTGTCTTTAATTTTCGCGCATATGGCGACTATCCAACTACCCTTAATGCCTATTTAACCATTCCTTTCATTACTCTTTTTGGCCTGAACGAATTTTCTGTCCGCCTACCCTCCGCCCTCTTGGGCTTCTTCGCGGTTTTGGTCTCTTATTTTTTTGGCCTCAAAATTTTTAAATCCAAAACCCAGGCACTACTATTAATGTTTTTAGTAACCATTTCCCCCTGGACCTTCTTTCCTTCCCGAGCGGTCTTCCAATCCACCATCGCTCTCTTTTTTTTACTTTCCGCGGTAACGGCCTTCCTATGGGCTTTTGATCACCCCCGCTTCCTGCCCCTTTCTGCCTTTTTATTTGGCTTATCCCTTTTCGCTTATCACAACACCCGTATAGTTTCCCCGTTAATTTTTTTGGCCTTGATTCTTATTTATCGTCAGGCTATCTTGGCTTCCGCCAAATTAAAAAAATGGCTTTTCCCCTCTGTCTTCCTTTTCCTTATCTTTTTTCTCCCATCATTTGTAAACCTACTTTCTCCCTCTGCCCGGGCTAGGGGGGAGTGGGTCTCCCTTTTGGGTCCCGCCTCAATAAATTATATTAATAATCTTCGCAATAACTCCTCTCTGCCCCCGTTTTTTTCCCGACTACTTTTTAACAAAGTAACCTATCTGGCCATCAATGTTCCGGCTAACTATCTTGATTTCCTTGATCCCATCAAACTCTTTTTTCGTGGTACTCCCAATTACCAATTTAATCTGCCTCACACCGGTATTCTTTTCCCCGTAGGCCTGCCCTTTTTCTATCTCGGGCTACTTATTTTTTGTAAGCGGGCGCTTGGACGAAACCCTCTTAGCCTTTTCCTTATCCTCTGGTTTTTGATCGGCTTGATACCGTCTGTAATTACTACCGGCGATTTCCCCATCATCCGGGCTACCTCAATCCTCCCCCTACCATATCTTTTTATTGTTCAGGGCTTATTTTCCCTCCGATCCCGTCTTAAGCCGTTAATATCCAGACTGTTCTTGCTGTCCTTTATCACCATCAGTCTGATGTACTTTTCCCGCTACCTTTACGGCTATTTCTACCTCTATCCGTACCAATATTCCTCTTCCTGGCAATATGGCTATAAACAAGCTATCGGCTATGTCAAAGAAAATTACCTTTACTATCCAAAAATTATTATCACCAAAAAATACGGTGAGCCGCACGAATTTTTATTCTTTTATTGGCCGTGGGATCCCAAAAACATTTTAAGTGACCCTAATTTTACTTGGGATTATCACGCCTCCTGGTACTGGGTTGACTCGCTGGATAAATTCCAATTTATAAACGATTGGGAAATTAAGCCCAAGACTCAAATTGTCATCGAGCCCACCTTGCTTATCACCAGTCCCGGCAATTATAATCCTGCCAATGGCCAACTATTAAAAACCATTTACTTTTTAAATCAAGAGCCGGCGTTTGACATCGTCCAACTGTATGCAACCAAATAAGATCGCCTTATTACTGATTTTTCTGTTTTCCTTCCTCGTCCGTATCTGGAACTATAACTATCCTCCCTTAACCTGGGATGAAGCATCTTTGGGCTACAACTCCTATTCCATTAGCCAAACCCTTAGAGATGAGTATGGCACCTTCCTGCCTCTGATTTTCAAATCTTTTGGGGATTACAAACCTGGTCTATATATCTACCTGGCGTCTCTATTCACACCCATCTTCGGCTTAACCGAGCTATCCGTCAGACTGCCATCAATTATCTTGGGTTCCCTAACTCCGATATTGCTTTTTTATTTTGTTTTTCACTTTAGTTCTCACCATAAAATTCTGGCTTATTTATCTGCTCTTGTTTTAGCAGCCAATCCTTATAATATCCATTTTTCCCGCGGCGCCTGGGAAACCAATATTCTCACTTTTGAGCTCATTTTGGCCTCTTATCTTTTTTTCAAATTCCGTCACCAATCAAAATATAAATACTTACTTCTTTCGTCCCTTGTCTTTGCTGCTACCCTTTACACTTACCAGGCCGGCAAACTGATAAGTTTTCTCCTTGTTATCGTTCTTTGGATTTTACATCGGACACTGATAAATAAAAAAAACCTATCAGTCTTTTTCCTCCCCCTAACCCTTTTAATCTTACCGATAATTTTTGGTCTACTTAGCCAATCCGACGCCAACCGTCTAAAAGTGGTCAGTCTTTTGTCTTACCCCCAGCCTGATACCGAAATTAACCAGATCCAATCAGAAACCAGCACTCTGGACTACCAGCTATTCCACTCCCGGCCTCTCTTTTTTCTAAGACAGTTTTTATTTCGTTATTTTAACCATTTCAGCCCCAGGTTTTTAACTTTCGAAGGCGATTGGCAAAATCCCAGACATTCAGCCCCCTATATCGGCATGCTGCTTTTTCCTTCCTGTCTTTTTTTAGTTTTAGGCATAATCCGATATTTACATGAGCATCCTTCCCCTCCACTTGACCGCTTCTTCTTTGCCTGGTTTTTATTAGCCCCCATACCTGCCGCCCTCACCCGCGACACTATTCAGGCAGTTCGGGCTATGAGTTTTTCTATCCCCCTAACCTACTTTATTTCGCTTGGGCTTTTTTTCACTTTCAAAAAATTACGGGTTCATCTTTCTTCTGCCCTCGCTTTTTCTTCCTCCTTAATTATTCTGGCTTTATACCTACTTTCTTTTTCTTACTACCTCGAAATGTATTTCAATCACCTGGTAAAAATACATCCAACCTATTTCACCTATGGCTACAAACAAGCAGTCGAGTTCGTGCTCCAAAATCAGGGGCCCGGTAAACAGGTCATTTTTTCCGACTTCTACGGCCAACCTTACATCTTCTATCTTTATTACTCTCACTATCCTCCTCAAAAATATTTTTCTCAGGCTCGCCTGGCTGTTACCACAAATGACACCGGCAAGATTGAAGTAATCGACAATGTCCGGTTTTCCAGCCCCTCCTACGAGCTGATCAAAAATCAACCCAACACGGTTGCTGTCTTTAGCTTCGATGACGTCGCCCGGCAAGGCATCGACAAGTTGCCCGAATTTTTAAACCGTTTTATCCCTCTTAGTCCGGTAGGCGGCTCTTCAACTTTTTATGGCTATATCAATTAAATCTAAATTAATTATTCCTATCATTGCTGTTGCTTTTTTTCTTAGGTTTTTTCGTCTTGGCACCTATCCGGCACTCAACCCCGACGAAGCCGCTATCGGCTATAATGCCTATTCTCTAATCCAAACCGGCAAAGACGAGCATGGGCAATCCTGGCCACTCCACTTCACCTCCTTTGGAGACTACAAACCCGGTGGTTATTTCTATCTGGCAATGCCCTTTATTAAACTTCTCGGTCTATCCCCCTTGGCCGTCCGGTTACCCAATCTTTTGCTTTCAACTCTTTCAATTTATTACCTTTTCCGGCTACTTCTTTTACTTACCAAATCCGCTCGGTTCAGCCTGATCGCTGCTTTCGTTTTGACCATCTCACCCTGGCATTTACATTTCTCAAGGGGGGCCTGGGAATCTGGTGCCGCTCTTTCCCTGATCATTATTGGTACTTTTTATTTTTTCCTTTTTTTAGACCGATACCGGCCCATTCACTACTTTTTTTTCCTTTTTACCTTTGTCAGTTCTCTTTACATTTACCATTCAGCCAGAATCATCGCCCCTCTCCTTTACCTATCTTTTACCATAGGATATTTCCCCCGTCTTAGGCCTCATCTAAAAAAAATACTTTTACCTTCTTTTATTTGTCTTCTCTTGGTTATCCCGGTTACTTTATCGTTTTTCCAAAGCGGGGGTACTGCCAGGTTTAGCGGTGTTGGCTTAACCTCTGACCAGGGCCCTCTCTGGCGTTCGCACGAGCTTTTAAATCAACACCAGGCCAACCTCCCTGATTTTATTATCTACCGTATCATTCACAACAAAAGAACCCTTTACCTTATTTCCTGGGTTCAAAAATACCTAGCTCACTTTGATCCTAACTTCCTTTTTCTAACCGGCGACGAAGTCCCCCGATCCAAGCTTCCCGATATTGGCCAATTTTACCTTTTTGAAATTGTACTACTGCTTCTTGGCATCCGATCTCTTCTGCGTCTCCCTCGTTTTAAGCAATTACGTTATCCTGTAATAACCTGGCTTCTAATTTCCCCCCTGGCCGCCTCCCTAACTTTCCAATCTCCTTCTGCACTCCGCTCTTTGCCTTTGGTCATTCCTTTAATTGTTATCATCTCGGCCGGAATTTATTATTTAACCAGTCCGATTTTGGTAAATTCTCTATTTAGGGTACCGCCATTACTTTTTATTTTTGCCATCTGTCTTCTGTACATCGTCTCTTTTACTTATTACTTGGATGCTTATTACCGCCATTACTCATTGCGCTTCCCCTTCGCTTGGAATACCGGCTTTTCCACTTTAATACCCAAGATTACTCGGTTGCAAAACCAATACGATAATATCTATGTAACCGATAAATATGATCAGCCATATATACTTTACCTCTTTTTCAGTCGCTATCCTCCAAAGCGCCTCCAGCCTCAAATCCGGCTCACCCCCAAAGATCAATTCGGGTTCTCCACCGTCAGACAAATCGACAATATTAACTTCGGTCCGATTGATTTGAATACCATCCCGGCAAAATCATTAATCGTTTCTGCCCAAACCCTTCCTTTGAATCAGGTAGATTCTGTTATATTATCTGATAGTCAAACGGTCTTTTATCTTTATGAAAAAATCTAACTCCACCCCCTTGCTATCAGTTGCCTTAGCCACCTACAACGAAGAAATAAACATAAAAAAGTGCCTTGACTCCGTTTCATCCATAGCCGACGAAATCATTATTGTTGATGGTCACTCCCAAGATCAGACAGTCGTTATTGCCCAAAAATATCCTAAAGTAAAAATACTTTCCTCACCCAATCTCCCCATGTTCCATCTAAACAAACAAAAAGCCATTGACCATTGTACCGGCACCTGGATACTCCAATTGGATGCCGACGAAACCGTCTCTTCGGATCTTTCCTCCGAAATTAAATCTATCATCCGTCAGCCAACCAGCCAAATTGAATATAACGGCTTCTGGATTAACCGCCGGAACTATTTTCTGGGAAGATTCCTTACCAAGGGCGGCCAATATCCTGATCCGACTATCAGATTTTATAAAAACGGGTTCGCCAAGCTCCCTTGCCTTTCGGTTCACGAACAGGCCGCTGTCACCGGGCCTGTCGGTCATTTAACTTCCGATTTACTCCACTATGCCGACATCTCTTTTTCCCGCTATCTTCTTCGTTTTAACCGCTATACTACCTTAGAAGCCCAAAAGATGGTCGATCAGCATCTTGCAGTATCGCCGTTATCTTTTTTCAGCAATTATTTTGCCCGTCCTCTCTTCTGGTTTATTGCTTCATACTTTCGCCACAAAGGTTTTGTCGACGGTTTCCCCGGATTTGTATTTGCTTTTTTCTCATCACTTCGCTTTCCCGTAGCCTATACCAAATTCTGGGAGTTAACTGTTCAAAAACGATCGGTTGATCTTGCCCATGACTGGGACAAAAAAAATTAATATTGCTATTGATGTTTCACCTTTAACAAACGGCAACGCCAGCCGTGGCGTCGGTTATTACACCAAATCTCTGATTGATCATCTTCAAAAAGAGACCACTGGTAACCCACAATATAAAAACTTTGTCATTTCTTATATCCAAAATCCTCACATCTCCCTAAGCAATTTTGATCTCGTCCACTACCCCTACTTTGATATCTACTCCCGAACTCTGCCAGCCCGGCAATCCATTCCCACTATAGTCACCGTTTACGATCTTATTCCCCGACAATTTAAAGCTCACTACCCCCCCGGCATTAAAGGCGAAATTAACTGGCTATTTCAAAAACACCGTTTGCTCCAAGCCGATCTGGTCATTACCTGTTCCGACTATTCAAAATTTCAGATAAACCGTCTTACTGGCTATCCGCTCGACCGTATATACACTGTCTATGCTGCTCCCGATACCGGTTTCCGGGTAGTATCAGATCCAAAGCTGCTAAAAACCATTCGCCAAAAATATCAGCTTCCGCCAAAATTTGTCCTATATGTCGGTGATGTTAATTGGAACAAAAACTTACCCGCATTAGTCACCACCTGTCTAGAGCTTCACTACCCCCTCGTCATTGTCGGCAAAGCGGCCGCCAGGGAGAACGTTATCAACCATATCGAAAATAGCGACCTTCTCTGGCTCCGGAATCAATATTCCCAGCTTAGTCAACACTCATCTCCACCACTCATCCTGACCGGCTTCGTCCCCGATGACGACCTGCCTGTCATCTATAACTTGGCCACCATTTATTGCCAGCCTTCTTTTGCCGAAGGGTTTGGAATGCCCTTAGTTCAAGCCATGGCCTGCGGCTGTCCTGTTATCTACAGCCAACATACAAGTATGCCCGAAATCGTTGACCAAAATGGCCTTCCCTTTGATCCCTATAAGCCTTTAAGCCTAAAAACCAGCCTCCGCCGTTTGTGGACCAATAGTACTTTAAGACACCACTTCGCCCGTCTTGGCCTGGAGCGGTCCCACATCTTTAACTGGCAAAAATCAGCCCTTCAAACTCTTGCCGTTTATCAATTAGCCACTACATGAGCTCTGAAACTCATTTTCTCTCAGTCATCGTTCCCATTTACCTCCAGGAAAGAACCATCAAGAAGGATTTGTTGGCCATCAACTCCACCTTGTCCCAAATTCGTTATGACTACGAAATTATCGCCGTTGTTGACGGTCGGCAAACCGATAAATCTCATTCCATTATCAAAAAGATGCATCTGCCCAAATTAAAACTATTAAGTTACCGCCATAACCATGGCAAGGGCTATGCCATCCGCTACGGCATGGCTCACACCAAAGGGGACTATATAGCCTTCATTGACGCCGGTATGGAAATTAATCCTAATGGTATTTCCATGCTGATCGAACACCTGGAATGGTATAACGCCGACATTATTGTTGCTTCCAAAAAGCATCCGGCTTCCCGGGTTAAATACCCCTTTGACCGTCGTCTGGTTAGTTATTTTGCCCATCTCTTGGTTCGTTTATTGCTAAATATAAACGTTAACGACACCCAGGCCGGTCTAAAAATTTTTAAGCGGAAAGTTTTACTTAAAGTCTTGCCCAGACTTCTGGTAAAAAGTTATGCTTTCGATATTGAAATACTTTCTGTAGCCCACTATTTGGGATATAGAAAAATTTACGAAGCTCCTCTCCGGTTAAATTATTATTTTGATAGTCTAACCCACGCCACCGGGTTAAAAACCATCTACCGCTGCCTGGTAGACACCCTGGCCGTTTTTTACCGCTTAAAAATTTTAAAATATTACGACGATCATAACCAACGACACTGGAAATATGATCCCGATCTCGACATGCGGGTCAACACCGGCAAATGACAAAACCACTATTTTCCATTATTATTCCTGTCCGTCACGAAACACCTCACTTGCGAGAAACCCGCAGTTTTTTAAAACTCCAAACCTTTACATCCTTTGAACTGCTTGTTATAACCGACAGTGTTGCTTCTAAATATTTATCTGACACTCATCATCAGGGTCCCAGTTTTAAACGTAATCTCGGAGCCAAATTAGCCGCCGGCCAATACCTGGCTTTTCTGGACGACGATTCCTACCCCTCTGCCGACTGGCTATTCCATGCCAAAAAGATTTTTGACTTGTTTCCTCAAGCCGGAGCTGTCTGCGGTCCTTGCTTAACCCCTCCAAAAGATGGTCTTTTCCAGCAGGCATCCGGACTTTTTTGGTCAAGTTTTTTGGGCAGTGGGGGAGCCGGATCATACCGTAATTCCATTAAACCCGCCAGGTACGTTGACGATTTCCCAAGTGTCAACCTGATTGTCAAAAAAAGTTTATTTAACAAAATCGGTGGTTTCGATACCCGTCGTT
>Ga0172379_10008293_pt1 | contig 13124 bp, 11 predicted proteins | sample GrowelOW334metaG_FD_119756 | JGI IMG/M metagenome (GOLD analysis project Ga0172379, IMG submission 119756) | Groundwater microbial communities from an aquifer near a municipal landfill in Southern Ontario, Canada - Groundwater well OW334 metaG | ecosystem: Environmental > Aquatic > Deep... | reverse complement strand
GGCGCCTATTACGCCGCTCTCGGCCGCGTGGACGCCCTCGTCTTCACCGCCGGTGTGGGCGAGATGGGTCCCGATATCCGCAGGATATCGACGGCCGGCTTGGATGAAATGGGCATCGTCGTGGACGAGAAGAAGAACGCCCTCGCCAAGTGCCGCAACGCCGAACTCGACATCACCGGCCCCGGCTCCAAGGTGAAGGTCTTCGTCATTCCCACCGACGAGGAGCTCGTCATGACCGAAGATGCCTTCGCCCTCATGAAAGGCAGCTACGACGTGCACACCAATTACCATTACTATTTCGAGAACAGGGAATACGTGAACAAGACCCGCGCCGCTGGCCTTGAGCGCGATCTCGCGAAAAAGCCATGGCTCAAGGACATCATCGCCCAGATTCCCTGAAATTCCTTCCCAGGCAGAAGACAGGCTTGGGCGGGCCGGGGCTTGCTGGGCCTTGCCCGGCCCGCCCCGGCCCGCCCAAGGGATCGCGAAAACCCGAGGTGAATCATGGCCATGAAATTCCCCGCGATCTTCCTCTCGCGCAAAGCCGGAATCGCGAAAGAAGCCCAGGCCGGCAGCGAAGATGAGCGGAAGCTCATCGCCCTCTGCGCCTGTCCGTCCGACGAAGCCCTGAACAAACTCTCCACCACCCTCAAAGGCCTCAGCTTTAGCGATGCCGACAAAAGGCTCTCGGAATACGGCCCCAACGAACTCTCTAAATTGAAGACGCTCAGTTTCGGCGCCGATATGCTCGAGCGGCTGAAAAGTCCCCTCGTCATCCAGCTGCTTGTGATCGCGACGGTATCGGCAATTATCGGCGAGTACCGTTCCTCCATGATCGTGGCCGCGATGATCCTCCTCAGCGTCGGGCTTTCCTACATCCTCGACAAACGTTCGGATAGGGAAGTGGAAGCCCTTGGCAAACGGGTTCAATCCAGCATCTTCGTCATACGCGAAGGGAAAGAAACCGAGCTCCGGATGTCGGAGGTTGTCCCCGGCGACATTGTCCTTCTCCACGCGGGATCCATCGTGCCGGCCGACCTGAGGATAATGACCGCCAAGGATTTCTTCGTCAGCGAATCCTCGCTGACGGGCGAATCGATGCCCGTGGAAAAGACGGCCATCGATTCAAAAGAGCGCGGTTCCGCCCCCCAGGCCCTTGAACTCGCGAACGCCTGCTTTATGGGTACCTCCGTCACGAGCGGCAGCGCCAGGGGCCTCGTCATCACGACGGGGGCCCATACGCTGTTCGGGGCCGTTTCGGTGAGGCTGGCCGAAAAACGCGAGGAAACCAGCTTCGACAAGGGCGTAAAGTCCTTCACCTGGCTCATGATCCGTTTCATGGTAGTGCTGGTGGCCGCGGTCTTCCTCATCGTGGGCATCACAAAAGGCAATTGGCTTGAAGCCCTCCTCTTCGCCCTCTCGGTCGCGGTAGGCCTTACTCCCGAGATGCTCCCCATGATCGTCACCGTGAACCTCGCTAAGGGCGCCCTCGTCATGGCCAAGAAGAAAGTGATCATCAAGAAGCTGCCTTCGATACAGAACCTCGGAGCGATCAACATACTCTGCACGGACAAGACCGGAACCCTCACCCAGGACAGGGTCGTGCTGGAGCACCATGTCGACATCATTGGCAACAAAAGCGACGAAGTGCTCAACTATGCCTACCTCAACAGCAATTTCCAAACCGGCCTGCGCAACCTCCTGGACAGGGCCGTCCTCGAGCATGTCGACCTGGATGTGGAGGAGTGCAAGCTCATCGACGAGCTGCCCTTCGATTTCCAGCGCCGTCGGATGTCGGTCATCGTCGAATACGAGGGCGACAACGTCCTGATATGCAAAGGCGCCGTCGAGGAAATCTATAGCTGTTGCACGCAGTATCAGATCGACGAGGAAATCTATCCCCTCATCGACATGATCAGGGCCGATCTTTTCGAGGAAGTGGAAAAGCTGAACAGGGAAGGCTTCAGGGTACTCGGCATCGCCTATAGGGAATTTCCCACCGACAAGAGCACCTTCACCGTCAAGGACGAAAGCCAGCTCATCCTTTTGGGCTATATCGCCTTCATGGATCCTCCCAAGGAATCGGCGATGGAAGCCATCCAGCTGCTCGCGAAAGCGGGCGTGCGCGTGAAGGTCCTCACCGGCGACAATGGTCTTGTCACGCAGAAAGTCTGCCGTGATGTGGGCATCGACGCGACGGAGATCGTCACGGGCACCGAACTCGCCCAGCTTCAGCCCGAGGCATTCGCTAAAAAAACGAGCGAATGCCAAGTCTTCGTGAAGCTCACCCCCGCCCAGAAGGAACAAATCGTAAAGTCGCTCCGCGCCCAGGGGAACGTCGTAGGTTACATGGGCGATGGCATCAACGACACCACGGCGCTTAAAGCGGCCGACGTGGGGATCTCGGTGGATTCCGCCGTGGACGTGGCCAAGGAATCGGCCGACATCGTCCTTCTGGAAAAGAGCCTCCTCGTTCTCGAGGAAGGCATCATGGAAGGCCGGAGAATCTTCGCGAATATCATCAAATACATCAGGATGGGCGCGAGCTCCAATTTCGGCAACATGTTCAGCGTTCTCGGCGCCAGTTTTCTCCTGCCCTTCCTTCCCATGAAGCCGCTCCAGATCCTGACCAATAATCTCCTCTACGACTTTTCCCAGACGGGAATTCCGATGGACAACGTCGATCCCGAACTGATAACGAAGCCCGTGAAATGGGACATAAGGAACATCAAGCGTTTCATGATGGTCGTCGGTCCCATCAGCTCGATATTCGACTACGCGACCTTCGCCCTCATGTGGTTTTTCTTCGGCGCGAGCCATTGGCTCGATCCCGGAATGGGCGCGATCCAGAAAGGCGCTTTCGAGCGGCTGTTCCAGACGGGCTGGTTTGTCGAATCGCTCCTGACGCAGACCTTGATTGTCCATATCATCAGGACGAGGCGCATACCCTTCATCCAGAGCCGCGCCTCAGCGCCGATGATACTGATGACCTTGGTGGTGATGGCGATCGGGGTCTGGCTTCCCTATTCGCCCTTCGCCGCCGCCCTTGGCATGGAGCCCCTGCCGGCGATCTACTGGGTCTGGATAACTGGCTTTCTCCTTACCTATTCGCTGCTGACGCATAAGGTAAAACGGTGGTTCCTGCGCCGCTTTGAAGGAGTATGACGATGGACACGATACTCGACGCCCTCCAGGAAGGAAGGCTCTTCGAACTCCCCGAAAACGACAAGAACCACGCGCTGCAGTTCCTTGCCCACATTATCGAGGCATTCCCCCAGATCCCGACGGGCACCGACATCGTCGGCAACGTGATGGCCCGAGAAAGCCTGACCAACACCGCGCTCGGAAAGGGATGGGCCTGTCCCCACGCGAGAGTTGATTTTGAGGAAGACCTCATGTGCGTCGTCGGCTGGAGCCCCTCCGGCATCAACTATGGGGCTCCTGACGGCGGGGCGATATCGATCATCATCATGTATCTCGTCCCTTCCAATCAGCGGAACCATTACCTTCGCGAAATTTCCATTATGGCCAAGGTGCTCAAAGCCTCGAACGAAGCGGGGCGGCTCGGCTCGATCAAGGACCTCAACGGCATCAGGAACTATCTACTCGACCTGATCGCCGCCTCAAGCGAGACGATAGGGCCGGACTCGCGGGCGCGCATGATCCGGCTCCAGTCGAAATCGGCTATCGCGACGCAGCCTGTGGGGGATCTCTCCAATCTCGTCGTGGAACCGCTTTCCATAATCGCCGGTCCTGGGCTCAAACCCCTCGCCCTCACCCAAAATCTGGAGCTTCTGTCGTTCGTCGACAACAACCCCTCGATCCCCGATCGCCTCGAGGCGGAAGGTGCCTACCAGGGCGGCGGTTGGCGGATCGTGAGAAGGAGCGCGGTGGCCTATCAGGGAGGTCGGATGGTCTACGACTGCATCGCGCTCTCGGCGGCAAGAAGCGGCGCCGCCATTGCCAGCGTGGGCACGACCGCGGGCGCCGCCGCTACTGGGCGGCCGGGGGCACCTTGAGACTTGCGGCGGAGGATTGTCTTGTAGCCATTTTGCATATTCATGAAAAAACCGTGTTGGCGTCGCGAGGTGATCGCGCAAATCGCCGAACGTCAATAAATTATGGGTAAAATAATCGGGTATTTTAAATAACTCTTTGATATCCAATAAGTAATCGATTTTTTTATCCGCTTTTGCCGGGCTTTTCCCGCCCAGGCCGTCAATCGGAATATTTCCATAACACTTTATGAAAATATCTGACAGAATTTTACTTTTTGTTTAAATAACTTGAATAAAATGTGCTTGACACCTAAAATTTTGCCGATATATACTCTAGCAGAACCTAGGAAAGGGGATTACCGAGCCGTCGGCGCGGCCCCCTTCTAAATTGCAAGGAGGACTTCTACATGAAGAAGCTTATCGTCCTGCTTCTCGCGTTCGCCATGGTCGGCGCCGTATCCGCCCAGGTCACGACCGCCGTCTCGCTCTCTGGTCAGGTTGATCTCGTCAAACAAGACGGCCAGGGACAGTTCGTTCAGTGGGGATCAGGCTATGATCTCTTGACCTTCAAGGCCACTGAGAAAGATGGCAAGTACGGAATCAGCGCCACTCTTGATAAATTCCTTGATGCTGATGCGCTTCCCGTTTCCTTCCGCGACTGGAACTTCATGGCTAAGGGAAAGATGACCAAAGTGTTCGTCGGCAAGCTCCGCAACGCGGACTTCCGCACCACGCTCCCCTACTGGGCCAGCTACGATGTGTTCGGTGGAACCGATCGCATTACCGGCTACGGACTCATGGTTGAGACCCTCCCGATGAACGGACTCACCCTCGGCGTGAACCTCCCCTATGGTCTTACCGCTGCCAACACCGTTGACGTTCTCCAGAACGCCGATATCGGTGCCAAGTACGCGATCAAAGACGTGGGCACCTTTGCCGCTCTCGTCAATCTCGACCTCGTGGCTCCCGCAGCCAACGTCGTCAACCTCGGCTTCACCTTCACTGGTGTCAAGAGCCTCACCGCCGTCGCGATTGGCCAGCTCCAGCTCGATGCCAACACCTACAAAGCAGCCCTCGGCGTTGCTTACACTGGTGTTGACAAGCTCACGGTCAATGTCGAAGGCGCGTTTGTCAGCACCGCTGGCGTAGCCACCTATTCCGTGTGGGGCCAGGGCGCTTATGATGTGACCGACAAGCTTTCCGCCACCGCTGGCGCCTTCTATGGCAGCGCTGGTTACGATGTCTATGCCAATGTCGACTATGCTTACGGCAACGGACTCACCTCCGAAGTGCTCGTCGGCTTCGACGCTGCGTTCCGCGCAGCTCTCACCCTCTACTACACGGTCTCCTTCTAATCCAAGGCTGACAATCGTCTAGTAGAAAGGCCAGCCCCATTGCGGGGTTGGCCTTTTTTTTGTATAAATGAAGCATGAAAAGCAAGCATTTTATCATTGGCTTTGCTGCAGTCGCGATGATTGCGGCTCTTTTTTCCGGCTGCGCGTCGGCCCCCCACTACAATCCCGCGCTTCCAGTTCTCGCGGTCTCGCAAGCTCAATACGCCGATATTCGGCCCTATGGCCCCAGTTATGAAAGCAATCCTTATATGGAGCCTCGAACGCTTATTCGGGGTAAATTGAACGAGTTTTTTGTCGTGAAGCTGGACTTCAACCTTGCTGTTGACGCGAAAATCACCGTGATCGCCGACGCCACAACCCTTGATGGCAAAGAAGCTGCCAAAGCGTATGATCAATATGCTTTCGTCAGCTATTGGGATGCAAACACTTCCTATGAGCCGGACAATGACGCAAAAGCCCAGATGCGCAACACAATCATCTCCAGATCCTGCATTCCCTCGATGAGCTTCACCCAAAGAGCTGGCAAAAGCACTCTCCTGATGCCGATGATAGGCAAGAATCCTATTCCGCGTCCGGCGAAGCTTTATGTCCAAGTAGCCGCGAGCACTGGCGAATCGGTGGTTTTCAACTTTCTTCTCGAATAGGCATAGCTGAGTACCAAGGGGAAGTATGAGCCAAATTTCGGATCTCGTTGAACTCCTTGAAAGAGGCGATGTTTTCTACAATATTCAGGGCGGCAGTCCCGAAGAGGCGCTTCGGGCTTTCGCGAAAGTGGTGCGGGTGCCAAAACCTTTGGAAAGAAAAGCCTTGGCCGATGCCTTGGTGGAAAGGGAAGGTCTTGCGACGACGGCTATTGGAGAAGGTTTCGCAATTCCGCATCCGCGACAGAGAATGCTGCAGGACGAGGCGCAGGCTTTCGTCGCCGTCGGTTATCTCGATAGCCCTATTCCCTGGAATTCGCCTGACGGGAAGCCGGTTTCCCTGATTTTTCTTGTCGTTTCCGCTAATTCCGAGAACCATTTATCTGTTCTGTCGAGAATCGCCAGCTTGGCGAGTGATCAAAAATTCAGGGAATTTATGGCCAAGAAGCCGGAAAAGTCCAAACTCATCGAATATTTGCGCGCAAAAGAAGGCTGAAAATCGTGGGGAGGCTAGGGCTTGACCCAGGCAGCGCCCCTGCATTGATCGCCCGCTAGCGCTTAAATCCCGTCGCCACTAAATACGTCTCAAAGGATTCAGCCCGGCAGGCCTCGGGCTTGAAGCCGCGCGCCTGGGCGAAGCGCTGTTTGAGTTCGGCGATGAGACGCTTTTCCTCGCCGCCCTGGAAAATCTTCATGACGAGGGAGCCGCCGGGCGCGAGCACTTCGAGGGCAAGGCCTATTACGGATTCGACAAGTTCCTCGGAGCGAGCCTGGTCCACGAGGCGGTTGCCCGTCGTGGAAGGGGCGGCGTCGGAAACGACGAGGGAGTAGGGGCCGCCCGAGCGCAGCGCGACCCGAACGACTTCGTCGAGGATGGAGCCCTTGATGAACCTGAAGTTCTCATCTTTGGGGGCGATGCCCAGATCCTGGATGTCCACGGCGACAAGGCTGCCTTGGCCGCCCAAATGCCTGAGAATCCACAGGCTCCAGGAGCCCGGCGCCGCGCCGATGTCCAGGACGCGCGATCCCGCGTGCTGTCCTGACTGATCCTGTGATCCTGTCTTCTTCACGAGGTTGAATTTGGCGACGATTTCCTCGAGCTTGTAGACGGAGCGGGCCGGGTAGCCTTCCTTCCTGGCCTTGATGGACCAGAAGTCGGGCTTGTCGTATCCTGCCATTTATTTCGCCAGCTGACGATTGAGCCGCTCGATGAATTCAGCCGGCTTGATGAACTTGTGCCCCTCGGCGAGAAGCGCCTGATCCAGGAGGATGTTGGCGATATCCTCGGCGTCCTGCGCGGCGGCCGCGTCTTCCGGCGCCGCGACACGCTTGCTCTCCAGTTCGGCCAGTTTCCTTACGAGGGCGTGAGCCGGATTGATCTCGAGGATAGGCGCGGCCTCGGGCATGTCGACATTCGAGATTCTCTTCATCAGTTCGCGGTACTGGAGGGTGGGATCATCCTTGTCCATCACGACGCAGGAGGGGCTCTTCTCCAGCCGCTTCGAAAGGCGCACGTCCTTGACCTTGTCGCCGAGGATGCGCTTTGCCGCCTCGGCCGCTTTCGCGCCGATTTCGCCATCCTCGGCGCTATGGCTCGCGGCGGCGCCGAGGTCATCGTCGCTATCGGAATGGTTCACGCTCTTGAAGCTCAAGCCCTCATACTGCCCGAGGGTGGCGAAGGCAAGCTCGTCGATTTCATCCGAACCGATGAGCACGTCGATGCCGCGCGAGGCAAAGGTTTCGAGGAGGGGGCTCGCCCTCAGGCGATCCTCGTTGTTGCCAGTTATGTAGTAGATGACCTTTCTGTCGCCAGCCTTGGCCTTATATTCCTCCAGGCTCGTCCAGCCTTCAACGCCGGTGCTCTTGTAGCGCACGAGATTGAGAAGGGTCTTCTGGTTCTGCCAGTCGGAGAGGAGGCCTTCCTTGATTTGAGTGTTGAAAAGCTCGGTGAATTTCTTGTATTTCTCGGGATTGTTCTTGGCGAGGGACTCAAGTTCTGAGAATATTTTCTTGAGCGAAGCCTGCTGGATCGTCGTCATGACCCTGTTCTGCTGGAGTATTTCCCGGCTGACATTGAGGGGAAGATCGTCCGAGTCGACGACGCCGCGAACAAAGCGGAAATACTGGGGCAGGAAGTTGGTTTCCTTGTCGGTGATGAAGACGCGCCTGATGTAGAGCTTTATGCCCTGCTGGCTGACGGGGTAGTAGAGGTCGCCGGGCACCTTCGAGGGCACGTAGAAGAGCGAGTTGTACTCGATCGTCCCTTCGGCTTTGGTATGAATCCAGAAGAGGGGTTCGTCGTCCTCTCCCGTGAAGGATTTGTAGAAATCGATATAGTCCTTGTCGGTGAGCTCGGACTTGGGGCGCCTCCAGAGCGCGCTGGCGGTATTCGTCTGCTCGTCGACGAATTCCTTGCCCTCTTCCTTGCCGTCCTTGTCGTATTTGGGTTCCTGGGAGATGAGGTGGATGGGGTAGGCGATATGGTTGGAGTATTTTTTCAGAAGCCCGTCGATGGCCCAGCGGGAGAGGTATTCGGATCCTTCCTCGTTGAGGTGGAGTTTGACGTCGGTCCCGAAGCTTTCGCGGGTGGAGGGTTCGACGGTGAATTCTCCCTTGCCAGCGCTCGACCAGCAGAAGGCAGTGTCGCCGCCCGCTTTGCGGCTGGTCACCTCGACCTTGTCGGAAATCATGAAGATGGAATAGAAGCCGACGCCGAACTGGCCGATGAGGTTGGAATTCTTCCGCTCAGCGTCAGAAAGCTTTTCGAGGAAAGCCTTAGTGCCCGAACGGGCGATGGTACCGAGGTTCTCGGCGAGTTCTTCCTCGTTCATGCCGACGCCATTGTCCGACACGACGATGGTTTTCGCGTCCTTGTCGACGTAGACGGTGATTTTGGGGTCGAACGAAATCGATTTATAGGCGTCGTCGGAGATGCTCAGGTAGCGGAGCTTGTCGATGGCGTCTGAGGCGTTGGAGACAAGCTCTCGGAGGAATATTTCCTTGTGCGAATAGAGCGAATGGGTGATGAGTTCGAGGAGCTGGGATACTTCGGTTTTGAACGCGTATTTCGACATACATACCTCTTCTGAGATAAAGTGATTTGAAACGGGTAAGGGAAATATACTAAAAAATTCCGCTTTGATAAATGCCGGCGCGGCCATATTTTTGCCCGCGGTTTGACATTTTCGCCGGACGGGTGATAAAGTACAGCGTCTTTGTCGATTTCATGCAAGGAGAGCCGAGTGCCCGAGGGCCTGCGCGAGTTCAAGAAAAAGGAAAAGCTCCTCTATGCGAAACTCGTGGCTGGCTCAAAGGCTTTCTTCAGAGCCTTCGTTACCTTTCCCCGTCGCTTTGTCGCCTGGGGGAACAGGAAGGCTAGCATCGTTCTTCTGCCTCATACGGGTTCGGCATCGAGGCGATTCCAGGCAAACCGCTTTGCCATTGGGGCGATGGCGCTTGGCTTTGTCGCGCTTTTAGGCTTTTCCCTTTTCGCGACGGGGCGATACGCCGTGGTCGTGGCCATGCTCGAATCGACAAGGCATGAGCTGAGCGATTCACGCGCGGCGATCGATGGGCTCCGGGACAGCGCCGAGGCGCTGACAGGATCGGCGCTCAAGTTCGAGACGCGGCTTTCCGAGCTGCTGGCGATCGCCGCGCGCAAGAAGGGGCAGCCGGGCGCCACCGCCACGGGGGATGACGCGCTTCGGGCCGCTGGCCTTTCCGGCCTTCTCAATATGCCCGATACGGGTGGGTTGGCGTACAGGGAACTCGAGCGTCTGCGGGGGCTCGCGGGCTATCTCGATTCGGCGGCGCCCGGCCTCGAGCAGATAGCGACTGTCTTGGCGGGACAGAAAGAGATAATGTCGGAAATCCCGAACATATGGCCCATTCAGGGTGGCATCGGCCATGTTTCGATGTATTTCGGCCAGAACGAAAATCCTTTTTCCAGCGGGCAATGGTATCTGCATAACGGTATAGACATTTCCACCTTCGGCGTGGGCAACCCCATAATCGCCGCGGCGGATGGCAAGGTTATCGATGTCAGTTACGACGCGGGGCTCGGCAATTGCGTCACGATTCAGCACAGCCACGGCTTCCTCACGCGATACGGGCATTTGCGCTCGTTCAAGGTGACCAAGGGACAGCAGGTAGTTCAGGGCCAGGTCATTGGCACCCTGGGCAATACGGGCAAGACTACGGGGCCGCACTTGCATTACGAGGTGCATCTCGGGACGAGTGTCATCGATCCTCTGCGTTTTCTCAACGTCAAAAGGGCGGGTTCCCCATGAGAAAGTTGCTGCCTTCCAAGAAGATAAAAGCCACGAAACCAACGCCGATCGATGTTTCCGAAAGTCTGATCGGAAAGGGAAGCCGATTTGTGGGGGATTTTGCCTGCGTTGGCATGCTTCGGATAGAGGGCGAATGCGCGGGAAACATCTCAGTGTCAGGGTCTCTCGTCATCGCGCATGGCGCGAGGGTTGAGGCGGAGATTGACGCTGACGATGTCATCATCGCGGGAACAGCCAGAGGGAAGATCACCGCGCGTCATTCGGTTACCCTGGCTTCTACGGCTACGGTGAGAGCCGATATTCGGTCGCGCGCCTTCACGCTCGAGGATGGCGGCCTCTACTCGGGCTCGGTTTCACGCATGCCCGACGGTATCGACCCGACGGTTCCACAGTATTAATTCACGATTTTCCATGATAATATAAGTCGCTTTGCGCGGGGTGCGCGAATTTTCCCACGCCGCCGATCTCAAGGAGAATTGCCGATGCCAGATAATAATAAGGGTAAAACCATGAGCGATATCGAGCGCCTGGAAGGCCTCGAGATGCTCGAGCCGGATATCGCCGAAGAAGCGACGAAGCGCCGGCCGCAACAGAAGGCGCAGGCCGATGAGTTGCCCGAGACGATGTACCGAATGAGAATGCTTCATTCCAGCGAGACATTCTATGGCTATTATGTGCCATCGGGTACCGAGTGGCCCAATTTCCGGACCGAATCCGAACTGGAAGCCCTGCTCGAGGGGCCGCTCGAACCCGCGGTGCTTGAAGAAGCCGCCGTGGACGCAGAATCGAGCGATGAAGAGCCGGTACAAGGCTCCGAGGATGTTCCTATACCTGCGGACCCCCGCGGCATACCCGCTCGCGCGCTCGTTATAGCGCCGACGAAGTATGGCAAGGATATTGTCGAGGTCCAAGGCATAGCCAGCGACACCACTTTCGTTAATCCCGATGAGCTTGCCGTCATTGAGAGACCGGCGGGCATCGATGACTTGCGCAAGCTCAAGGAAAACGCGGAAAAGGAAAAACATGCCTACGAGCTCTGCAGGGACAAGATATGGGCGCGCAATCTTCCGATGAAACTGGTCTCGGCTCACTATCTCATCGATGAGCCCAAAATCCTCTTCTATTTCACGGCGGAGTCGCGCGTCGATTTCAGGGAATTGGTCAAGGATCTTGTGTCGCTTTTCAAGATGCGCATCGAGCTGAGGCAGATCGGCGTACGTGATGAAGCCCGGGTAACCGGAGGTTGCGGTGTCTGCGGAAGGGTTCTTTGCTGCCATGGCATTTCCGATAGACTCAATCCGGTTTCGATCAAGATGGCGAAGGACCAGAACCTCTCGCTCAATTCGCTCAAGATATCAGGCCCTTGCGGTCGATTGCTTTGCTGCTTGAGCTATGAATACCAGTTCTATCGGGATGCCCGGCGGGAATTGCCGCAGGAAGGCGTAAAATTCACCTACGATGGTACCTTGTTCAAGGTTGTGGAAGTGAATGCCCTCTCCAGTATGGTGAAAATGGCGGGCGAAGACGGACGGGTGCTGGATATGAAAGCCGAACGATTCAAATACTCCGAAGGCCGCTGGAAGGTAATTGAGGAACAGCCCGAATAAGGTCCCCGCTCAGGGCGAGGTTTGGAGAAGCGGGACAGGATTAACAAGATTCTTTATGATGTACATGAAGAAGAATTATAGTAAAGAAAGAGAAGATAGGGAAAAGAATATCTTTCTTTACTATAATTCTTTCCTATTGATCATTCTCAATCCTGTTATCCTGTCCAATCCCCTATCCCTGTCAACAGACTAAAAATACTTGCCATCGCCCCCGGTGTCAGGCATAGCTGTGCAAGCCGGAGAGCAGGAAATTGACGCCGAAAAACGTGAACATCGCGATGATGAATCCAGCGATCACGAGGATAGGCATCACCTTGCTCGTATTCTTGCGCACCAGACGGAAGTGCAGATACGCGGTGTAGGTGAGCCAGGTGATCAGCGCCCAGGTTTCCTTGGGATCCCAACTCCACCACACGCCCCATGCTTTTTCCGCCCAGACGGCTCCGAACACGAGAGCTCCCGCGGTGAATATGGGGTAGCCTATCGCTATGCTCGTGTAAGCCAAGCGGTCGTAATTCTTGCGCTTTTCCTCGGTTTTCGCGGTTAGCTGGAGGAAGGCGCTCACGAAACCGGCGGCGAAAAACGCCTCGCCGATGAAGGTGAAAGAAACATGGAGCACGAGCCATCCCGATTGGAGGGCAGGCACGGGCGGCCGCATTTCGGCGGGAGCGAGGGGCGAGCTTGCCAGGGCCAGGAAAATGATCGGCAGGGCCGTGGCTCCGAAGGTAATGGCCCGGCCGGCGCGCAGGCGCTTCGAATACCGCAAGGCGAAGACGATGAAGGAAACGAGGCAAGCCATGAAAAGCAGGGACTCGAACATGCTCGTCAGTGCCACGAAGTGGATGGCGATACTTCTCCTGATTATCTCCGTCAGGAGGAGGACGCCCGCCCCAAGGGCGAGCCAGGGCGAGAGAGGGTCTTTCGCTTCATCTTTCCTGAACAGGTACACCGCTTGAATGATCATGCTTATAAGCAGCAGCGCGAACGATAGAGTTGCGATCATACGAACATTCCTTTCAATTTTCGGATATAGGTGAAAAAGGTTCCAAGAACAATCAAGCCAAGACCGGTGGCGACGAGGGGATAGCCTTTGTCACGCACGATCTTGAGACCGGAGACGGGCGCCTCCTCGAAGGTCGAGAAGGTGAAGGTTCCAACCTTGTCGCCTTTGCCTGCCCTGAGAATTTCCTTTCCGGCGGCGGTACTCACGAGAAATACCGCCTTGTAGTTGGAG
>Ga0172379_10008292_pt1 | contig 13124 bp, 13 predicted proteins | sample GrowelOW334metaG_FD_119756 | JGI IMG/M metagenome (GOLD analysis project Ga0172379, IMG submission 119756) | Groundwater microbial communities from an aquifer near a municipal landfill in Southern Ontario, Canada - Groundwater well OW334 metaG | ecosystem: Environmental > Aquatic > Deep... | reverse complement strand
GCGCGTGAGATTATTTCGGCAGTATGTGAAAATACCAAGTTGCCGGTATCGATAAAAATTCGCGCTGGCGTTAAGGATGCGACCGCCTTAGAATTTGTCAAAAGCACAGCTGATCTCCCCTACTCGGCTATTATGATTCATGGCCGAACATATGAGGGTGGATTTTCCGGTTCGCTAGATTTCAAGCTTGTTGAAAAAATCAAAAAAATGTTTCCCGATAAAATTGTTTTGGCAAACGGCGGGATAAATTCCGCTGAGGATGGCGCAAAAATTTTACAAGACCATCCTCTTTTGGACGGCCTTGGAATTGCCCGTGGCGCTTGGGGTAAGCCGTGGATTTTTGAAGAGATTAAAGAATCGTTATGTCATTGCGAGCATAGCGAAGCAATCTCAGAATTAAATTCGCAAAACTCGAGATTGCCACGATCGTCCCGATTTTATCGGGACTCCCTCGCAATGACAAATAAACAAATCAAAAAAATCATGCTTCTTCATGCAAAATTAATCCACAAAGACAAAAGTCAACAAGGACTTTTTGAAATTCGAAAACATATGAGTTGGTACGTCAAAGGCTTCCCTGGGGCTTCGGAATTGCGTAGAAAACTAGTTATAGCGGAGAGTTTGGAGGAAATAAAGGAAATTCTATCCTAACATTGAATGTTAGGATAATTTATGAGAATAACTTGCGCACAAACTGGGTAAAAGCGTAAGTTGATTTTTGGTGGTGGACTGGTATAATGTATAGACTAATATGGCAAAGAATATATCTTCAAACAACGACCTAAAAATTCCACCGCAAAACATCGAAGCTGAAAGATCGGTTTTGGGGGCTTTGATGCTGGATAAGGATGCAGTTATTAAGATTGCTAATCTCGTGCGATTGGGTGATTTTTATCGGGATGACCATAATATTATCTATGAAGCGATGATGGAACTTTATGAGCAACGCGAACCGATTGATGTTTTGAGTTTGTCCAATCGTTTGGAAGAAAAAAAACTTCTGGACAAGATTGGCGGTTCTAGCTATCTAACTGAACTTGTAAATTCCGTGCCGTCCAGTTCAAACATTGCTCACTATGCCAAGGTAGTGCAAAAAAAATCCACTTTGCGAAAACTGATTATCACCGCTAGTGAAATTGTGGAGCTTGGATATCGCGAAGAAGAAGATGTGGAAAAAATTCTCGATAGTGCTGAACAAAAACTTTTTGGCGTTTCACAAAAATATATCAAGCAGGATTTTGTGCCGATCAAATCAATTTTGGAATCAGCTTTCAATCGAATTGATGAACTTCACAAAGGAGATCATAAACTGCGCGGTATTCCAACCGGGTATCCTGATATGGACAATATTCTGGCTGGTTTTCAAAAATCTGACCTTGTGATTTTAGCCGCGAGACCTTCGATTGGAAAAACAACTCTTGCATTAGACCTTGCTCGTCAAATTGCTGTTAAGGAAAAAGTCCCTGTAGGTATTTTTTCATTGGAAATGGGCGCCGACCAATTGATTGACAGAATGCTTTCGGCTCAATCAGGTGTGGATTTGTGGCGACTGCGCACAGGACGGCTCAAGACCGGCGAAGGCGATGATGATTTTCAACGCATTGGTGAAGCAATGGGAACACTTTCTGAGGCGCCAATTTATATTGATGACGCCGGAAGTGCCAATGTGATGGAGATGCGTACCATGGCAAGACGATTGCAATCAGAACATAATGTGGGTCTAATTATAATCGACTACTTGCAACTTATGGAAGGTAGAAATGGTGGTGGTGACAATCGCGTGAATGAAATTTCCGAAATTTCCCGCGCCCTAAAACAACTGGCGCGTGAACTCAACATTCCAGTCATCGCTCTTTCTCAGCTTTCTCGCGCAGTGGAGTCTCGCAGTCCGCAAATTCCAAAACTTTCCGACCTTCGTGAATCAGGATCGATCGAGCAGGACGCTGATGTCGTTATGTTTCTCTATCGTGAAGACCGCGAAAAACCAGATACGCCAAATAAGAATATTGTCGAAGTGCATGTGGCAAAACACAGAAATGGTCCGGTGGGCAGATTCTCCTTGTACTTCCAAGAAAATTCCACCACGTTTAAATCATTAGAGAGGGTTCACACCGAATAAAATGTATCCAAAATCCTTCAAAAAACTAATTGATTATTTTTCCTCCCTCCCCTCTGTCGGGCCAAAGATGGCTGAACGGTTGGTTTTGTATCTTTTCAAGCAAGACAAAGAGATGTTAGTTGAATTTGGTAATTCCCTTTCAAATTTGAAAATAAATCTGCGTCATTGTGAGAAATGTTTCAATATTAGTGAAGAAAATTTGTGTGAAATATGTAAGGATAATTCTCGAAATATTAACAAAATCTGCGTGGTTGAAGAACCGCTTGATATAATTGCCATTGAACGAACAAAAAAATATGACGGGCTCTATCATGTTTTAGGTGGAACATTGGGTATTGCAAAAAATGATGATCCAAGTCAATTGAAATTAAATGAATTGCAAAAAAGAGTATTGAATGAAAAAATTGGAGAGATAATTTTGGCCATGAATCCAACCACTGAAGGCGACGCCACAGCGCTCTACATTGCCAGAATGTTAAAAGAAACTTCTGCCAACGTCACCAAACTCGCCCGCGGACTTTCCACGGGCTCTGATATTGAATACGCAGATGAGCTAACACTAGGAAGTGCGATAATAAATAGAAAATAAAAAAAGTCTTGATTTGAATCAAGACTTTTTTAAAATAGTAAGAGATATTTTTTATCCAATCTTAGTGATTTCCACTTCCGTCATTGTCTGACGATGACCGAATTTCACCTTATATCTTTTCTTTGGTTTGAATTTAATCCCAGTCACTTTTTTGCCTTTGGCAGTTTTCAAAATTGTGCCTTCGACTGTGACGCCAGTTAGAATTGGGGTTCCAATTTTGACATCTTTTTCATCGCCCAAAAAAAGGACTTCAGAGAAAACGACCTTGCTCCCCTCTTCGCCTTCCAATTTTTCTACCTTAATTTTGTCGCCTTCATTAACTTTATACTGCTTTCCTCCAGTTTTTATAATTGCCAACATAGCTATTTTTATGAGTTGTTTATAAGTAAAATACTACCTAAATAATATAGCGCATCAATGGCGGTTTGTCAATGATTTTGAAATTTTCGCTTGGTTTTTGTGTATTACTTTACATATAATATTTTGTTATTTTGCAATAAAATTAAACTAGGAAGGCGGTGAAAAATCATGAAAACATTAAATGTATTTGATTGGATTGTTGTAGCTTTACTCGTAATCGGCGGTCTAAATTGGGGAATTTTGGGTTTTTTTGGAATTAATGTCATCGGAGCTATTTTTGGGGAAATGACATTACTTACTAGGATAATCTATGCTCTAGTGGGACTCGCAGCCGTTTATGGCCTCTTTATTCCTTCAAGAATTGCAACTGGAGAATATATGGGAAGCCATTCAATGAAAGGCTCTTCAGTCTAATAATCAAAAAAATTGAATATGATTCAAAAACAATAAAACAGCCCTAAATCGGGCTGTTTTATAGCCCATGATGGACAAATTCGTATTTGAGTATTATTATAGAACATATGGAAAGCTGGAAAAGAAAAGTTTTTTTTTGGATTTTAGTTCTACTGTTTCTAATGACAGTGCCGGTTATTATCCTTAATGCCAAGGGTTATCGCTTCGATAAGGATCGGGGTGTTTTTGTGCATAGCGGAACCATTACTTTCAAATCTAATCCTCAAGCTGTTGATATAAAATTAAACGACGAACTTTTTGAATCGAAAAAATTAAACAGGCTAAATAGCTCCTTTAATATTTCTGGTATTGTTCCGGGAGAATATAATATTCAGGTTTTGGCTCCTGATTTTCAAACTTGGAGTAAGAAAACTCAAGTGCATAGCGGATTGGCTAGTGAATTTTGGAATGTGCTTCTTGTTCGAAAGGATTATGAAAAAACTGAGCTTAATGCCCCGGAAATTCAAAAATTCTTTACTTCTCCTAAAAATGATCTTTTGGCCTATATCACAAATAAAGAAAATGATTTGACGGTAAATATTTTCAATATAACGACAAGCTTAGTTGATCAAGAAATTAATTTTTCCGGTTGGCAATTTATTGAAGATGCCAAAAAAGAAAATATTGAATGGTCCCCTGACAATTCTTTTTTGTCTGTGCCAGTTAAAAAATTAACAGAAGTTGCTCTACAAAAAGACAAAAATATTCTTGTGAAAAATTCAACAAAAAAAATAGCCAATGAAACACTAGAGAAGTATGAGTATAATTATTTTATTTATGATTTTACCAATAAGAATAGTCTTAACTTGACGGAAATTTTGAATAAAAAAGAAATTCATGATGTGAGGTGGGATCCAAGAGAAAGTGGCTTCTTGTTTTTCTTGGAAAACGATATTCTTTTTCGGGCGGATATAAAAAATCCTCAAAATGCGGTTGAAATTGCTTCGGATGTTTCCAGCTTTGATCTTTCAGGTTCCTATATTTATTATGCTCAAGTTTCAGGACTGCTATACAAAAATAGTTTGGACGGAAAAAGTGAGCCAACTCAAATTACAAATAATTTTCCTGGCTCTCAAAATGTCAAACTTTCTTCTGTGGTAGTTTATGATGATTTAAGAATCGCTTTGATTTTGGAAAACAAAGATTTCTATATCTTCAACAAAGGCGATTATGGAGATTACTTTAGAAAATTAGCTGACGATATTGAAGAAGCACATTTTTCCGATGATGGTAAGCGGATTCTTTTTTGGTCAAACAATGAAATTTCTGTTTATTTTTTGCGTGAACAACTTTCTCAGCCAATTCGCCAAGAAAATGAAATACAAAACATTACCCGCTATAGCGAGCCAATTAAAAATGTTCAATGGTTCAAGGATTATGAACATGTTATTTTCAATTCTGGTCGTTGGATAAAGATTATTGAAATTGATCCTCGAGATCACGCTAATTGTATGGATCTTGCAAACACTGAGACGCTAAATCCTTTTGTTATCTACAATAGTGCTTTGGAAAAAATGTATTTCATTGACACAAAAGATGCTATCGCTAACCTTTTTTCCATAACCTTTCCCGAAAAAACTACTTTCTTTGGAATTGGCGGATAAAAAAAGACTACCCAAGGGAGTCTTTTTCAGAAGTATAATCACTATCTATCTTTATAATTTTTTATAATTTTCTGCAAAGCCTTTTCCCAAAAGTGGACGCCACCACGCTTCATTATTAACATACCATTGGACAATTTCGTCTAATCCTTTTTCAAAATCTATTTCAGGCTTCCAACCTAGTTCTTTTTGAATTTTTGTCGTATCAAGAAGATAACGTCTATCGTGTCCAGGGCGATCTTCCACATAAGTTTTTAGTGTTTTTGGTTTGCCTAATCGCGAGAGAACAGCATCTGCTATTTCCTCGACGCTTTTTTCTGTGCCATTTCCAATATTATAAGCTTCTCCTGGCTTGCCTTTATGAATTATCAAATCGATTGCGCTGGCATGCTCAGAAGTATGCAGCCATTCGCGCTTATTTTGACTGCTCTTGAATAATGGTAATTCCTGATCTTGAAAGGCATTTGTAATAAATCTAGGAATAACTTTTTCAGGAAATTGATAAGGACCATAATTGTTAGCACAATGGCTAATTGTTACGGGTAATTTAAAGGTATGGAAGTAAGCCATCACTTCATGATTAGCTGAGGCCTTAGATGCGTTGTAGGGCGTTTTAGGGGCATAAGGGTCGCTTTCTTTGAATGACCTGTCTTCATCTAACCCTAAATCGCCAAAGACTTCACAGGTGGAAATATGATGAAATCTATCTACTCCTACTAATCTAGCTGCCTCCAAAAGCATTTGCGTGCCCAACACATTAGTTTTCACAAAAATATCAGGCTCTATCATGGCGCGACCATTATGTGATTCAGCGGCAAAATTCACGATAACATTTATCCCTTCTTCTTTTAAAATCTTCTTATTTGCTTCTAAATTTCCAATATCCCCTTTGATAAATTTATAATTTGGATTACCCGCCTCGACTCGCGAAGACGATCGCTCGTCGACGCGAGGCGGGCTTTCGATGGATTTCAAATTTTCCAAATTTCCGGCATAAGTCAATGCGTCTAAATTCACAATTTTATCTTCGGGATGTTTTTCGATCCAATAGTGAATAAAATTTGAACCAATGAATCCTGCACCGCCTGTGACTAATAATTTCATAGAGTTATTTATTAAAACGGATTATCAAAATTTTTCAAATTTGGCCATTTGCTGTCGCGTTCAGAAAGAATTGGGTTTTCCAGTGGCCAATTTATTTTCAAATCGGGATCATTCCAAGCAATTCCGCCTTCGTTAGCAGGTTCATAAAAATTGTCAGCTTTATACAAGACTTCCGTATTGTCTTCCAGTGTCATGAGTCCATGAGCAAAACCTTGTGGCACAAAAAGCATTTGAAAATTTTCGGCTGATAGCTCGAAGGCCTCCCATTTTCCAAATGTTTCACTGTTACGGCGAAGATCAACGATTACATCTAAAATTTTTCCACTTACAACTCGAATGAGCTTGGCTTGTGTATATGGCGGAAGTTGAAAGTGTAGTCCGCGAAGGGTGCCTTTTTTTTCTGATTTCGAATGATTATCCTGCACAAATTCTGCGCCGATCCCCTCCTTTTCAAATTTTTTCTTAGAATAACTTTCTAAAAAAAATCCGCGGTTGTCGCCAAAAACTTGTGGCTTAATTAAATACGCGTCTTTGAGAGTGGTTTTTATAAATTCCATAGTTTTACGAAATACTAAATTAACGAAATACGAAAAAAATACTGTCATTCCCGCGTAGGCGGGAATCTAGTCATAATATTATATTAAAATATAAATCTTCCCAATTAGGATTTTCTTTTTCAATTAAATTTATTTTCCACTGCCTGTTCCATTTTTTCAAAGCTTTTTCTCTGGCTAGTGCGGAATTAATATCTTTGGTTTGTTCGTAATGTACCAATTGATGAACATTATACTTTTCAGTAAAACCTTTAACTGCTTTATTTCTGTGCTCCTGAATTCTTTTTATTAAATTTGAAGTCACACCGATATAAAGAGCCCCGTTCTTTTTATTTGTTAAAATATATACGTAATAATTTTTCATTAAATTCTTCGTGCTAAGAATGTTTTTACACTAGATTCCCGCCTGCGCGGGAATGACATATCACTTCTCCATTCTACCATACCCAAAAATTAAATAAAGCCCGGCCGGAGAGAATTCTCCGACGCGGGCTTTGGGCAGTTATGTCATGCAATAGCTTACAGAAGCTATGACAAGCATAAATCCGGCAACCCAGCTAATAACCCCAGTAAAAAAATAAATGTATTTCATTTTACCCCTCCATCTTATAATGGAATTTATTTTTCCTTTCCTAATTCCCACTCATTCTCTACTCTCACGTCATAACTTTTCCTTTCTCCATTTTTTGAAATTACGGTAATTTTTCCGGGAAGATTAGAAATTCCTGATTGTTTTTGTATTAATAGATCATAATTATTTATATTCAAATCTTTGAGGGTATAGTTAAATTCTACAGTTTTGGTTTGATTGAGTGGTACGGTAAAAAGCGTGCCAAAATATTGCTTGTTAAATTCTTTGTCAAATTTTATTTTTCCTGTGCCATTAGAATTTTCTAGCCAAGCGTCTTTTGGCGCATAAACTCGTAGATAGGTTTGATAATCTTTAGTCATCCAATCTTGGGCTTTCCCCCTATGGGTATAAGTTATTTTGAGATTCGCGGTTGGTTTTTCGCCAGACAAATCGACAACATAGTCAAAAGAGCGATCAATATAATAGTCGCTTTTATATGATGCTAGATTAGCATCAATCATCATCAGATAATCCCCTTTCCACGTTGAATTTATTTCTCCGGCCCAAAAAGAGTTCTTGGCTTGATTTTCTAAATCTTGATCTTTGAAATATAGTTGAATGTTTTTATTGTTCAAATCTTCCAAAATAATTTTAGCCAAATCAAATTTTTGCGAATTATTCAAAGTAAAAACTTTTTCCATTAGCACATCTGCTAGTTCATTCATAATGGTTTTTCGTTCGCCTTTTTCAATCCCCTGTTCGACATAACCTTTCTCCACTTGATATTCTAAATTCAGCACGGCATTCTCACTATTAAATTCTCCAAGATAATTCGGCAAAGTGACAGGTCCAGTGACTTTCAAAAATGAATTTAGCACATCAGTGTTGACTGCCACAATACCATCAAAATTTTCTTGACCTTGCCCTAGTCGATAAAAATATTCAGCCTTTTTGGCATTTTCGGAAAAATCCGGTGAAAAATTTGAATCACGCATTCCCCAAGCATTGATGCGTAAAGTTTCTCCCATTGGATATGGCGGGGCGATGATTTCCTTTATTCTCCCGTCAAAATTAGACAAATCGTGTGATTGAAATTCAATTACTTTTCCATTCTTAACTTTCAAAATTCCAAAAGCCCCGATAAATCCTCCCCCTGGGCGAAGCTCCATATTATTTTGAAAAAGAATCAGAAATGTTTTTTCCTTTTCATCTTGTTTCAAAATATAGTCAGCAAAATAAGCAATGGATTTATACTCAGTTTTTTGCGAAAGTTCAATTGGAAGAAAGTTGATTGCTTCTGAGATAATTTTCCCTGGTTGTTTTCTGGCTTCCAGAAAAAAATAAAAACCAGCCAAAAATACTATGGCCACTGACCAAAAAATGATCCAGAATTTCAAAGAATGTTGTTTTGACATAATATTATAATTTACCATTCAAAAGTCGGTTTAGTCTTTCCTTAACTTCTTCTGCAGTAGCTTCATGAATTAGTGGAGTTTTTACTTCCTCTTTTTTAGGTTCTTCCTTTTGAGGTTGTTCAAATACGGGAATATCTTCGGCAATTGGCAAATTATCCGGCGCAACAGCTTTTTTGGAAAAAATAGGAATGTATTCTTCTCCTGCTACTAATGGTTTTTTTACTTTTTTAATTTCCCCGCCTGCATCGCTATGCGAAGCATTGCGGGCAGGTGTGTCATTCTGTTTTACTTCCGTGTTTTTCTGTGTGTCCCTATATGACCAAGCGAGATTTGTTTTTATTTTTTCTTTTGGTTGACTTTGCCCAAATAAAAACAAAAAGTAATTTAATACAAAAGCCAAGACAAATCCTATTGGTAGACTTTTGAGAAGTGAATAAGAATACGAACCAGAAAAATAATCTTTAGTCACTGGCCCGTCAATTATCCTGATATCAATATCATTTTTTATATCATAATAAGCACCAATAATACTCAGAAGAGTCTTGACTGTTTGTGTGCTCAAGACTTCTGCTGTGTATGAATCGTTGTCTTTTGCGATAAATTCCAAAACAGAACTATTGCCCACTCTCCTGATTTCAACTATTTCATTCCAATAATCTTTTCGTTTATAATCAGGCAATTCTGACATTACTTCATTTTGCGCATCTTCCTCATCTTGCACTACTCTGTCATAAAAGGAGAGTGATTTTGTTAACACAGTTATATTTTCTAAGATAATATTAGCATTTTGGGCTGATTTTTCACTTTTAAAGATAACTAAAATATCAGTTTGAGATTTATAGGTGCGGTTTAGATTGATAAGCACCAAAAAAACAAACGCAGTTGCGAAAATAAAAATAATATAGAATTTTTTTAATTTAAATATTTCTAACATAAAAATTTTCTATGAACGTTTTTTGTTCAAAACTTCCTCGTAAACAGCTTCTACTTGGTCTACTATTTTATCCCAGCTAAACTGAGACCAAGCCTTTTCCATAGCTTTTTCTCCCATATTTTTCACGAGCGCCGGATTATTGATAAGGAAAATTAATTTTTCTTCTAAATCACGCGCATCGCCCGAGCGAAAAGATATACTTACCTCAGCATTAAGTGCCTGCATATTTTCTTTGATATCGCTAGAGAGAATTGCTTTGCCATATCCCATAGCTTCAAGTAGCGCAAGAGATAGCCCTTCTGATTCTGATGGTTGAACAAAACAATAACTATGTGAAAAAAGTTGATTGAGTGCTTCGTTAGTTTGGCTACCGGTAAAAATAATATTTTCTCGACCACGAGACTGATCTTTGATTTCTTTCACGTATTCATCAGTATAAAATCCATCACCGACAATCACTAATTTTTTTCCGCGTGTCAGATGCTTATCTTCTAAATTCTTGAAAGCCTCAATGATATAGTGAACGCCTTTATGTCTAATTAATCGGCCAACAGACAAAACATAACTGCCTTTTTGCAGATTCCACTTGGCCAGATATTGACTTTCTTGGGTCGGAAAAACATTCATACCATTAGGAATGACCACGGCTTGTTTTTTGAATTTAGCTAAAATATAATCACCTAAAATTTTCGAAACCGCGATTGTTTTGTCGGGAAAAACTGAGGTGACTATTTCACCAAATCTAAGGCAAGCGCGCGCAAACCAATTCCATTTTTTGTGAAAATAATCTTGACAATGGTAAGTAGCGATAATAGCAGTTTTTCTTTTAAAAATTTTTGGAATTATAGAAAGCGAACTTGGTCCAATTGCTTGATAGTGAATCACATCATAATTTTGAAACAAAGCGTGAATGGTGGCAAAAAAAGTGTGGCTAATTGCGTCCAGGTGCTTGGTTGGAATACTTGGTAGATGAATGAGTTTTATACCCCGGTAAACATTCAGATTTTTTGGCGTATAGTTATTTCGCGCATACACAAAAACCTCATGTCCTTTTTGGGCAAGTCTGGCGGCAATTTCCTCAACGTGTTTTTCTACTCCGCCGGATTTTGCCGGTATTCCTTTTTGACCTATAAAAGCAATCTTCATAATTTATTTTATATAAATAACACTGGAAATATTTCCTGAGCGATTTTCCCAAACTTCAGTTTGATTATTAGCGGTAAATGATTTATTCCAATCGGTAGTGCCAGCTCGTTGCAATCTAGCAATACCAAAAAGTCCATTTTTAACAATTTTAGTTTTAGCAATATCAATTCTACCTTCTGTTCCAAAAGAGGCTACCTCGATTCCTTCTCGGCCATTTTCTCGGATATCATTTTTTTTAGTCCAAATATTGGATTGATCTAAAACTAATTTCATTCCGCTTCCTCCGTTGTTTCGAATTGAATTTGCTTCCATCCAGGCGCTAGTTTCGCGAGCTAAATCAATACCGTCTTTTTTGTTGCCAGAAATTTCACTTTCGGTTATCGAAATTCTTCTGGCCCCAGCTCCATAAATGCCCGACCAGCCATTATCCTTGATCTTAGTTTTTGAAATTGAAACTTGATTGGATTTTTTTGTGTCGCCTCCTTCAATGCCAATTCCAGTGCCATTGTCTTTTACGATACAATTAACAATACTCGCCTCGGCATCTTTTTCTACCCAAATTCCATTTTTGCCATTTCTAATAGTGACACCATCGATTGTGGAATTATTTTTCATTGATACCGTAGCTTGCTTTTCTTTCTTCGCTTTGATTATGGTTTTTTCTCTATCTTCTCCAAAAATTTTTATTCCATTTTTAAGAGAAATATTTTCCTTGTATTCTCCTTTTGCAACATGAATTTCTGCCTTATCTTTAGCATGATCAATAGCCTCGCTGATTGACTTGTATGGATGCGAAGCGGAACCATCCCGATTATCCCCCGCCTTATGATCTACATAGAGATAACTTTTGCGACTAGAAGAAGCAAACATCGGCAAGGTTATGATTGCCAATGCAAAAAAGGCAAAAGTAGCTATTTTTAGCCCTTTATTCACTTGAACTACTTGTTTAAACTTAAACATTTTTTTATAAATTACGATTAATTATTAACAGTAGATAGTAGCACTTTAATTGAAATTTGTCAAATATTTTTTTGACTAGGTATTTTTATGGATAAAAAGTCAAAAAAATAAGGCCAAGTCACGCATTTGCGCAACTCGACCTTATTCGCCTTATTTGCGGGAAATTTATTCCCAGGAACAATTCTTTATTAATACGATAATAAACCGTTTTTGAAATCGATTTGGAAATTTTCACTGTAAGACCATCTGCCTATATCAAGCCAGACCCTTTCTCCTTCTTTGCTTACATAAGTAAAATTTCCCTCATCGCTAACAGGCATTCCTAAAATTTGACAATACACCATCCCTTTGCTAGCAGTAGAAACAATGTCGCCTGATAATGTGGCCTCATCTCCCCAGCCAGTCAAATCAGAATTCCACCAAATTTTACCACCGATAATATCTTCTGGCGTAACATTTTTTTTATCCCATACGAAACAATAAGATATATCGGTGTTCAAATCGGAATTAAAATCTATATTAGCAGTGTAAGAGATAATTGAAATTTTCGATTCCAGTGTCGAGGGTAATGGATCTGGATCTGTTTTGCATTCAGGTATGCCGTCCCCGTAAGCAATCAGACCATTAACTTTATCTATGCTTACAGGCACCGTGCTTCCGGTTGTGTCAACAGAATCAATATTAACTGAATAGATTTTATCAACAGTAGCGATTGTTATAAGGCCAGTGTCTCCGCTGGAATCTACGCCGGTTATTGTAATGGGATTCCCAGCAAAAACAACAGTGCTGGTTGGCCATGCGCATTTGCCGTTCCAACTAACTGAAACCAGATCATCCTTTGAAATAGTTTCAACGCCGTTTGCATCGACGATGCTTACGACATTGTCTTTTTCATCAATAGGAACTTGAACAACCATTGAACCAGCATGGAATTGTATTTTCCAGTTGATGGGTGTTGTTGTTGAATTTGAATCCGATCCTCCCCCACCTCCACAAGCGGTAAGGGAAATGATTGCCAACACTGCCATTGCCAATTTTTTAATGTACTTCATCGTCGTTCTCCTTTTCTTTTGGTTTTTTTGGTTAGTTTTGTTTTGTGTTTTTAACTCCGTATGATAAACTACTTTTATTATTTTGTCAAGGTTTGGATAATTTTCATAAATTCTTGATAATATTTTTCCTCCCCAAATTTTTCTTGGGCAATTTGTGCAATTGCTGTTTCTTCAAAAACAATCTCTCTCGAAATTATTTGGGAAATTTTTTCTTCGGCTTCTGCAATATTATTACAAATAAAACCGGTTTTTCCTGGGTTAATTAT
>Ga0172379_10008291_pt1 | contig 13132 bp, 13 predicted proteins | sample GrowelOW334metaG_FD_119756 | JGI IMG/M metagenome (GOLD analysis project Ga0172379, IMG submission 119756) | Groundwater microbial communities from an aquifer near a municipal landfill in Southern Ontario, Canada - Groundwater well OW334 metaG | ecosystem: Environmental > Aquatic > Deep... | reverse complement strand
AGTGCTTGGTTTTCTTTCTGTTATAGCCGTTCTGCTTGTAATTTCTATTTTCCCCATTACCGGCAACATAAGGTTTATGATGGTTTTATCGGGTTCAATGGAGCCGGCAATCAAAACAGGAAGCATAGTGGTAATAAAATCGGCTCAAAGCTATAAAATTGGAGATGTAATAACTTTTGGTCCGGACACAAAAAAGAAATCGCCGATTACACATAGAATTTACGACATTAAAGTTGAAGGAGGGGAGCCGGTTTATGTAACTAAAGGAGATGCAAATAATGCTGCTGATCAGAACGGAGTATTAAAAAAAGATGTTATCGGCAAAGTGCTGATTTCTGTTCCATTTGTGGGGTATGCCGTAGACTTTGCCAAAAAACCGTTGGGATTTGCCTTAATTGTTATAATTCCAGTGGCGCTTATCATCATTGAAGAAATTAGAAAAATTTATAATGAAGTCAAAAAGAAAGAAAAACCATAATAAAATGAATATCAAAAAGCCTATCTTAAAGATATCAGCTCTTTTGGTTATTGCTGGTCTTAACTGGACAGGGCTTTGCGCCGTTGGCCAGACTTTGGCTGCTTTTAACGATGTTGAAGATGCCCAGGAAAACGGTTTTCAAGCAGGAGTTCTGGATTTTTCTTTGAATTCACCAGAGGGTTTTTCGCCTGAAGAATTGGATGCCGGAGATAACAGCGTTCGCACTGTTGATGTAAATAACGGCGCAGGTTCAAATTTTGAATATCAAATTTCCAGCACAGAATTAAATGGAGATCTTTGCGATTATGTTAGTTTGGAAGCAAACTTAGACGCAGGAACAGTTGAGTGCGCAGAAACCGGACTAAGTTCTTTTGCATGCAGCTCGTTTGAATTTGCTGATGCAGAACAATGGGTTTTTAACGCTACATTATCTTCTGCAACCCCAGACGATTTAAGAGGCTCTGTTTGCAATTTCAGACTTAATTTTGAGGGTTGGCAAGTTGGCAGCAGTTATGGCACAGGAGGTTTTACAGATACAGAAGAAATTGATAATGAAATTACTATGGCCGAAGCGCCTGTTGCAGGAGTTGTTTTGAATGAATTTTTGCCTTATCCGGACGGAGTTTTTGGAGACGATAATGATAATAAACCATTGGGTGAATGGGTTGAACTTTACAATAACAGCGGTTCTGCTGTTGATTTAGATGGCTGGTATGTTACCGATGCTTCTGGCGGAGCTGGAAACACAGTGGTTATCAATGCGGCAAACGCAGCGGCGCATCTTTCACCTGCGATAACAACAATTTCTGCCAATGGATTTCTTGTGGTGTATATGAACAAAGCGGTATTCAATAATAACGGCGATATGGTTAAATTGTTTAACGCATCAAACGAGTTAATTGATTCAGTTTCTTATACTGGCAGCGTGCCGGCAAATAAATCTTTTGCTCGCATTCCAGATGGAACAGGAGGTTGGGTTGACCCAATTCCAACTCCAGGCAGACCTAATATTCAAGATGAAGTAATTATAGCGGCTGCTGCTCCTGTTGCAGAAGAAGTTGTTGAAGAGATTGTTTCGGGGGGAGCAGGCGAGTTAACAGAAGAAACTGTCCCAGCTGATGAGCCAGCAAGCCAAGAAGAACCAGCAGTCCAAGAACCAGTCGTGCCTGAAGAAACGCCGGAATCAGAGCCGGAAGATGTTGTTGAGGAAATACAGCCAGAGTTAGAACCCGAGCCAGAAATAATAATTGAAGAAATAAATGACGATTCAATTCAAGAAGAGTCGGCTTCAGAGCCTATAATAGAACAGGGTCCGGTTACAGAGCCCGAGCCAGTAGCAGAGCCGGTTGACGACAATTCCGGTTCCGATGGTTCTTCCAGCGACGGAGAGCCGGAAACATCGGGCGAAACAGCAGAATAAATATTATGAATAAACTACAAACCACAATTTTAACATCAGGATTTATAATTTTGGCAATGAGCGTTTTGCCGGTTTTTTCAGTTTCTGCCATTGCTATTCCTTCTACTAATTTGACGGTTGGTTTTGAACAGAGCCCGTTATTCAGCGAAGCAAACTTTTTGCCAGGGCAGGCCATAACCAGATATGTTGATGTAACCAACAATACTTCAGAAAGTAAAATAATAGGAGTTGAGGCAAAAAATTATACTTCTTGCTCAACAGATTGCTTGGCAGACCAATTAAAATTAAAAATTACCGATGGTATCAACACTTTATATGGAGAAGTTTCTCTTACAGAATTTTTTGCAGCCGGAGAAAAAAAGCTTTCTGAATTATCAGCGGGCGGAACAACAAAATACTATTTTACAATTACTTTTTTACCGGAATCAGGAAATCAATATCAAAACAATCAAGTTGGTTTTGATTTTGACATAGGAATTTTCGGCCAGGAAACAATAGGCGGAGGCGGTGATACCGGCGGCGGAGGAGGCGGTGGCGGAGGGGGATCATCAGGCGGAGGCGGGGGAGCTTTTGGCGGAGACACAGGATTAATAATAACAAATGAAAATGCTGCGCCAGTTGTGTCTAATCAAACAGATATCACTTGGGAAACAAACCATCCGGCTACAAGCAGAGTTATCTATTCAGCAGAAACTGAATCTCACGCCTTTCAATTAGAGAATCCGCCGAATTACGGCTATGCTCATTCCACAGCAGAAGACACAACTTTGAAGATTAGCCACGCTATGAATATTTCAGGATTAGTGCCGGGCGTCACTTATTATTACAGAGTTGTCTCGCATGGATCTTTCGCAGTAAGCACAGAGCACAGTTTCACTGTTCCGGCAGTTAAAGGTGTCCAGACAGAATCAGGTGGAGCTATAGTTTCAACCCAGGGAGCAACAGGCGCAGGCGGAGGAGTGGGCAAAGCAGAAGGCGTAAAAGAGAATGGCAATGAAAACGTTATTACTCAAGAGCAAACAGAAGAAGATTTCACAAATAATTTTTTGGCAGCTCTTGGCGGATTATTCAGCAAAATAGATTTTTGCTCGGTTTTCTTTCTGCTTATAGTTATAATAATCATCTTATTATTGCTGCCCTTGATTGAAAAGAAAGAAGACGAAGATAAAAAATGGATTGTATCCATTATTGCAATAATTATATTGGTTATTATTTATACTCTTATTTGCCCTTATTATAAAATTTTGCTTCTTGTTGTAGCTATACTGCTTATTTCACTTTTATTCTACAGATACATTAGGGGACAGAAAAAATAAAATTGCGTAATTAAAAAACCGCCCAGGGCCTTGCAGCCGGGGCGGTTTTTAGTTGCAAAATTGTGTTATAATAATGAAATAATATTTCAATTCAGGTTGTAGTAATACTATGGACCAGATTTCTGACGGAGTAGAAATGAAAAATGACGAAGAAATAGCCCGCCTTATACAGTCAGGCAGGGTTGAGTTTTTTGATGCGCTGGTCAAAAGATATGAAGTCAAAATCAGCAGGTATGCCAGAAAGTTTCTTTCTGATAAAGACGACATCGGCGACGTATTGCAGGATATATTTATAAAAGTCTATACAAACATTAAAAGTTTTGACGCGAACAGGAAGTTTTCTTCATGGATTTACAGAATTGCCCACAACGAATTGGTAAATGCTTTGAAGAAAAGAAAAAATAAAATTTTGCCTTTAATTGATTTGGACATATTTCTGCCCTACAACATTTCAAAAGACGATTTTAATAAAAACAATGACCAGCAGGATGTCAAAAAAATAGTGGAAGAATGCTTGGGCCAGCTGACAGAAAAGTATAAAGAAATAATTATTCTTTATTATTTGGAAGAGTTGAGCTATAAAGAAATTGCCGATATTTTGCAAATTCCGGTTTCAACTGCGGGCATAAGAATTAAGAGAGGCAGAGAAATGATGCAGTCAATTCATAAAAATATAAAACACAAATATGAATAACCCAGAGGAAAACAAACAATCTTTGAGCGAGATAATGATATCTAAAATAAAAACCGGCGAAATAAAAATGAAGCCTAAGTTTTATTTTGTTTTAAAACTTCTCTTATTACTGCTGGGAGTTATTGTTTTAACCTTTTTGGCTTTATTTTTGGTGAGTTTTATAATATTTTCTTTGAGGGTGAACGGAATTTTGGCCTCGCCCAAAGCCGGATTCTGGGGATTTAAAATTTTATTTTCTTCCTTGCCTTGGGTTTTGATATTGGGAGTAATCCTTTTAATTGCAACATCAGAATTATTTGCTAAACATTTTCCTTTTATTTATCGCAGGCCGGTTTTATATTCCACGCTTGGAATTATTTTAATAGTTATTTTGGGCGGGTTCATTATAGATAGAACCAACCTTCATCAAAATTTATTTTCAATGGCAAAAAGAGGGGAATTACGCATAGTCGGACCCATGTATAAAGATTTTGGTTTGCCAAAACTGCAGAATGTTCATTATGGAATTGTTGAGGAAATAACAGAAGATGGCTTTACAATAGAAACGCCAAGGGACGAAGAAATTGCAATAATTATCAGCTCAAACACCAAGCTTCCCGATAACGAAATAGAACAGGGCGAGGCTTTGCTAATTTTAGGAAAACGCACAAATCATACGGTGAAAGCTTATGAGGTGAGACCTGCAAATAAAGATTTTGATTTTTTCCCGGACAGAGCCCGGCCAATGCCACAGATTAATGAAAATTTGCCGTCCGTCAATCAGCCCCCTGATAACAGCCCAGCCCCTCCAAACGGCTACCAGCTTCAAATAGACTTTGAGTAATTTATTAAAAGCCCCTGCTCCGCAGGGGCTTTTGAAATAAAAAAAATGTTTTGTTGTAGTAATAAACGGAGGGTTGAGAAAGATTTATCTTAACCCTCTATCTGGCCCTTTTAATAAATGAAATAAATTTAAATAGGGCATTGTAGTAATAAGTATAACAGCTGTTAAATATTATTAAAAAAAACATAATGAATAAAAAATATCTTTTGTACTTGGTTGCGCCAGTTATTGCTTTCACAGCATTTGGAGCAGTATATGCGGCTTCAGATACGACAAAAAATAATCCGATGGATAATTTAGTAGCCGCAATCGCAAGCAAGTTTAATTTAAATGTAAGCGATGTTCAAGCAGTATTTGATGAGCAAAAAGTTCTGATGAATGCCAATAGGGAAGAAAAGCAAGCAACAATGAAGGCCGAGATGGAAAAGAAAGTTGCCGATGAAATAGCCCAGGCCGTAACCGACGGCAAATTAACTCAAGCGCAAGCAGATTTGCTTGTTGCTAAAAGAGCCGAGTTAGAGGCTCAAAGATTGGCTTTTGTTCAAGAACAGAGAGATGGTTCAAAAACAAAAGAAGAAATAAAAGCTGAAAGAGACGCTCGCCAAACAGAAATGAAAGCTTGCCAAGATTCTTTAAAACAGTGGATGTCAGATAATGGCATTTCCACAGATTATATTAAATTCTTAAGAATGGGCTTTGGACAAGGATTTGGCAGAGGACATGGCGGACCTATGGGATTTGATGGGCAAGAAACAGATACAGAAGACTAAAAAAGAAAACTTAAGGCCCTCCGTTTTTAAAAGTTATTAAGAACGGAGGCCTTAGTTTTTCTTAATAAATAATTAAATCCACCTTCCGCCAACTGGCGGAGGCGAGGAAAAAATATGATTAATGTTTCAGAATTTTTTAGCAAAGCAAAGAAGTTTTTATTCAAACACAAAATAATTTCTTTATTAGTAATTGCCGTCATTTTAGCGGGAGGGTATTTTGGATACAAAGCTTTAAATCCTGTCAGTTCAGAAACTCGCTATATTTTGTCATCAGTAGAAAAGGGGACCATTACAACTTCTGTTTCCGGAACAGGACAAGTTGAATCTGCTGACGAAAAAAGCGTGAAAACAAAAGTTTCCGGAGAAGTCACCTATGTAAACTCTAATGTCAAAACTGGAAACACAATCAGCAAAGGAACTTTAATTGCAACAATAGATAATACAGATGCGTTGAATTCGGCAGAGGACGCAGAAGAAGCTCTTGAATCTGCCCAAATTACATTGTCAAAGTTGGTTGGAGCAGACGAATCAAATCCTAAAAACGAGCAGGATGCAAAAGATGATTTGGCCAAGTCTTACGAAGACGGATACAACACCGTGTCTTCTGTTTTTCTTGAATTGCCTGCGATTATGAAGGGTTTAGATAGCATTTTATATGGAAGCGCATTTCATGATTATCAAGATAACATAGTTTTTTATACTTATGTCACATACACCTATGATGAAGATGTTATGCAATATAAAGAAAGCGCCGAAAAATCATATAAAATAGCCAGGGACTCTTACGAAGCAAATTTTGCCGATTATAAAAACAGCAACAGGTATTCTGACACAAAATCAATTGACTCTTTGATTTCAGAAACTTATGAGACTTCAAAAAATGTTGCCCAGGCGGTTAAGGATGCAATCAACCTCATACAATTTTATGAGGACACTTTGACTCGCTACAGCATTACTGTTAACAGCATTGCCGATACCCATTTAACTTCATTAAGCTCCTATTTGAGCAAGGCAAACAGCAGCATTTCAAGCTTGTTCAGCATAAAATCAACTATTAAAAACAACATAGAGGCGGTAGAAGATTGCGCAGACGAAATAAGAACAGCAAAATTGAATGTTAAGTCAAAAGAAAATGCGTTGCAAAATGCAAAAGATGCGCTGGCAGATTATTATGTTTATGCCAATTTAACAGGAATAATTTCGACAGTTGGCATAAGTTCAGGGGAAGAAATTTCTTCAGGGACAAGCGCGGTGACAATTATAACAAAATCAAAAATTGCCAAAGTTACCTTGAGCGAATCAGATATAGCAAACGTTAAGGTGGGGCAAAAAGCCACATTAACTTTTGATGCAATAGAGGATTTGAGCATAGTGGGCGAGGTAACAGAGGTTGACTCTGTTGGGGCTGCATCTTCTGGCGTGGTCAGCTATGGAGTGGAAATAGCATTTGATGCCGACACAGACAGCATAAAACCGGGAATGTCTGTGAGCGCTGCAATTATAACAAATTCCAAGAGCGATGTTTTGACTGTTCCAACAACAACAGTAAAATCCAATGACGATGGAACATATTATGTGCAAGTTTTGAACGAAACATACGACTTAACCAACAAAACAAATTCTATCAAGGGTGTGACATCGGCTACAGCTCCTGCAACAAAAACAGTCACAATAGGGCTGGCTGATGACACAAATACAGAAATAACCAGCGGTTTATCCGAGGGTGATCAAGTTGTTGTAAGGATAAGCACCAGCAGCGCCACAACAACTTCAAGCTCCAGCAAATCCAGCAGTAATAGCATACTAAATGCCGGCGGAGGAGGAATGGGCGGCGGAGCGCCTCCAGGAATGTAATATAAACACTTTATTTATGATAGAAGTAAACAACATTATAAAAGTATATAATTCGGGAAACGTTGGATACCAAGCGCTGTCTGGAGTGAGTTTTAAGATAGAGGACGGAGAATTTGTTGCCATAATGGGGCCTTCAGGATCTGGAAAATCAACATTGATGCACATTCTGGGAGCGTTAGACACCCCAACAGGAGGCACGTATTTTTTAGACGGCAAAGACGTTTCAACTTTGACAGAAGACGAACTGGCTGAAGTCAGAAAAAATAAAATAGGATTTGTTTTTCAGGCCTTTAACCTTTTGCCAAGAACAACGGTTTTGAGAAATGTAACCTTGCCGTTAATTTACACAGGAGTTGGAAAAGAAGAAAGAGAAAGAAGAGCAAAAGAATCTTTGCTGGCGGCCGGTTTGGAGGAGGAATATTTTGACCACCTTTCAAATCAATTATCCGGCGGGCAAATCCAGCGCGTTGCCATTGCCAGAGCCCTGGTAAACAACCCTGCGCTAATTTTAGCCGACGAGCCCACCGGAAACCTTGATTCAAAAACCGGAGAAATTGTTTTGGAAACTTTCAGAAAATTAAACGAAGAAAAGGGCAGAACTATAATTTTGATTACCCACGAACAGGATATTGCCGAGCATGCAGACAGAATTATTTTCATTAAAGACGGAGAAATTAAAAGCGATTCAAAAGGCCACGTTAAAAGAAAAAAAACATGAAACTATCAGACACATTAGAAGAAACATTTTCGGCCCTGTTGTCCAACAAAGCTAGGACCGGTCTTACGATACTTGGAATTATAATCGGGATAGCGTCTGTTATTGTTATGGTATCTGTGGGGCAGGGAGCTTCCAGCTCAATTACTTCCAGTATTGAATCAACCGGTTCAAATCTTTTGATGATAACTCCCGGAGCCACAAAAAGTTTTGGTTATGGAGCAAGATCAGCAGGCGGGACAGCTAAAACTTTAACATTAGAGGATTCTACAGAAATTAAAAATCAAATATCTTCTATTCAGGCTTTAACCAATGAAGTTTCTGGGAGATACCAAGTTGTTTATAAAGGAAGTAACACAAACACTTCAATAATGGGAACCGATGCAGATTATGCAACTGTTAGAAACGTAACTGTGATGCAGGGCTCGTTTGTTGATAACTCCTATGTTGAAAATTCATCAAAGGTTGCGGTTTTGGGACCTTCGGTAGTTGAAGATCTTTTTGCGGAAAATGACGAAACAATTAATGAAATAGATTTAAGCAATGTTATTGGAAAAACTATAAAAATAAATAAAATAGAATTTAAGATAATCGGAGTAACAGAATCGAAAGGCAGCAGCGGTTTTTCAAATCAGGACGATATGATTTACATTCCATACACCACTGCGCAAAAGTATTTATCTGGAAATAAATACTTAACAGAAATTGACGTACAAGTAGCAGATGCCGACTTAATGGAAGACACTCAAATTGAAATTACAAATTTATTGTTAAGCCTCCACAACATTTCCGATTCAGCAGCAGCAGACTTTAGCATCAGTAATCAGGCAGATTTATTAGAGAGTATGTCCAGCATAACTACCACTCTTACAGTTCTACTTGGCGCAATTGCCGGAATTTCTTTGCTGGTTGGAGGCATTGGCATTATGAATATGATGCTGACCACCGTTACAGAAAGAACAAAGGAAATTGGTTTGCGCAAAGCCATTGGAGCCAAGGGCAATGACATTAGCTTTCAGTTTTTGACAGAAGCCGTAGTTTTGACTTTTACAGGAGGAGTGGTTGGAGTTGTTTTGGGGTGGGCCATATCTTTTGGCGTAGATTATTTTGGCTTAACATCAACCACAGTATCTGTTGGGTCAATTTTCTTGGCTGTTGGAGTTTCTGCCGGAATAGGAATTATTTTTGGATATTACCCGGCAAAACGCGCGTCAAAACTAAATCCAATAGAAGCATTAAGATATGAGTAATATAATTAATTAATCCGCCAGCCGGCGGAAAAAATATGAAAAAAAATATTCTAGTGATTATCAGCATCGTAGTATTATTAGTTGTTGGCTGTGGTGCTTTTTACGGAGGAGTGATTTATGGTAAAAGTAAAAATGCAGGTCCGTCTTTTGCCGGCGGTAATTTTCTATCGGGAACCAAAACCGGGCAGCCTGGCGTTGGCGGGAATGGCGGAGGGGGCGCTTCAGGAGAAATAGTTTCTAAAGATGGTAATAGCATCACTTTAAAAACGCAAAATGGAGGGTCTAAAATAATTTTTTATTCAAGTACAACCCAAATCAGCAAATCAACTTCTGGCACCATAGATGACCTTGCTGCAGGTACAAATGTAAGTATAACGGGCACAGCTGGTTCAGACGGAAGCATAACTGCAAAATCTATACAAATAAGACCTGACGGAGAATTAAATCCGCAAGCCCCAATTAACAAATAATTTAGAAAAAGGCTTGACAACAGGGCTTAATGTTTGCTATCATTACCACATAAATTAGTTCTTTAAAAATATCCTCATCTGTTAATTGTTCAGCAAATTGTTTATCAGTTTTAAATAATTGGCAAATAATTTGTTGAACGGTTGGCAGAGTACTGTGAACCAAGGCGTCCGGGGGAGGCGCAAGGTTTGGACAGCCTTTACGGTTGTTTGAAAGCAGTACAGTGGCAGTTCGCTGTGAGAAACGTTGTTGAGATGGGAATCTCTTTGCCGCCTGAAATGGGCGCCGTAAGGAGGTTATCCTTAGAGCATTAGGGCGACAGTCCAAAAGGTACCTTCCGCAGGAAGACTTTTATTACCTCCTTTTCAAGAGGAACTTCCGCCGGATTATGGATCCAACTGTTCGCACCTTTCGCTCTCGCGACATTCGTCGTACCTCAACGTACGTTCTCCTCTGCCAACCTTTTTTCTTGTTCTTTCATCTGTTCTCCTTTCATCTTTCCCCCGTTTTCATACTAAAGGTCTGTAGCTTGCTACAGACCTTCTTTTTTTATATAAAGTTATTTTTAGGGCTTTGACTTTTTCACACTTTTTTGCTAAAATTCACAAATATACGGGCGCGTAGTTCAGTGGTAGAACGCTGTCCTGATAAGACAGAGGTCGAAGGTCCGATTCCTTCCGCGCCCACCATGTATTATGTATATTTTCTATTTTTAAATAATGGAAATATTTATACTGGAAGCACTAATAATTTGAAAAGAAGGGTATCTGAACATAAATCTGGCAAAGTCGATTCTACAAAAAATAAATCACCCGTGATAATCGCGTACGAAGGATATTTGTTAAAAAGTGATGCGACCAGAAGAGAAAAATTTTTAAAAACAACAGAAGGGAAAAGATTATTAAAAATGCAGATAAGGGATTGTTTAAATAAATTTAAGTTCCAAAGTTGAGCGGTATAGTCCGCCCTATCATCCGATAGGGCGCCCCGTCGAATGACGGGGCGATTCCTTCCGCGCCCACAAATGAAAACCCCGGGAATTTTCTCGGGGTTTTTGTTTGAGTTTGTCACTCTTTAAGCAACGCAATTATCTGACTGATGGCAAGGCTTTTCGATTTTACGGCTTCCTCAATCGTGTGTTTGTCATCCTGGTATTTTTTTTCTTCAAGAAAGCAGAACATTTCTCCCTTCATCCGGCGAATATAGAGAAGCCAATTATCAAGCCTGGTCATTTCTTCTTTGCCCTTTTCTTCAATGTCTTTTATGAGCTGTCTCAACTTGGCGATGAGCTCAAGGATTTCCTGAGCATCCAAGTTCTTGGTTGCGTAATAAATTATCGGTTTTGTGATTGTGTATGAAGAAAAATCAGAAAGAATAAATATGATGTTCTTTAAAGCCCTGTCCACGCCGATTGGGATATTATGCCACCCGGCCATTACTCTAAAATAAGCGTCTGTATCCCCGCCATAATCATCATCAATCACGGCTTGGGGATCTTTATCATCATCTGTCATTTTCCGGGCAATAGCCATTCTTATTTCTTCTATTTCTTCATCAGCAAGCTTAGTCATTGAAAGGCCTCCGCGCGTCGTGTTGTTAAGTCAAAGAACAAAACACTTCCGCCGTTTATATTATACACTATAAATAATTATGTCAATGTTGTTTATTGTAAAAATTTCTTAAAAATAGTAAATTAAATAAACAGGTAATATATAAAATAAAAAATTAGTTTTATGAATAAAAAGACTTTGTTAATTTTGGTTATTGCTTTTGTGGTGCTTTTTGTTGCCGGTTTTTTTATTTTTCAATATACTGACAAAATTGAATCGGTTCAAGGAAATCCTGCCGGTTCTCAAGAAACAGAGAGTAGCCCGGCAAATAACGAAACCGGATCAGAAAAAATTGAAGAGGCAACCAAGCCAACTGGCTCTTTGCTTATATGCGCAGATAAATGCGGAGATGGTATTTGCCAAATATCCAATGAAAATTGCGGAGAGATAGATTGCATTTGCCTGGAAACTCCGCAAGATTGTCCTAAAGACTGTAAATAAATATTTTTACTAAACATATTATGAACAAAAACAATCTTATAAAATTATTTGCAAGTATAATTATTTGCGAGCTGGCGGGAGTTGTGGGCAGTATTTTTACTGCTCCGGCGGTTGGAACGTGGTTTAAAACGCTGGTAAAGCCGGTTTTTGCCCCGCCTAATTGGGTATTCGGCCCTGTGTGGTCTATGTTATTTTTCTTAATGGGAATTTCTTTATATCTGGTTTGGAACAAAAAAGGCAACAAAGAACAGGCCCTGCAGTTTTTTGCAATACAGCTATTTTTGAATATTGCATGGTCGTTTTTATTTTTTGGCCTGCGTTCTCCGTATCTGGCCTTTATCGGTATTATTTTTTTATGGATTGCAATATTGTTTACAATTATAAAATTCTATAAAATAAATAAAATATCAGCATATTTGCTGGTTCCATATATATTGTGGGTGAGTTTTGCCGCCATACTGAATTGTTCGCTATGGATTTTAAACGGATAATATTATTGTGATTTAACCTGCCTTTGCGTTCTGCATAGGCAGGTTTTTTTTGAGGTAGCCATATTATTGATTTTTGTGCTAAAATAGAAGTTGAAGGTATATGAAAAATCTTTTTAAACAGTTTCAAAAGGCAAAGAAAACGGAGAGAGTTCCTCAAGATAAATCTGTTAAGAGGCCGTGGGGAAATGCCGCCAGATTGGAACACATAAACAACAGGGGAAAGGGCAGGCTGGATAAAAAAGGCAAGTAGGCCCGTTTTTGCCTGTAAAATTATATGGCAGAAGTCAAAGTTTTAATTGAAGGGTATACAACCGCTGACTCCAAGGCCGGCGGAGGGGAAGAAAAGACTTGCCCTACTGTTAGTTTAGTAAAAGATAAAAATATTATAATGGTGGTTGACCCGGGCGTTTTGGAATCCCAGCAAATGCTGATTAATAAACTGGAAGAGCACGGAATCTCGGCCAGCGATGTAAATTATGTTTGCATAACCCATTCGCACATTGACCATTACAGGAACATAGGAATGTTTCCAGATGCAAAAACTTTGGAATATTTCGGCATTTGGGATAAAAACGTTTCTAACGATTGGTGGGAGGCTTTTTCTGATAATATAAGAGTTTTAAAAACACCCGGCCATGACGACACATCAATCACGCTTATTGTAAAAACAGAACAGGGCCAGGTTGCTGTTTGCGGAGATGTTTTTTGGAAAGAAAATTATCCTTTAATTGATGCTTATGCAAACAATCAAGACAAATTGAATGAAAGCAGGGAGGTAGTTTTGGAAAACGCGGATTGGATT
>Ga0172379_10008290_pt1 | contig 13133 bp, 13 predicted proteins | sample GrowelOW334metaG_FD_119756 | JGI IMG/M metagenome (GOLD analysis project Ga0172379, IMG submission 119756) | Groundwater microbial communities from an aquifer near a municipal landfill in Southern Ontario, Canada - Groundwater well OW334 metaG | ecosystem: Environmental > Aquatic > Deep... | reverse complement strand
CTGCTCCTCGATAACACTCATCTTATTGATATTATTGGTGTATCGTTCAATTCTTATCTCAAAGTAAAACAGAAAGAGCTTCAACTCTCTTTATTTTAGCAAATTTTAACCGGACAGTTATGGAATACCGATATAAAATTCGATTCCTGGAAATCAGCCGCCCGTCATGTAGGATTACTTTACATGCTCTGGGAGCGTTTTTTTTATCTGCTTTCTTTTTTTTCACCTATTGTCATTTTTAACAATATCCTGCAAAAATCACAGGGCGTCCATGCTGTCGAATTTTCCGCGCTCTGGAAAGACTGGTATAAACTCCTTTTTTTTCTGATCGCCGGAGCAATTATTCCGATCTGGCTTATGTATGGAGCAGATTCTTTTCCGAAATGGATTTTCCTGGTTTGGGCGCTTTATGTAATAATTCTCATTATCCAACACCATGCGAACATCACTCTTTTCAATGACTTTCGATCCCAGCATATGCCCTGTCACTCCAAGGGCGGTTCCTTCTGGCAGAAACTGGAATGTCCGGTAACCGTTATCATACCTCTTGATACTCAATCCTCTCATATGGAACGATACGTTATTACTCATGGCCGGAGAAGGATCATTCTTACTCTGATGGATTTCTGGCTTTTATTTGTAGGTTTTGCGGAGATATACTGGGCTGGCATTCCAAATGAATTCAATCCGCCTCTCGATACATATTTTTCTTCTCTCTATATGAGTATAATAACCGGTACTACTCTCGGATTCGGCGATATTACTCCGATTACCATCCAGGCGCAGATTATCACAGCTTCTGAAGTGCTCATCTGCTTCCTTTTCGCTTTCATTATTATCGCAGATACTGTTGTTCTTTTGCCAGAGGTTAGAAAGCATATACAATGAAACATTCACATAATAAAAATAAGAATAAAAATAAAAAAACCCGAATCTGGATAGTTCTTGTCGGGGGATTGTTTGTATGTTGCGGGCTCTATGTCCTTCTTTCCCCTTTTTCGCCGTACCGGAATATTGATGAAAAGAAACCGGCCAATCCGCCCTCCGTCCTGCCTTCCCCAAATGACTCGAAAAAATACTTTTCAAAAATTGAAATTACAACTGTTGTCGTTGAAAGCGGCCTGATTAAAATCTCCGGGTTAACAGACCTTCCAGAAAATTCAATACTGAGCGTAAGTTTTGACATCTCCGGCCATGAACCCGATAGTGACAGCGGGATTAGCGCCAGGGCTACAGTAAAAAGCGGTGAATTCAGCGTTTTGCTCTCACCGCCGAAAACTCCAAAATTTAAAAAAGGGCCTTATCTGGTTGATGTTCTCTTTTCTCCCCGGAACCAGCCCGAATCTGTTCTTCTCGATACAGGGAAAAACGGCGAATTCCTGAATGGCGACCAATCGAAAGAACAGTTTGGCTTTCATGTGCTGGAAACAGAAAAAACGGCAGATATACGAATTTAACAGATGTCGAAAGTGAAAAATGATGTTTCGCTTTCCTGTCCGGAAAAGATAATTCACAATCCAAAATTACATCTCATTAACAATTATGTTGGAACTTTGCGGACTACTTTAAGGAAGATACCAATATGAAAAAGATTCTGGCTGTCATCTTTCTCGCCATCACTTTTTCTCTACCTGCATCTGCGTCACCCTGGTGGGTATTTTTCTCCGATGAATCCGGCAGAAAACCCGGAGATGCTGTTTCGGTTTCCCTGATAGAGCGGGTCAGCCAGACCGGCGCGAACATCCGTACCGTGTCCCGGTATTTCAATGCTGTTTCGGTAGACTATAACGGAATCCCGGAAACCCTGAAAAAAATACCCGGTGTCCGGGAAGTGAGTCCGGTACACTCTCTTGTCCGTTCACCGGATCCGGAAAAAGGGGAATCCTTTTCGGCGAAACGTGCAACTGCTCTTGCAGACAGCATTACCCGTTACGGGGTGACGTATAATGAACTCAAAATGCTCAATGTTCCGTCAGTTCATGAGCGCGGCTATACGGGAAAAGGGGTAATTATCGGAATAGTGGATACCGGATTCGATAAAATCAAGGAAACCGGATGCCTCAAGAATGTGAATATTATCAAAACCCGTAATTTTATCAGCGGCGGGGAGTATGTTTCGGGAGACTCGCACGGAAGCTATGTTCTGTCCTGTCTCGCCGGAGCAGCGGATGGAGAATTCTACGGGCCTGCATATGAGGCCTCGTTTCTTTTGGCTGTGACAGACGATGCCTTGACAGAGACCCATGCCGACGAAGACCGGTGGGTAGCCGGAGTAGAATGGTGCGACAGCCTTGGGGCAAAAATCATCTCATCTTCCCTGGTATATAATGAATTCGATAATCCGGCGGATAACTACCAGAAACAGGATATGAACGGCCTCACTTCCATTGTCGCCCGCGCAGCGGAAATCGCGGTGAGGCGGGGAATGGTCGTGGTGAACAGCGCCGGAAACGAAGGCATGAATGCATGGGGAATTATTACCACGCCCGGAGATGCGGAGCATGTCATTACCGTGGGCGCGGTCACAGTTGTAAAAGACGGGAATCCGATCATAGCGGGATTCTCATCACGCGGCCCGACAGCGGATGGCCGTATCAAGCCGGATGTGGTCGCTCCCGGTAAGGATGTGTATGTCCCAATCCTCGGCTCCAACGGATCTTATACGTTGATCTCCGGCACATCTCTGGCCGCACCTTTCATATCGGGGCTTTGTGCGCTCCTTCTGGAGGCTCACCCATCATGGACTCCCGCACTTGTGATGGCGGCGCTCAAAGCGTCATCTCGCGATCTGGGGGATTCCGGCCCCGACATTGCTTACGGCTGGGGACTGCCTGATGCTCTTTCAGCGCTGGAATATTCACCGTCCAATGTGGCTTCCGGCCAAAGTTCTGATGTTACAAAGCCCGGCTCGTTCGCTCTCCTGAATCCTTACCCGAATCCATTTAACGCGGAAATTGTTATCCCATTTCAGTTGGATTCTCCTGAAAAGGTCACGATCGCTATCTACGATATCACCGGAAGACTGGCTGCTACTGTATGGAGCCGGCCTGCCTCCCCCGGCAGACATGAGGTTCGCTGGAATGGAGAAGGATGCGCCTCCGGAGTCTATCTTGTCCGGGCAGAAGCAGGCAAACGGGTGGAAGTGGGAAAAGTAATCATGGTGAAATAAACTTTTCGGGAAAGATGAAAAAGTGGCCGTGTATTCCGCACAGTTATAAGGCAACTAAGCACGATAGAAAAATACTATCATTTTTTTCAGCTCTTCGAATGGATTATGAAAGATTTTAATTTTTTTTCGTCCACATATGGCAGGGTAATCCCAAAATCCGTTTCATTTCCTTTTTTATTTGTGTTCCTCATTACGATTGCTGGAGCGGATGCAGAAGGAACCCTATTCAGAGAACCGGTCACCGAAGCGGGACTTGTTCGCATGCTCCCTGTTTTGAAAGCTGAAGCAAGAGAAATTCTGCTGCTGAATCAAAACAGCGAATCGGGTGATGCAGCCCGAAGCGAAGAGTTTATATCGATGCTCGATTCAGTGTATGCGGCAACCGGGGAGATAAAATCCGGAGAACTTAATCCTCTGGAATGTTTAAGCTCATATTCCCGTTACCTTGCAGTTCCTTCCGGGGTCACCTTTGATACGGACGCTTCACGGATCGAGAGCGTCTTTAAAGGGCTGCCTTCGGTTGTATTCACATTCGGGATTGATGCTTCGGCGTTCGGGCTTGCTGTAATCCATAACGATATCGAGGCATTGAAGAAAATGAATGCCGTGGGGAAAATTGACAGCACTTCCGACAACCTGAAGATGAGTTCCATTCTGGAAACGGTACGGGAGTTCTATCGGGAGAGGAATTTTATCGAAAACGGGATGACCGGCCCTCTTGCATGGTCATTTACTTCTCCCGACAGTATGCTCGCCATCGATTTCTACGAGGCAAATATACTCATTTACCACGGCTGTACAATGCTGCCTTCAGGACCGCTGATCGAGATCTCCTGCCGGGGAATTCCCGGAATGGAAGGCGACCCGTCAACGGTAATTGCCCCCGATATGCCTGCCATGCTCGAACGGACGGCGATAAGTATTGAAGACTATTTTAATTTTAAATCCGACCTGTTATGTGCGCGTGATGATACTCAAGACCCAAAAAGACTAAAACTGGATGCACCGGACTCGTCTCAGTCTCCCGAATCCGGAGAGACATTTGAAAAACTGGCCCGGATGATCCAGACCAGGAAAATGAACGCCGATCTTTACAGCCGCTATGCCGGAATACTTGGCCCGCTTCTATCGGCTCTGGATGGAAGGCAAAAGTAGAAATTTTTCTGCATGAGTCCAATATAGTTGCGTGAATATCTATATTTTCTGGTATTTTCACTATGTGAACACTGGCTTTGATTTATTTATGGTTTATCATCCGGAAAACCAAATATATATTTGAGCATCTATCTCTTTCTTCCACTCTTGATTATATTATTTAAGCTTTTTACGGAACTTGGCGCCATGTCATCCTGAACTTGTTTCAGTAATATGAATGTACGGTATTTTTTTGTTTTTATAGGAGATATCCATGTCCTGGTTTGATATCATGAAAAAGAATCTGCGGATAGGCGATGAACGTGATGTTCCCGGGGGTATGTGGGTGAAGTGCGAGGAGTGCGGCGCCATCCTTCTTAAAGAACGTGTGATTCAGAACCTGTGGGTTTGCGATAAATGCGAGTATCATTTCAGGATAACGCCCAATGACTATATCAGCCTTATGTTCGACAAGAATTCATTTGTAGAGACAAACCGCGCATTGAAAGATGTGGATTTTCTCAAGTTTGTCGATACTAAAAAATATTCAGCCCGGATTAGCGCAGCCCGCAGCGAAACGGGGGAAAATTCCGCAATAAAAACCGGGACCGGAAAGATTTTCGGAAGACCTGCGGCAGCAGGCATCATGGATTTCCGTTTTATCGGCGGGAGCCTTGGTTCGGTAGTTGGCGAGAAGATTGTCCGTTTGATAGACGATGCGGTCGATAAAAAACTGCCGGTTATAATGGTGACCCAATCCGGAGGCGCCCGCATGCAGGAAAGCACCACCGCGCTCATGCAGATGGAAAAAACTTCCGCTGCTGTCGGGCTTCTGGCCGATGCGAAACTTCCCTATATCGTAGTGATGACCAACCCCACTTCCGGAGGGGTGACCGCCTCGTTCGGCATGCTTGGAGACGTTCAACTGGCTGAACCGAAAGCCTTTATAGGGTTTGCCGGCCCACGGATCATCAAGGCTGCTTTGAAATGCGAACTGCCGGAAGGATTCCAGAAGACCGATTTCGTTTTCGAGCATGGCTACTGCGACCGTATTGTGTCACGTCAACACCTGAAAGAAGAACTTTCAAAAATACTGTCTCACTTTATGGATTGACCCGCCGGCTGCTGAAACATAATCGAATGTACTTTCCTCGTTTGTCAGTATTTCCGCAAAATATTGTTACGTTGTTTCATAATTGACGAGTGCCAGAACTGCATGGCATACATTACATTATGGATTTAGTGAAGACCGTGTATGTATTTATTGTTATCCCGGAATTTATTATCTTTTCTCTATGACTTTCATCAATTCCGAAAAGGAACCTTTTTGTTTTGAAAGAATACTGAATGGACGACCGGCTGCATAAGAAAGCTTTGTTTTTATCATATTTCACCGTTGGATATAACATTGCCGAAGGAATTATTTCGATTATCGCGGGTACGATAGCGGGAAGTATCGCGCTGACCGGTTTTGGGCTGGATAGTTTTGTTGAGTCACTTTCAGGAAGCGTCATGATCTGGAGGCTTCGGAAACATGGCCACACCTCCGAAGATGAGGAAGAACATAAAGAAAAACGGGCTCTCAAACTTATCGCCTGGTCTTTTTTCATCCTCGGAGCATACGTTTTTTACGAAGCAGTCCGGAAACTTTATCTGCGAGAGATTCCCGATCCAAGCCTTCTCGGAATCATCATCACATTGGTTTCCCTTATCACCATGCCCATACTCTATTTTCAAAAATATCGCACCGGGAAAGCTATGGGCTTACGAAGCCTTGTCGCGGATTCCAAAGAAACGCTCGCCTGCACACTCCTTTCTTTTTCGGTGTTAATTGGCCTGTGCATGAACGCTGTCTGGGGCTTGTGGTGGGCAGATCCTGCAGCCGGACTCATAATTGTGTATTTTCTGGTAAAAGAAGGCAGAGAGGCGTTTGAGGACTAAACCAGCCCTTTCCCATCTATACTTTCTCGGGGTTTTTGTAACCTGTATCCTTCTTTTCAAAATCTTTTCTTAACGTATATCTGCATCGATAGAACATACAGTTTTCCCGGTTACCTCTTTCACCCGTTTCGCCGATTCAGAAAACCGTTTGGTATCACCCTGTCAATAGAGATGAAACAATACTGTCTCTCAAGCGTTTATGGTTTTATGAAGCATATATAAAACATTTTGGGAGTCGATATGAACGGGTATTTTTTTCTACTCTTTTTGGTCTCTGTTTCAATTGGAAATTACTCTGTGTTTTCAAAGGAAAACTCAATGGAATATACTAAATTGACCCCGGAAGAAGAGCGCGTTATTATTCATAAAGGAACTGAAATCCCTTTTTCCGGCCGATATGTAGCCAATAAGGATAATGGTACATATCTCTGTAAAAGGTGTAACGCCCCTCTTTATACCTCGGATTCAAAATTTGATTCTCACTGCGGCTGGCCAAGTTTTGACAGCGAACTGCCGGGAGCTGTCAAACATATTCCTGACCCGGACGGCATACGCACGGAAATTGTGTGTAATTTATGCGGCGCCCATCTTGGCCATATTTTTTTGGGCGAAGGTTTTACTGAAAAAAATGTCCGTCATTGTGTAAATTCGATCTCGTTGAAATTTGTTCCCGCTGTAAAAGAGGAAACCGTGAATACGGCATATTTTGCGGGAGGGTGCTTCTGGGGAGTAGAACATTATTTTAAAAAAGCCGATGGAGTGATCTCAACCCGTGTGGGTTATATGGGAGGACATAAGAATAACCCTACCTATGAAGAAGTCTGTTCCGGAACTACCGGACACGCTGAAACAATCGAAGTAGTGTTCGATCCTGCAAAAACGACATATGAAAAGCTTGCCCGGTTGTTTTTCGAGATTCACGATCCCACCCAGAAAAACCGTCAGGGACCGGATATCGGGAAACAGTACCGTTCAGCAATCTTTTATGTAAATGAGGAACAAAGAAAAACAGCCGTAAAATTGATTCAACTACTGGAAAAAAAGGGCTATCACGTTACTACTGAATTAACCCTGGCAGATACTTTCTGGAAAGCTGAGACATATCACCAGGATTATTATACAAAAACAGGGAAAGAACCTTACTGCCATGTTTATACGAAACGGTTTTAACCGGAAATAAAACGTTCCCGAAAAAAAACCGGGAACTTATGGTACGAATAAACTCTATCCCATTCAGGAGCATAGAGGGAAACTGTTTACTCCCAGTCTTCACGGCCGCCGCGAGTATCGTAACCATCGTCATCACGGTCGTAAGAATAATCTGCCTCGCCTTCGTAATCATCGAGCATATCATCATTTTCAGAATTAGAAGTGAGTTCTTCTCCACATTCCGGGCAAAAAACATGGCAGCTTTTTGTCGGTTTAGGTACTTTTTCTCCGCAATTTGCACAACGGATGAATTCAGAATAATCTTCCAACATACATACCCTCCTTTGAAGCCTTCTTCCTTCTATGGTCAGGATTCAGCATCGGATTTCGCCGTGTAAGCAGTAACTATTTACCTCTCCGGCAGTGCAGTATCTTCCTATGGAGCATCCTTATTACTGCGTACTGGGAAATAACACTATCATTTCCTGATAAAATAATTCACCTTAAAAAATTTTGCAATAATGAAATCCTTATACAGCATGGGTTAAAGTCATGCAAATAACGCGAAATAATTACATTTCGCGTGTACAACTCTTTATGAAATTTGTTGCAATACTACGTGTAAATCCCCATATTTAAGAAAATTAGTTCAATTTTGATTTTATTCACTGGATTTTTTTAATATGGAGGATAGATGAATTTTTCCTGGATTGACTGGTTGATCATAGTGGTATACCTTGGCGCAACGATATCGGTAGGTCTTTATGCAAAGAAATTTGTATCCGATCTTTCAGGGTATCTGGTCGCCGGTCGTCGTATCCGGGTCGGGCTTGGAACCTCCACCCTCATCGCCACAGAACTCGGTACAGTCACCATCATGTACATGGCTCAGAATGGATACCAGAACGGATTTGCGGCGATGGTTTTCGGTATTATCATTCTCATCGCATACATGCTGGTGGGCCGTACAGGATTCATCATTGAGGGACTCCGAAAATTACGGGTCATGACCATTCCGGAGTTTTACGAGATTCGCTACAGCCGTCCTGTTCGGATAATCGGCGGATTGCTCCTTTTCCTTGGAGGAACGCTGAACATGGGGATCTTCCTCAAACTGGACGGGGTATTTTTAAGCCACGCCATGGGATTCGGCGATTCGGCAGTAGCGGTGATAATGGTTATCATGCTGATTGTTGTCGGACTCTACACCATGTTTGGCGGAATGCTCAGCGTGATATTCACTGATTATATGCAATTCGCGGTGATGACTTTAGGAATGCTGCTGACGACAATTTTTGCATTCAGGGCTGTTTCGCTGCACCAGGTGGCGCAGGCGGTTACAACGAGTCTTGGCTCCTCCGGATTCAATCCTTTTACGAACGGCAATCTGGGCTGGTCATTTATTTTCTGGATGCTGCTTTCAAACTTTGCCGCGGCATCACTCTGGGCGCCGGGTGTTGCCCGTGCGCTCTCAGCAGAGAGCCCCAAGACCGGCAAGCGGGTGTACACCATCTCAAGCCTCACTTTTGCAGGGAGAGCCATTATCCCCATGTTCTGGGGTGTAGTTGCTCTCTCTCTTTATCCCGGCCTTACCGGAGAGGATTCCATGTCGGCTATGCCCCGCATGCTCGGAGCGATCCTGCCGACCGGCGTACTGGGCATTCTCATCGCCGGAATGCTCGCGGCATCGATGTCAACCTACTCTTCCTATCTTCTAGCGTGGGCTTCGGTCATCACCCGTGATGTCATCGCCCTTCTCTTTGGCGGACGTCTTTCCGAGAAAACAATCATGAACATCACCCGGGTCTGGGTGGCTCTTATCGGAGTCTATCTTGTGCTGTTCGGCCTTCTCTATACCATGCCGGATATTGCCCTCAAGTATGTTTATATCACCGGAAACATCTATACCGCTGGCGCCCTTTCCGCAATCGGCTTTGGCCTCTACTGGCGGAAAGCCAATAATGTAGGGGCTTATGCTGCACTCATAACCGGCGCTATCGCGCCGATTGCTTTTCTTCTGCTCTCCGGTATAAAATCGTCTCTGCCTCCATCGCTGATCTGGCTGACGAATCCTAATTTCTCGGGATTCGCATCTTTCGCATTGGGAGCAGCGGGTATGATCGTGGGATCACTCCTGACACAGAAATCAAACCCGCCCATAGATATTACCCATTTATTGAAAGAGGGACGTTGAAATGGAAACAGTCATGACACCGACTTACATATGGATTGGTATTTTCATCGTCTCCGGAGTGCTCTTCTGGGGCACGGCTGTCTGGGCTATTTACCGGGGATTCATAGATATCATGGATATTGTCACACAGGAAAAAGAAAAGGCAAACCGTAAAAAACAGAACACATCTGCCTGAAAGATAAAAAAACTGGAATACTAACGCTTCTAAAATCCTTCCAGCACTTCCTTTAGATCGGGAACGCCGTTTACTACACAAATGCGTTTTCCCCCCAAAGATTCAAGATAAGGGATGATTTCAGGACGCTCTCCTTCAAGAAAGTAAAGTCTTTTACCCATTTCACCGGCTTTTTCAGCAGAATACCATGTCCCTCCGGTTTCGCCGGGTTCTATTACAATAACGACATCGGCCAGTGCGGTCATGAGTTTATTCCTCTGGAACGCGGTATGGGTGGAGAATACCTGCCACAAGGAGAATTCGCTCATTATCAGGAAGGAATCAGGATTATAGGAATCCTGTATATCTTTGTGTATACGAAACCGTGAAAGGCCGTACGGCAAAGCTGCTATCGTTTTACCTCCTGCTTCGAGAGCTCCGATGTGAGCCGCCAGATCAACTCCCCTTGCATATCCCGACAAAACAGTAAATCCGCACTCAGCAATCATTCTTCCGCATTTGTAGGCGAGATCGATTCCTGATTGAGAGGCATTCCGTGCGCCGCATACCATAATGATTTTGCTGTCCAAAAAAGAACGGTCCCCATAGAGGGTGAGTTTTTCGGGCGCGTGTTTCCCCAGAAAATCGAGAATTTTTTTTGGAAAGCCGTATTCATGCGATTTAAGTTCGATAATATTTGAAGAATCCGGCCAGAACGTCTCACTGTCGCTGAAATCCACGTACATTGCACTGATGCTCCCAAAAATCATTCCTGTATACATAATTTGACAAAACAAACTTTATTCACTGCCTCATCCTTTCAATAAATACACATAAATTATACAAATGTCAAGTGAATTATATTATACCATATAAAGATATTCCCTCTTTATTCGCTCGTATAGCCAACCAGATTCCCAACCGTACCTTTGTTAAGACACCGTTAATCTTTCCCCGCTCGTTTCCCTGATTTTCCTCTCGATTTGTTTGCAGTTCTGTTTTATCTTGATAAATAATAGATTATGAAATGCCGCAGGGTTTCCCCTCGCCCGTTTACGGGAGAGGGGACAAGAGGTGAGGGTGTCCTTAACCGGGCAAACATTCAAAGTAAAATCCGGAGCCGCCATGAATTCCCGTGAACGCATACTGAAAGCAGTCAATTTCGAAAAGACCGCCCGGGTGCCCATCGATCTGGGCGCTCTCCGGGCTTCCGGTATCCATGCGGAAGTCTATGACAAATTGAAAAGGCGGATGGGTATATCCACTCCGACGAAAATTCACGATTCCATGCAGATACTCGCCGAAATCGAAATCGAGGTGCTCGACCGTCTCCATGCCGATGTAGTGCCTCTCGAGGCGGCAACAGCCCGATGGGCCCGTCAGGATGCGGGTGAGGGCGTTCGGAAACGTCTATTCAGCGGAATTGACGTTTATTTCCCTCCACGGACGAACATTACCAGCGAATCCGATGGAAGCTGGGTGCTCCGTACTATCGCGGGTGAACCCTATGCCCGTATGCCCAAAGACGGATTCTATTTCGACTTTATCCGCCCGACCATGTCACGTGTGCGGATCGACCCCAAAAAATTTCATCCCCGCGAAACGATTCCCGATGAAGAACTGCGGCTCCTCGCCGAACACGGCCGTTTTCTTTATGAAGAGACCGACAAAGCCATTCTCGGCTGGGGGGCGAGCATATCTCTTTTCGGCCTTTCCGCTCTTCTTTCGGACAATATCACCCAGGGATCGCTCGATGAATGGCTCTGCATGCTCATGGTCGAGAAAGAAACCGCCAACGATATGATGGGGAGGTATGTCGATTCGGTCATCTCCTGCCTTTTGCAGTGCAGGGAAGCGGTCGGCGATTACTGCTTTGCCTGGGGAGTCGCCTCCGATGACGCCGGCACTCAGCGCGGAGGACTCATATCCCCCGATCTGTTCTTCGAGATGATACTCCCGCACTACCGGAAGCTCTGTGACTGGGTTCATGCCAATACGCGCTGGAAAACGCTCCTTCACTCATGCGGGTCCATTTACCCCTACATCCCCGGATGGATCGAAGCGGGAATAGACATCCTCAACCCGGTGCAGATTTCCGCTGCCGATATGGAGCCGGAACGGCTCGTGCGAGATTTCGGCGGGAAGATTGTCTTCTGGGGCGGCGGCTGCGACACCCAGAACGTGCTCCCGCTCGGCACTCCGGACGAGATTCGCGGGCATGTCGCGCATAACCTGCGGGTGTTCACAACGGGCGTGGACGGCGGCTATGTTTTCAATCAGGTGCACAACATTCAGCAGAATGTGCCAGTGGAGAATGTGGAGGCCATGTTCGAAGCGGCGATAAATATTGGACAAGATTAACAAGAATTATAAGATTAATATTTAAATATATTTGTAATATTTTCATATGGGAGTTGCCGAAAACATAGCGCAAAGCCAATAAATCCGGGGGGCGCGAGGATAGTACGGCGCAGGTGCCGTAAAATCAGTGTTCTACGCCGAATGTGCAATAAAATTGGGGAGCGCAGGAATAATGCGGCGCAGTTTCAATAAAAACATATATTTCCGTGAAAGAAGCAGCAAATAAGCCATTCTATGCCATCGTTCTCATAAATGACCGGGCTGCCGATAGTTATGGAGGCCATCCCTGAATATGGGCTTTCAGGACAGGCAATGAAGTGCTAAGTCACTGAGGCACAAAGAAAAGGATCATAGGCAAAAATCAAAAGAAAAAAAGTTGCAAAGAGACAGAGTAACAAAGTGAAAAAATGCAAAATGACAGACACAAATGAGCTGAGGTGTACATAATACCCCTGTACTTCGGTTTATCTGATTAAAGAAAAAACTCTCCCTTTGATTCCCTCTCTTGAAAAGAGAGGGATACGAATTCAGATTTGGTTATTCTTGTAAAGATCCCCATGTCCTAAGGACATCCCCTAGCCAAGGGGGACAAAAGAGAAAGTCTGAACAGCAGATTTATCGGATTATGGGATTACACTGATAAAGATTGACAGATGCATGGAAAATGGGACGTATGCGACCAATGGGACAGACGGGGAAAAGTGTTTTGGCGCTTATTTGAACTGTTTTTTAGGAAAAAAAGTAAACAAGGGGAAACTTTATTTTCTTTTTGAGGATAAAAGGAAAATAAGAATAATATTTATTTAACTCCTCATGAAATATAAATCTTTTATCTAGAAGAAAACTATATTTATATTAGAAAAAGAAAAGAATTCACTTTTTGATTATAGAAAGAACTTAAGGGACGGGCAAGATGGAAATAGCGAATATTCTAAAAGATACTAATTACAATCTTACCCTTTTTAACGAGGCAGATATAAAAAACCTTGAATCAAAAATTAAGATTAAAGAAAATAAACCATATATTGATT
>Ga0172379_10008289_pt1 | contig 13134 bp, 17 predicted proteins | sample GrowelOW334metaG_FD_119756 | JGI IMG/M metagenome (GOLD analysis project Ga0172379, IMG submission 119756) | Groundwater microbial communities from an aquifer near a municipal landfill in Southern Ontario, Canada - Groundwater well OW334 metaG | ecosystem: Environmental > Aquatic > Deep... | reverse complement strand
GCCAACTGGCTAAAATTTTATCGGTAAAAGTGGTGTTAGCCACTTTCATTTTTATGAAAGTGCCATCGGTTTTTTTAACCACAATTTGATTAGAAATCGGGGATATATTTTTTTTCTCTTTTTGCCACAAATTATCCGGTGATAGATTATTATTTTGGTTTTCCGCCATTACGGAATAACCAAAAGATAGCACTAGAGCTACTGCGCATAGTGCTAATCCCCATCCTGCTAATTTTTTTTGCATAGATATAAATCAAAGATTAGATATTGATGATATTATACTAGATTTATAGTATTATTGGCAAATCAGATTTTATATTATAGTATGAAGGAAAGAAATTAGAAATATATGCCCATTATCCATGATTTAGAGAAATTTGGTTTATCCAATAACGAAGCCAAGATTTATCTGGCTTGCTTAGAATTGGGTTCAGAATCTATCCAACATATTGCCGCTGTTGCAAAATTAAACAGAGTAACCGCTTATAGCATCATCGAGTCTTTACTAAAAAAAGGTTTTTTACGCGAAGAAAATATTAAAAATAAAAGAAAAATCGCCGCTTATCCGCCCATGAAGCTTTATGATATTGTCAGCCGCCGGCAGGAAAAATTAAAAAACCAAATAAAATTATTAGATGCTTTAGTTCCGGAATTAAAAAACAAAATTAAAACGAATCCAGAAAAAACTAATATTATTTATTACGAAGGTGAAGAGGGCTTAAGAAATTGGGCGTCGGACGCGCTGGACACTAAAGGTGAATTATTAGAGTGGACAAAAATAGAAAGTTTTACCAAGCCTTTTTCCGAGTATCTAAAAAATTATTATTATCCGGAAAAATATCAGAAACAAATTCCTACTCGTTTTATTTTAGTAGACACGCCGGCTGCCAGGGCATATGCGCAATCATATATCGATGATAAAAATGCTTCACCCATGAAAGCGCGTTTTATAGATGAGTCTTTATATGATACTCCAGGTTTCACAGTTATTTTTAATAATAAATTTAGCATTGCCTTGCCAAAAGAATTAAGAGCCGTAACCGTTGAAGATGAAATAATAGCTAATACCATGAGAAAAATATGGGAATTTGGCTGGTTTCATGCCAAAGATGAGGTGCAGAATAAATCATATTCGATAAAATTATAATAATATTTTGTAGAGACACGCCATGGCGTGTCTCTACTGATGAATGTTGTAATTTATTTACAACAAAATTATATTTGATTATTTAGCTAATTTTAGCCATGAATTTTAGTATTAATATTTTAATGTAGAATTCATCTTTACATTTTTTGTATTTAATATAGATTGAAGGCGCCCACAACAAACAAAGGAGTACGGGCGATGATTACGCATAATGCATATGCCAATGGCGTCCAGAGTCTGGGTGCCACCATCGACGGTCACCGGTTTACCTACGGTTTAATGCCACCAGGTATATACCAGTTCAACAACAGCACTGAAGAGCACATCACTATTCTGGACGGTGCAGCGCAAATCAATGGCCAGCTGTATCAAGCTGGTCAGACATGCGTAGTTACGTCTGAAGCTGGTGTGAACATCGAGACTGTTGGTTGCGGCTATCGGTGCGAATATCATTAAGCGCTTAAGGCTGGGGGGCTGTTGCGAAACAACCCCCTGGCCCATTTTTATGAAACAATGTCGAGAATGTAAAGAAATTTATTTAATAACTTCTGAAGATAGAAAATTTTATCAAAAAATTAGCGTACCAGAACCAACATTATGCCCTAATTGCCGCCAGCAAAGAAGATACGCTTGGCGCAATGAAAGAACTTTTTATAAAAGAAAATGCGATTTATGCCAGAGAAAAATTATTTCTATTTATTCATCCGATAAGCCATATAAAGTTTATTGCCAGGATTGCTGGTGGAGTGATAAATGGGACCCCTTAGATTACGCCCGTGAATTTAATTTTCATGAGCCATTTTTTACGCAATTCAAAAAATTAATGTTAGCCGTACCACGACTGGCGTTAGTTTCAAAGAATAGCGAAAATTCTGAATACGCAAACCATTCCGGAAATAATAAGAATGTCTATTTATCTTCGGTTGTCTGGTATAGCGAAAATATTTATTATTCCAATTGGGTTTCGCATTCGCAAGACTGCGTTGATTGCACTTATCTTTTAGATACATGCGAATTATGTTATGAGCTAATAACTTCCAGTAATTGCTATATTTGTCAGTACTCTAATTTATTATTTAATTGCTGCAACTGTAAATTTTGTTACGATATGCGTGGTTGCGAAAATTGTTTGCTATGTTCGAATTTGAGGAATCAAAAATATTGCATCAAAAATAAGCAATATTCTGAAAAAGAATATACACAATACGTAGAGACATGCCATGGCATGTCTCTACAAAATCAATATAATAATTTATTATCCAATAATTCCATTCATAGAAACATCATTGATAATTCTGAAAATTGTTCAGGCAATAATATATTTCATGCCAAGAATTGCCAGCAGTGTTTTGATATTTCCAATATGGAAAACTCCAAATATGCGGTTTCAGCACTAGATATGAAAGACAGCATGGATATTTACCATTGTGGTTATAACTGCGATTTATTATATGAATGTCATGCTATGGTTGGTTCACATAATTGTAAATTTTGTCATTTTAGTTATCATAATTACGATTTAGAATATTGCGATTCGTGCCATAACTCTCATGATCTGTTTGGTTGCGTGGGTATTAAAAGAAATAATTTTTGTATTTTGAATAAGCCATATTCAGAGAATGATTATAAAAAAATAAAAACCAAAATCATTAATCAAATGTTACAGACAAAAGAATACGGTGAATTTTTTCCATCTGCACTTTCGCCCTTTGGTTATTCTGAAACAGTCGGGCAATTTTATATGCCGAAAGACAAAATAAAAGATTATCATGATAAAAATAATATTAGCCAAGATTTGCCAAGATGCCAGACATGTTGTAGAAATTTCAAATTCATTAAACAAGAACTAGAATTTTATAAAAAAATGAATATTTCAGTGCCGCGCTATTGCCCCAATTGCCGATATTTAGCGAGAATGCACCAGCGTCAGCCACGAAAATTATCAGATCACCTAGTTTGTTAAATATCTCATTGCCATATATAATACAGTAATAAAAATATATTTATTATGGATTTTTTATTAATCATAGTTATTTGTTTAATTGGGCCGATGATCGGTTCCTTGATTGGTATTTTGAAAAAACCATCCGAACGGATAATTTGTCTGCTTTTTTCTTTTTGCGGCGGCGTGATGTTAACAATTTCTTTCTATAATTTGCTGCCAGAAAGTATCAAATTAGCTTCTTTGTTAATTGCTGGTTTAGGAGTAATATCTGGGGCGCTATTAATGATGCTACTAGATAAAATCATTCCGCATTGCCATATCCAAGCTGTAGGCACTGGTCAGCAATGTCTGCTGAAAAAAGCTTCTATGTTGTTATTGATAGGTATGTTTTTACATAACTTTCCCGAAGGCATGGCCATGGCTTTAGGGGCTGTGACAAGCTATAAAATAACCTTGTTGATTGCCTTGAATATTAGTTTGCACGATATCCCCGAGGGTATATGCACTGGCGCGCCATATTATTTTTATAGTAAGAAAAGATTAAAATCATTTTTAATTTCTAGTGCCACTGCTGTCCCCACTATCATCGGCTATTTGCTAGCCCATGCCTTATTTGATAATATTGCCAGGCCGACAGTAGGATTTATTATTGCTTTGACTGCTGGCATTATGATCTATTTATCTATCGATGAATTATTACCTACGGCTTATTCGGGATTGTCGGAAAAAAATAAAAAAACCATGGTTGTCGCTTTTATTTTAGGCGCGGGTATTGTCTTATTGAATAATTTTTTAATCAATATATAATTTATTCAAACCAATGGAGAGGTGCCCACCTTCGCCCTGCGGGCTCCGGCGGGTAAACCAAGTGTTCGTTGAGTATTTTTATGGAGAGGTGCCAGAGTGGTTGAACGGGCCGCTCTCGAAAAGCGGTAGGCCTTTACGGGTCTCGTGGGTTCAAATCCCACCCTCTCCGCATTAATAATAAATAATACAAATATGGCATGTTTTATCGCGCCGGCAGCGGCCGCAATCATCACTACTAGTATTAAGAAAAAAATTCCTTCGCAATATCATTTAGAATGGCTCAATTTAATGCTTTGGGGCGGAGTGATTATGCTGATAGTAGATCATATTATTAGCGGCGAAGTTATTTTTTATCCGCCTTTTTTATCTGCCATGAAAAATCCTGCCGATACAGCGGTGATGCTGAAAGAAATCGCCACCACAGGAACAGTAATGACTCTCGCGATTATTGTTATGTGGGCGGTAATAGTTATGATTGCTAATCAAAAAATTAAAATCAATACTAGAAAAATATAATATTATGAAAAATAATATTATTATTGCCCCTTGTGGCATGAACTGCTCCCTTTGTCTTGGTTTTCAGCGAGAAAAAAATAAATGCCCAGGATGCCGGGCGGATTGGCAGAAGAATAAAAAATATATCAGAAAGTGTATTATTAGAAATTGTGCTAAATTAATAAAGAATAAATGGAAATTTTGTTCCAGCCAATGCGAAAATTATCCTTGCCGCAGGTTAAAGCAATTAGATGAGAGATATCAAAGAAGATACGGCATGAGTGAAATTGAAAATTTAGAGAATATTCAAAAATACGGTATTCAAAAATTTAAAAAAGCAGAAATAAAAAAATGGACTTGTAAAAAATGTGGATTACTATTTTGCGTACACCGGCCACTGTGCCAGTTTTGTGGAAATAAAAAAATAATGACACAATTTCAAAACAAAGTTCTAAATAAACTAAAACGCATTCCTGTAGGCCGCGTAACCACATATAAGTCATTAGCCTCTGCTATCGGTTATTCCCAAGCAGCACGCGCCGTGGGCAATGCTTTGCACAATAATCCTAACGCGCCTGTTGTGCCGTGCCACAGAGTTGTTTGTAGTGATGGGTCTGTGGGTGGCTATGCTGATGGTTCTGCCAAAAAAATAGCGTTACTTAAGAAAGAGGGAGTACAAGTGAAGAAGGGGAAAATCGTTGATTTTCGAAATCATCTATATTTATTAAATAATAAATAATATTATGGAAAATTGGCAACCACCAGAATCAAAATTAGCAGAATGGCAAAAGAATTGTCGAGAAGCTAAAAGGCTTGCGACCATGATTAGAGTTCGCTTGGAAGTGAGTAGTGGTAATGCTCTATTAGCACGGGATGAATTAAAAAAGATAGCAGAAGAATGTGCAGTTGCTTTAAATAGCACTGTTAAGGAGCTGCAAGGTTATGCCGCATTCCAATGGTTTATAGGAAGTACACCAGATTTTCAATTAAGCCCTGAGTTTGATTTGCCGCAAGAGGCAAATATTATGAGCTTTATGAAAAATAAATTGGCCGAACTAAATCAATAAATACTATCGTTGAAATTAACATATATTCTATTTCCCGTTCATGTAATGAGCGCCCACCAGCTGATATCGGCTATTTTGGTTAGTCGTTGTACTGTATATATGAATTTTTACTTTCTTAATATTTAGTCATATAAATAATTAATAACAGAGTTATTTTTATATGTATAAAATTAAAACAAAATTCTGAAATTAAATATTTTGTATGTTAAAATTCACCCTCATCTTCAAAGACACCCCCATGCTCGCCCTGATCAAAAAAACAGACTAGAAAATTTTAGCGCTGTGGGCGGTTGAGTGTACAAAATGAAAAATTTTAAAATTAAATAATTATGAAAAAAATTCCACTGGGAATAATTCTCGGGATCTGTGCTGGAGTTATCGATGTTGTTCCCATGATTCTGCAAAAATTAACTTGGGACGCAAATCTTTCAGCATTTACTTTTTGGGTGATTGTTGGGTTGTTCATTGCTTTGGTTGACATTAAATTAAAAGGAGCACTGAAAGGAATCTTTGTTTCATTGCTCTTGATGATGCCACTAGCGATTATTATTGCCTGGCAGGAGCCGGTTAGTTTGCTGCCTATTGTACTGATGAATTTGTTATTAGGCTCACTATTAGGCTGGCTAATCCAAAAATATAAAAAAAAAATTAAAATTATTTTTCTTTAAATTTTTCTACGGTATAAGTTTCTATATTAATTTTTTCTTGCCAGGCTTCTGGTTTAAGCCCCGCTTTTAAACATAAATGATCAAGAAAATGGATAGCGTCCGGAAGTTCTTCCCAGACTTGCGGTAGAAATGTTGCCGAGTATCTGCCTTTAGTTAAAATCACGCCTGGTTTATTTTTTTCTAAATACTGCACTAACTCTTTAGCCGATGAGTAAATTAATTTTTGGCTTGGGCTTAAAATAGAAATTTCTATTTTGGTTAACTTAAGCTCCTCTAATGTGAGGGGTGAGAATCGCGGATCAGAAAAAGCCGCGGCTTGGGCGTTTTCGATGACGTCTTGATATAGTTCCTGAATCGGCTCCAGATGGCCGATACAGCCGCGCAGATCGTTGTTGATTGTTAAAGTAACGAAAGTAGCCAATTTTTGCTTGAGATTTTTAGAGATTTTATTATTATCGAAGATAATTTTTTTATTCTCCAAAACCGAAGCAATAGCTTCCCGCGCCAAATTTAAAAGTAATGATTTTTCTTGATTGTTCATAAATCTATTATATATGATATGATATTAATATGGCAAAAGATATAAATTATTTTGAATTCAGCTGGCAAACAGCCGACAATATAAAAATATATGCCCAAGGCTGGCAACCCGCTGGTGAGATAAAAGGTGTGGTTTGTTTAGTGCACGGTATCGGCGAACACAGCAGCCGATATGCGCCGCTCGCGCGAACACTGAATAAGGCCGGATATGCGATGTTGGGATTTGATATGCGCGGACACGGTAAATCTGAAGGTGTGCGTGGAGACGTGCCTTCATATGAAAGTTATTTAAATGATATTGACCATTTTTTAGAAGAAGCAAAGTTATGTTATCCAAATAAACCGTTTTTTTTATATGGCCATAGCTTAGGCGGTAATCTAGTAATAAATTTTGTCCTGCGTCGACATCCACATATCAATGGTGTTATAGCCACGGCGCCAGCTTTACGCATTCCCCCGCCACCACCATTTAAAATGTTTTTAGCGCGAACCATGAGAAATATCTGGCCAAGCTTTAAACAAAAGACAGATTTAGATATGAATCTCGGTTCCCGCACGCCAGCCGCAGTAAAATATTATAAAACCGATCCTTTATCACATGGTTTGATTTCTGTACGTATGTTTTTTGGTTTCTATGAAGCTGGCTTATGGGCCCTGGAATATGCCAGCGAATTTCCTTTGCCACTATTGCTAATGCATGGCAGCGCGGATGGTATAACTGTACCAGTTGCCAGCGAAGAATTTGCTAGCAAAATAAAATCAGGCTGTACCTTTAAACTGTGGCCGGGGTTATATCATAATCTCCACGATGAACCGGAAAAAGAAGAAGTATTTAAATTTATTATCAGTTGGCTTAATAAGAAATAATATGCAAAACACCATATCACAATTTCTAGAAAAAGATCATCTGTACTTAGACCAACTATGGGCAGATTTTTTTTCCGGGATGAGCAATTTAAAATTAGCCAATGATAAATATCAGAAATTTTACCAGCATCATTTACAACATATAAGGTTGGAAGATGAGTTTCTTTTTCCTCGTTTAAGTGAAATATTATTTTATGAAAAAAATTCTAGTATTGTTAAAGTTGCCTTCAAAGATCACCAAGCAATTATCAAGCTTCATCAATTTGTACAGCAAGCATTTCAAAATAAAGATAATATTTTATTATGTAGCAAGAATTTAAATGCAGCCTTGCAAAAACATCGTGCCAGAGAAGCTAAGCTGCATTACCCGGTTAGTGATAAGTTTATTCCCTTGGCAGAATGGAAAAAAATGATTAAAATAATATACGGTATAACAGCATAAAAAAATATGATAAAAAATATCAGAAAAATAGCTTCGCAGAATTTTAGTAACTGGAATAATGCTTTGTTAACTAAAAATCCAAAAATAGTTGCTGCGATTTATAGTGAAAATTGCACTTTTTTGCCGACACTTTCTTCGGATTTTAAAAAAGGCAGAAGAGGTGCTAAAAAGTATTTTGAGCATTTTTTAAGAAAAAAGCCGTGCAGCACGATCATTAAAGAAAGCGTGCATATAATTGCCGCTGATACCTATGTTCATTCTGGTCTTTATAATTTTTCTCTAGGTAATAGCGAAAGAAAAAATATCGCCAAAGCCAGATTTACTTTTGTTTGGCAAAAAAATAAAAACAATATTTGGCAAATACTACACCACCATTCTTCTTTGCGGCTTTATAGAAATTAAAATATGAATGAATAAATAAAACAATATAAAAAATAATATTATGAAACAAACCCAAGCTAATTTATTAAAAGCTATTGCTGGCGAATCTATGGCCAGAAACAAATATACTTATTTTGCCGAAATTGCCGAAAAAGAAGGATATATGTGGATTGCCCAAGTTTTTCGCGAAACTGCCGAAAATGAACGTGCACATGCCCAAGAAGAATTAGAAAAATTGCACCAACCAGCAGAAATGACCAATACCTATAATATTGATCCGCTTGGCAATACTTTAGAAAATTTGCAGCACGCGGCTGATGGTGAAAAATTCGAGCACGAGAAAATGTACCCGGAATTTAAAAAAATTGCCGAAGAAGAAGGAGAAAAAGAAATTGCCTCATTATTTCAAGAAATTTCTGAAGTCGAGGAAAAACACGAGGAAAGATATCGAATATTATTTGCTCGTTTGCAACAAGGCAAATTATTACAAGATGATACTGAACGTGAATGGAAATGTTTGAATTGCGGCTACATTCATAAGGGCACAAGCGCACCAGGAAAATGCCCGTTATGCCAAAAGCCCCAAGGCTGGTATATGGGTTTAGGAGTAGTAAGATAATTTTATGATGCCACCCACCAAACCAGTTAATAAATTTAAAGCGGAAACGATAAAAATAGAATTAGAAGCGCGCAAACAATTGCTGGCCTATATTGTTGGGGCTTTTTCTTTTATTGCGGGCTTGGCTTGGAATGACGCCATTAAAGGTGTCATTGAAAATTTTTTCCCCTTAGGTGAAAATAATTTGTTAGCGAAAATAATTTATGCTATTTTAATTACTCTATTTGTAGTTTTAGTAACTATTTTTTTATCGCGCTTGCTTAAGGCTAAAGAGATTGAAAAAAAATAGTATTTGTTAATTTTTTTTAAATTATTCCATGGGTATTTTTTTTGCTTTTATTTCACTGTTTTCTTGGGGGCTGGGAGATTTTTTAATTCAGCGCAGTACACGTAAATTCGGTACTTGGTTAGTTTTGTTTTTTATTACGGCCGCTGCTTCAATAGTTCTCTTACCATTTGTTTTTCATGACATTAAATTGTTAACGATTTCTTGGCAACATTGGCCATTGTTAATACTATTAAGTTGTACTTTTTTATTAGCTGTTTTTTTTGATTTTGAAGCTCTGCGGCGGGGGAAAATTTCAGTGGTTAATCCGATTTACGCTTTGGAAGTGCCGATAGTGGCTATTTTAGCCGCAGTCATCGCCCATGAATTCTTAAATAGTTGGCAAATTGTAATTATTTTACTGTTATTTCTTGGGTTAGTGTTATTATCTGTTACTTCATTTAGCATTTTTAAAAAAATACATGTGGAAACAGGAGCGGGCTGGGCTTTCATTGGGACCATTTTTATGGGTGCAGGTAATTTTCTTTGTCTCTATGCTTCCAGGCAAACGAATCCTTTATTGGTTAATTGGTTTACCAGCGTTTTGTTGGCTATTTTTTGTTTGATCATGTTATTAAGAAAATTTAAAAAACAAGAAATATTGTTGGCTATTAAAGAAAATAAAAAATTAATAATCAACATGGTTTTTTTCGATAACTTAGCTTGGATCGCTTATGCATATAGCGGTTTATATTTACCCTTGGCTATTGCTACAGGAATTACCGAGAGCTACATAGCGGTTTCGGTAATTTTGGGTTTAAAGTTTAATCATGAGAAATTAAAAGGGCACCAGTTTTTTGGTTTAGCAATTACGATTATTTGTGCGATTGTGTTAGCATTTATATCTGAATAATTTTGACAAAAGACGTTAAATTTGCTAAAATATAAGAGAAATAAAGCCTTTTTTATGATTAAATTAAAAGTGAATAAAGATCGTGTCGGTCCGATACTTGGCCGTCATCCCTGGGTTTTTTCTCGCGCTCTTACCTTAATACCAGAAGGGTTAAAAAATGGGGAGCCTATCCGGCTAGTAGATCCAACTGGCCGTTTTTTAGCAATGGGATATTTCAACTCATATTCGCAAATGGCCGTGCGGGTTTGGGGCTATGATGAAAACGAAACAGTAGATAAAAGTTTTTTTATTAAAAGAATAGAACAAGCCCTAAGTTTACGAAAAAAGTATTTGGATCAGAAAAAAAACAACAGCTACCGCATAGTGAATAGTGAAAATGATTTTTTGCCGGGGTTAGTAATCGATAAATATCATAATTATTTATCTATCCAGTTTCATAATTCTGGTATTCAGCGCTGGCAGCCGGAAATAATTTCAGCATGTGAAGAAATTTTACAACCGAGTGGTATGGTTATCAGGCTGGCAGATAAAAAAAGCATTACCAGTGGTGTAGTTCCTGATTTAGTGGAAATTAAAGAAAACGGTTTTAAGTTTTTAGTTGATATGACGGCTGGGCAGAAAACCGGGTTTTTTTTAGATCAACGGGATAAGCGTTTAGCCTTGCAAAAATACGTTCAGGGGCAAAATGTTTTAAATTGTTTTTCATACACTGGTGGTTTTTCTGTTTATGCTTTGGCAGCCGGGGCTAAAAAGGTAGTTAACGTTGATACTTCGGAAGCGGCGCTAGAAATTGCTAAAAAAAATATTGAATTGAATGGTTTGAATATAAAAAAATGTGAATTTATTTGTCAGGATGTAAAAAAATATTTGACTGCTGATTTAAAAAATAAATTTTCCGTAATTATTCTAGATCCCCCGGCATTTATTAAAGATCGGCATCGCATTAAAGAGGGATTAATCGGCTACAAAAAAATTAATGAAGCTGCCATGCGAGTTTTACCGCCAGACGGAATTCTGGTTAGCTGCTCCTGTTCACAACATTTAAATTTGCGTGATTTTCGTTTTGCCATCTCTGAAGCCGCCAGCCATGCTGGCAAAAGCGTACAGATTTTAGAAACTTATTTACATGGCATTGATCATCCGGAAGTAATTTCTTTTTTGGAAGGTGAATATTTAAAATGTTTTTATTTATTAGTAAAATAACATGGTGGTTTTATTATTTATAGTATATTTATTTTGCATCGCTGGGCTGCTCTATTTATTGGCACGTGTTTGTACGCATTATTTTGTTGAAAGCATAGAATTGCTCTCTAAAAAATTAAAATTATCAGACGACATAGCTGGTGCTACGCTTATGGCCTTGGGCGGCAGCGCTCCGGAATTTATGATCGTCATTATTACGCTATTACGGCCTGGCAGCCATGCTAATTTTGGTGCGGGCACAATAGTTGGTTCGGCGATTTTTAATATTTTAGTGGTGGTTGGCATTGCTGCCATTATCCATACTGCTAAGCTTTCATGGCAGCCAGTGGTACGCGATGTGATTTTTTATATTTCAGCAATTTTATGCTTATATCTGGTTTTTCAAGACGGGCAAGTATACTGGTTTGAAGCATTATTTTTAGTAATTTTATATGGGGTATATTTGTTAGCCTTAGGCACTTGGCAAAAAATAATTTCTCAAGCCGATAAGGAAATTTTGTTAGATGAATTATCGGAGAATGTCGAAAAAAAAGAAAAAGACATGGAAAAAAGGAAGAATATTTTTTGGCGTTTTCTGTCATTAGGAGATAAGTTATTAGAAAAAATTTTTATTGATTTGGACTTTAAGCCAAAATATTATTTATTCGTTTTTATTGAATCGTTATTGATTATTGCGTTATTAAGCTGGGGTTTGGTAGAAGCAGCGATAAAAATTAGTTATTTGATAAATATTCCCGAGGCTTTTATTGCCCTAACTATTGTGGCTATCGGAACATCGGTGCCAGATTTAATTGCCGCGGCTTTTATGACCAAGCGCGGGCATGGTGGCATGGCTATTGCCGATGCACTGGGTAGTAATATTTTTGATATTTTATTCGGTTTGAGTTTTCCCTGGTTGTTGTATATAATAGTTACTCAAAAACCATTGTTGGTTAGTACGGAAAATTTGCACGGTTCAATATTATTATTATTTGCTACTGTAGTTATGATCTTTTTATTGTTATTGCTGCGCCAGTTTAAAATCGGCAAGACAGCAGGTTGGCTATTGATAGGTTGTTATGGAATTTATTTAATATATACTATTTTGGAAATAATTAAAATTTAATAAAATATAAATTTATGCCAGAAATAACTAGACCATGGATTATTGATGATCTTGATAAATTAAGAAGAAAACAAAATCCAAATAGATGGGACGATACTACAGACCCAAGGCCACATGCGCCGAATCCTGTGCCTTATGATATTAACGATGATCCTACTCAATCACCTCGCCGTCAGATTGATGAAAGAATGCCTGGCATAGATAAACCTGAAATAGGTGATGTGGATGATGATGAAGATAAAACAGATATTATCGAAGAAAGATGGCCCACTGAAGAGATACCAAAAAGACCAGTACGAACACCTACTGAAGATATTTATAGAAGAAAAAATCCTGATGGTGATCGTGGTATAACTAGAATCGATAATGGGATTGATAACAGTGACGACCCCACAGAAGAAAATATTATTGATAGCAGAATATAATGAAAAATAATATTGAATTATTAGCGCCAGCCGGCAGCTTAAAAAAATGCGAGTATGCTTTTGCTTATGGTGCCGATGCTGTATACGCTGGCATCCCGGATTTTTCTTTGCGCGTTAAAGAGAACACCTTTAATTTAGAAGATATAAAAAGCGGCATTAATTTAGCACATCAATTAAAGAAAAAATTTTATTTAACTATTAATATTTACGCGCATAATAGACATTTAAAAAAATTGCCGTCTTAT
>Ga0172379_10008288_pt1 | contig 13135 bp, 22 predicted proteins | sample GrowelOW334metaG_FD_119756 | JGI IMG/M metagenome (GOLD analysis project Ga0172379, IMG submission 119756) | Groundwater microbial communities from an aquifer near a municipal landfill in Southern Ontario, Canada - Groundwater well OW334 metaG | ecosystem: Environmental > Aquatic > Deep... | reverse complement strand
TTTCCAAGGAAAATTGAAAGCTATGATAATTTCATTTCGTCGCTTTCAAGGTGGTCCCGGAGGGATTTGAACCCTCGACCTTGCGGGTAAGAACCGCTTGCTCTGATTCCAGGCTGAGCTACAAGACCTTGAGGAGAAGGTTTTTTTCGTGGTTATCATCCCAATCCCACGAGGACACATGTATCTACTGCTGAGAGTTTCGCGTTGTCCTGACGCTTTGCTCACATGTCTTAGGTTGTATCTGCACCCGTGGGTGTGATTGCAACCAGCTCCTGAGGTAGGGGTCGAACCTACGATGCGGCTTCATAAAAGCTGCATAATGCCATTTCATCACAGAAAATCATGATCTGACCTCAGAATCAGTCAGTACGCCCAATTTTATCAGATCTTCTCCTTTCAAGACTCTAAGTGGGAGTGGAAAATCCCGCCACTTTGCTTCATCTTTTGGTGTCTGATATCCCTTGATTTCTACGTACACTCCTTCTGAGTAGAGATAAAAATCGGGCGTATAATACCTTTGTTTACCGGCAAACTCGTATGCAAATTTTTCTGTTGGACGCCTCCACGCGATTGAGTTTGCAGCCAGGTGCTTTGCGTATTTGACTTCCCACATGCCATGTAGCTTAACACCGTTGTAAAGATGTGTTCTAGCATGTGAAAACGAGAGGTGCCACGTGCCTGTTTCAATACGTTTCTGAATGTTTTGTGAAATTCGCTGTTTTGTTTTCTCCGAAAGCGTTTTTCCTTTAAGACTTTTTGAAAGTGTCCTCTTTGTTTCAGGGACTTTGGGATTTTGGACGCAAAAGACTGTGTGCGCGCCAACTGACCTTGGCGGAAACACATCAAGACAATGTGGACAAACACCAATTTTTCTCATGCGCTTAGGACCTTTTCCATCGCAAGAAGAAAAATGTTTCATAAACACACAAGAACTGATTTCAAATCCACATTTTTCGCACTTCTTCTTTGTCATGGCACTTATCTAAGTATCCTCAGATAAAGGATAAGTGCTTGAACATGACATTGCTCTAGCGGTTGGATTCGAACCAACATCAGACGTGTTAACAGCACGTTGTACTGCCTTTGTACTACACTAGAATGAATTCGAGGAATTGATTCATCTGCCCTTCCGGGTAAGAACATGCACATATCAGCATGTCAATTCGCAAGAAACACATCGTCTTATTTAGGATGACGTGACGATCCGTCATTTGCTCGGGCGCGAGGATTCGAACCCCGATGATCTAGTAAACAGCTAGACGTCCTTCCGTTGAACGACACCCAAATGGCAGTGACAGTAGGAATCGAACCTACTCTTTTTGAGTTGGAAACAAATGTGCAACCGTTGACACTTTATCACTGTGGTGGGTCTTGTTGCTTACAACACAACACCTTCCTCCAAACCAGGAGAACGTCCTTGATTTAGACCAAAGACCCATGGTGCCCGAGGATGGACTTACACCACCGACGTCGCCCTTTACGGGAGCGATGCTCTACGCTTTTCGCTGAGCTACTCAGGCAAGTTACGAACAGATTTTCAGAGATCAAGGAAAATCAATCAAGATTTTCTTAGAGTCCGTCGGGAGGGATTCGAACCCCCATTGTTCACCACAAAGGGACGTGGGTTACAGCCACGCGGACACACCAATTGTCCAACCGACGGATGATTTACACACCTTCCTCGGCTGTGGATGGCTTCGACGTTCGTCTTTCCATCTCATTCGCTCCGGAAGCACGGAGCAAAGAGGCTCCGCGATTCAGATGTCTACATACGCAATGGCTTTATTTTGCCATTGCTTTTGCTGATCTTTCTGTGCGTAATTATACACGAACATTTCTTCTTCTTATGACCCTTACGATAGTGGGACCGAGTGGAATCGAACCACCGACCTTCTGCTTATCAGACAGACGTTCTAAACCCCTGAACTACGGTCCCGTTTTGCTTGTTTCCGTTTCAGTAAGAATATATTATCTTGTTGCCGACACTTGTTTCACTTGAAAGATCACTTTTTTTCATCGATGATCATTTTCATCTGCAATGAATTTTCACCATCATCGTGAACACACGTATTGTCACATGAATCGAACCATTCTCATGTACAATCACCTGTGTGCGATTGCAACCGCAACAGCGACCCAAAGTTCAAGTTCTTCTTGATTGAGAAAAACCTTTCCGTAGAACTTTGACCATGGATGACTGTACATGAGAACATTCTACCATGTTCTTCTGTGCAGTTACACTGTGTCTGTCACTTTTTCTGACTTGATTTTTGAATCAGTTTTCAGGGCTTTTACGACACCTTCAATTGCGATTCCGACGCCCATGACGGCGGCGGCGAGTTTGAAAACGGCAACCGCCTTGGGAGACCGTACAACGTTCCATACCTTTTTTGCTTCAGTCAAGAAATCCATAACTTGATAGTATCCTGAGGTGATCAAATGTTCAATTTACCCGTTTCATGCTCTACATTGATCATCGATGATTTCCTTTTCTCGAACAATGAAGAGATCACTTCAAATGCACGTTGATTAAGATTCTTCGCGTCGTGATGCACGCCCTTCTTGTTATTGCATGACTTGCATGCCAATGCAAGGTTCCGGAGATCTGTCACAGAACCACCGGCGCAAATTGGCATAATATGCTCAATCGTCGCGTTTGTCTTTCCATCCATCGACACGGTGATCATCGTATTGCAGTGGATGCAGTGACCGACGTAACACAATGGGTCCGTGAAACCGACGTAAAAATCTTTGCTTGACTTGACGATCTCGATCACCTGAGCGGCCCTAGAATTACCTCGAGTTCTACTTTCGGTATTACCTTCTTCGACTTTTTGCCTTTTTTCTTGAGACCCACGGTGTCATTCCTCATTATTACGTCTCTTCAGTTTCATCAGTGACGTTTTCTTCACTTTCTTCGTCTTCACTTTCCGGTTCCACGGGAGGTGAACTCTCGGTATCACCCGTACCTTCTGGAGATTCTCCAGGTTGTTCAGGTTCGGGAGCTTTCATCCCTATGTATGCAGCAGCGTCCTTGGCCCTGTATGGATCGCCATCTTCACCCATCGGTCGGCCCGGTGATTTGTACCAGAAACCATGAATGTCAGCGCCTCGTTCGATTTCATAGTCGTAGAAACCTTTTGGACTTGTGGGATCAGTTCCTGATGCTGCCGTAGGTTCACCGAACTCACGGATAAGTGCTTCTCGTATCATACGTCGAACAGCGCCTATCGTGGTGATTTTCATGCGTCACCCGAGATCATCGAAGAACGCTCACCTGAATTGCCAAGTCTCTCGAGGTCTTCATCGTCTACAGGATCGCCGTCGGCTCCCCATTTCCCAGGGACTGTCGCCTCTTCACGAAGCAACACTTCTCTGATGATCATACGTAACTTACCAATCGTGATTTTCATGTCGATAAGTATCGGTCAGTCCTAAGCGTGTTGAGATGCTTCGATGTCAACCCAATCATATCTCACCCAAAACAGACCTTCGTGCATCATGACGTGGTACCATAGCTCAACGACGACAGAACTGAAAAATAGAATCTCATCACGCTGAAGGCCAACACCTTTTGCAAGTACTTGTGACAAGGCACGCTTTTTGTCAAAGTACCAGACCCTGTCGACGACGACGCCACTATGACTGCCATCTTTCATGGTGTTTATGTAAGGACCGCCGAACGGTTCTTCGAGTTGTCCATATAACATCGCATACGTATTAACGACGATCATCGATCCATTTTCAAACACCGGAACGTGTCCTGAACGCTTGACGCTCAGCGTCAAGGGCAACGTCACCGTCACCTCGTCGTAAATTTCTACCGACGCACGTTTCTTATAAAACGTTGATTCACATTCATCAATTTCTTGTGGAAGATCGATCGATGTCTTCTTCATTCGTCGTCAACGTCCAATCTTGTCGAGACATTGATAACACTAACATTAACGTTTTCATCAAATTGGACGCTGACAATCACATTAACATAACGGTGTTCCATGCCATGAGCAGCTAACACTGTAGATTTATTTTCGTCATCCACGGCAACAATCATTCCAACGATTTTGTCGTTTTTGATGATCAGATCACCAGGTTTTTGTTCAAATTCTTCGCTAACGTTGTACATCGTCGATGATTTACATACGTCAATGGTATTGATGCTGAAATTTTTGATCGCATTTTCTAAGCCGAGTTCATGGGTCAAGTTGGCTCGAATGTAATGTTCAACGTTTGCCGCTTGCAAATACGTTTTCAACGAAAAACGTGAAGCTGCACGAATCTTCTGTTTGATTCTGAAGAAAGTCTTTTCGTTCACGAAATCTTTTGTCGATGTTTCACTCATCCATCTTCCTTCTCAAATGTCGCTTTGATGTCGATGAATTCGATTGGTGATGTGAATTGAATGTCAACATGTACGTGTATATGCCGAATTGATTCGTCATAACAATTTGACAAGATTGTGCACCCATTGTCGTTCTTTGCGATGACAATACCAACGATCTTGTCGCTTTTAACAACGGCATCACCCGGTACAGTTTTTTCGGGTAGACAACGTGTAGTGTACACCGATCTTTGAGAAGGACACTTGATCTCATGGATCACAAAATTTTCAATTTGTCCTTTGATTTTTAAATGTGATAAATACTCTGTGATGCAAAATTGCACAGAATCTTCAATTCCTTGGTCAGAGAAATACCATCGAAGTGCATAATAAGCGGCCTGTGAAATCTCTTTCTTGATTTCACAGGCCACATTTTCGTTTTTGTATGATAGTGGTACGCTGACCATCATCACGTGTGTTTGAGCGCCTTCAACACCCTGGCGGGGACATCGACGAATCCGTCGAGTGCATCGTCACACATCTGACGTGCGACGAGGAGCTTCAAAGAAGGGTTCCTGGTACTGTCGATGGGTGCATCCATCCAGAACGCCGCACGTGGACCAGATCCCGAGTTCACGTTCCTCGGCTTGCTTGCCAACGCCTTCGATCGACCGGTCGCGATATCGCGACCAAGTTTCCTGTCAAAACGATCGATTGGATTGTGAACTGAAAATCCAACGGCAAGATGTTCTTGATCTCGCCCGACAGGTTCGACATGGACGCATGCAATGGGAAATCCCTTCGCGTCGCGGATGTAAAACTGCACGGTCCTGGGAGCCTTCGTTGCACTGTTATTAGTCATCTTTGTAATCCTCCATCGTCAACCCACGTTGGGCCATCTCATACGCTGCCTTCACGTTCATGATATTGATGATTGCTGCCAGCATGTAAATGCTTGCGACAAACATGTCCTGTTTGAGAGCGTATACGACGCTCACCGTCAGACATACAAGTCCAACAATCGTGTACGACACGATACGCTTTGTGATGTTTTTTGCACTGATCATCTTGATGCCATCCGTTCTTTGATCATTTTCTCTTTCCACGTGACGATGTGAGATTTCGTGTATACGGTGATGCGCGTCACTCGATTTGCCGGGATCTCGATTCTTTTGAGGACATTTTCCTCACCCAAGTCAGGATCGAACACCGCTTGAGTGCGTTCACTGTCAAACTCATAAAACCCCCGTTCAATCGATTTCTTCAACCAATCTTCATACATGTCACGAGCAAATTTCACCATCATAAAAGGTTCAATGGTAGGTGATGCACTTCCCCTCAATCTCTCATTATAAATGATCACGCCAGGAAAATTCTTATCCTGCAAGCTTTCGTGTTGACTTGGACCTGTTCCGACGAACTTTTTTCTCAAAACAGGACAGGCGTAACCGTTACCATCATTCGATGTTTCTACTTCTGCGATAATGATTCCAACCTCGACGTTCCGTGATTTCACATCGTATTTGTGATCTACACCGTCATAAGGAGGCAAAGCATATTGATTGAACAACGGAAATTCCTCGCTATTCTTTGTCGTGGACTTCTTGCTGAGATCAGAACCGTTGTCTTCAAGAGAAGAAGAGATTGGCGCAGGCGATCGATATGTATCGATCTTGATACCTTCTTCTTGAACATGCTCAGCGTTCTGTTTTCGATTGAAAACCATATCGACAAAGCTTCTCACTGACGACGCTCCAATCGAACAGTACAAGAAATACCCTTGACGGTTGTGGGATCATAACTCGTGACGACGTCGATGCCGCGCTGCTTGAAAAATTCGATAATCCGATCAGCAGTCCCATCATCGGAGCACCATCCGAACGTCAAGTAAGGAAGAACCTGACCGTTGTATGTGCCTTCAACGATATCCTTTGAATCCTTCAGGCCCATCCCAGTGAGCTCACGAACAGCCTTGATCGAATCGATCTTGTTGCCTTGGATCGTCGGAGGGGACGCAAACATCAGCGCGACATTCCCAGCAACTTGGCCAAAGAGGTTATGGACGCTAAGTCCACAACGCTCGAAAAAGCTCCTGATCTCATTCGGCGCGACATCGTCTCCGAACGTGATGAACCGCTCGTGTACAGGTGCATCTTTGCCGTCGTTCACGACACCGACGCTAAACTGAATCCGAACCTTTGTTGCCATGATACAACAGTATCATGCTTGACGGTGCTTTTGCACCGTCAAGATTCATTCGGGTTTTGCAAAAAACTGTTCCTCACGAACTGCACACTTCCAATTTCCACGTTGAAAAACCCATGTACGACGATTTCCCCAATTATTGTCCGGGCGCTCGACGAGTTCATCATCAGTGAAATACGTAACCTTTTTGAGGACGTGTGGCTTCCATGAGTCACGCTTTCCGTCGGACTGACGTACAAACACCGTTTCTCCCTTGCGAACAGTCCATGGAGCTTGATTCTCACTAATCGTCGTCTTGTCAGTCGGTTCGAACGCGTTCCATTCTACCCATCCGACAAACCCTTCATCCAGACGAACCTTTCGAACGTGAACACCGTCAACGTTCTTCATCGATTCTCCCAGGTCGTGGACCGTGTCTCCGTCGTGAACGACGCGCATCGATGAGCCTTCACCTTTGCATATAAGACGAGCGTCGCGAGAGTTCAGAACGTACGTGTTTGTCTTCAACACCACTTCATTGATGGCTGACATGAGCCTATCGACATTTTTCACAATTCCTTCTTTCTTCGTGGCATTGGCATTGGCTTTTTTAACGTTTGAATTTGACAACATGCTTGAAACTCGCGTCGATGGCCTGTACACACGCAACGCGTGAATTTTGACAGGAGCTATGGCAAGTGCCTCGCGTTCGGGTTCGTAAATTGATCCAATCGTCCTGAGTTTGTACAGTCCGTCGACACCCGCAAGGAAAGTATCAGGATTGTCAGCGACCTTGGCGACCGCGACGACACCCCAACTTCCTGTCGCTGTGTAAAGTCCACCTGTAAATTCTTTCGCCTTCGCCGACGAGGTCGTCCAAGACACGCTCGCGCCCTTTCGAGATCTCCAAGGCGATTTTTGGACCGGGGGTAACACGACAAACAACGCGCCAGAGTCGTCAAGTCGTTTGACGAGTTCTTTCTCGGATTGTCCCGTCAATTTTGTGACGTCGTCGCTCTTTAATTTGACACCTCGATACACAAATTCAACGTTTGGTTGTTTCAGAACATCTTTGTACAGACCCATTTTCAACAGTGCCTGCAACTCTTTTGCGTCATCTTCTGTGATAGGTATATTGCTATCAAAGTGATTCACGATGGCATTGAACAACCTGTCTTCAAGCTCTGTGTTTTTTTCAAGAGGCATCCCGATACGATCGTCAGGCCATGCATACTTGCCTAACGGCGCGTTGGTATACTCATCTTCATCAGAGCGTCCTTCGACATTTTTCAATTCTTCGATCATAGAATCGAACGCTTGTGCTGTCTGTTCGGCAACTTTTGCGTATTTATTCCACCCGTCGGTGATGCCGTAATCTTCCATCATTGTGTCAAACCCATTCACCAACGACAAATAGACGACATCAGGTGCCAATCGTCCTTGGCCTCCTGTTTTATATGTCATCAACATCACCCGTGCTGGTGTTGGTAATAGAATTCCGCGTGGTGGATCATCAACTAAACGGTCGAACAACGTCCTTGCATCGTCGTATGACATTCCCACTCGAGCTAGCCCGGCGAACAGGTCATCGATCGCTTTTCTCATGACCTTGTTTGCAGCCGCAGCCGCATCACGCGCCTTGCGATACGCTTCTTGTTCGCTTTTCGCGCTTTTCGTCGCCATTGTCTGTAAATATGGTCAGCGTCGGCCAGACGTTAACATGTTCAGAACAATCAACATCACCGTTGCAAAAACAGGGACGCCGGCAAAACCGATCAGCAACGTGAAATAGACGTTGTCAAACACTCGTCAACCTTTGCGTTTCTTAGGGGCATGATTCTTTTTCGGTTCCGGAACGTCGTACCTGACAAATTCAACCTTGTACACCTTGATAGGACCGAGACCGATGGCTTCTTTTTCATCGTCGTAGTGTTGCGCGCCCCTCAATTTGTACAGACCGTCAGGACCGGAAACAAACCTATGTGGGTTGTCGTCCAACGCAGCGTACATCAACAATCCAGTTTCACCTTCTTTGATCTTGTGGCCGTCATCTTCATATCCAGCTGGATAATGAAATTTCATATCACCGGCAAAAATCACCGACTGTTTTTTGTCGACAGACCAGCTCGTCGCTCCTCCTTTTTTAGGATTGAACGTAAACATTTTCTCGACAGTTCCCATCGCCGGAAGTTCAGCAGTTTTTTTGTAACCGAGAATCTTTGCCACCCACTTGCTTGGAACCGAGAGTCCACGGTACAAGATGTTGTAGTTGGGTTCGTGTATTATGTCAGTATATTGACCTCTCTTGAGGAATCCATGGAGGAGTTCAGCGCTCTCTACGTCGAGATGGTCACCTCTAAAATGATTAACAACTGCGTCGAGCAGTTGCATCTCTAATTTAGTCGACTTCTCAAATGGCATCATTCCCTTTTGGTGACGTCCTCGGTCTTGAGGCCATGCCCACTTTCCCATTTTGGTCTTGGGACTCTCACCTGGCATTTTGTCCCTAAGAGAGAGTTGTTTCCTTACCAATTTTGCAACAGATGTAAAGAACGTCGTCAAGCGATTGTACACGTCAAAAAGTGTCAGTTGTAGTTCCCTCGACCAACTGTAGCCGCTAGATGATTGTTTCTCAGCCTTGACAGCAGCCTTATTGAGCTCATCCGTCAATTTTTTTTTGGTGATCACCGAGGTGTTATTGAATTCCTTCGTCCTGGGAATAATGGCTGATAGAGTGTCAGACACGGTGTTCATGGCACTTGAATAAGAAGGAGTTTTAATCAAGGCCATTGTAAATTCATCAAATTGACGCTTGTAACCTACAACACTAGACAACATGTATGTCGCCATTGCGTCATCTTCTTCACACGCAGCATAAAACTTGTCGATTGCATTGAGCATGCTCTTATGAGCTTGTTGTTCCTTCAGCGAGGATGTCTTCGCTTTCTTCGACGCCATGGCAGGCAGTGCCTCAGGCTTCTTTTTGATCGAAGACCCGATGGATTTTTTCAATGGAGGCATGCATCTAAGTATTCACCTTGGAGGAGCCTTATGCACAATGGCAACAATCTTGTTTCTGACGTATTTGCTTAAATCTCGCACGATTGCGATTAATCCAAAAAGCATGAATGCTGGCCACAGCACCGCGGCGGCGAAAAGTTCAACCTTCTCTCGTCTAGAGAGAGGTGGTCCGCTGATCATCGATCCTACGAGGATGACGGCGACGATCGCTGCCATCATAATATAGAGCGTGACGTAAAACGTGACGTTTGGATTCATTGCTTGACCCTTTCGAGTGATGCGATCATCACAAGCACCACGGTGAACATTGTCATGAGAATGAACGTGCCTGTTTCTCGGCTGCTATTCAACAGGCTGTCAGAATACACCAACCCCCACGTGATGCCGAAAAGAAACCTCGCAGCAGATGATTGATTGGACGTGACGGGAATGTTCGTGTTCATTTTTGATTCTTTCTGTGACGGTTGTGAAGATACATCCTGATGATTGCGTCCATCTTGTTCGTCTCGATGATGCTTAGAACCGCGACGAACGTACCGAACGTCAACGTATTTTGCATCGTCAATGAGACGACGATGAGTACGCTCGCCAAAAATTCAAGCGTTGAAATCATTCTGTCCACCTCAATCTCGAGATCGTGCTGCAATTTAACGAATCGATAATGAGTTTTTCAACCCTTGAGGCAGATGCACGTAGTTGCGACATACCGTATCGATTGGTTTCGTTGCTTTCGTTGATCTTGTTCCAAATGACGATCATTTCACGATTGTTGACGTGAATGACGAGTCCAAAAAGCGGAACATACCCAGAATTTTCATACACGATAACATCCCCAGGATGCCAGGTACTGTAAAAATTGATGCGATTTCCGTTGACAATCACACCACCGACCCGCGCAAATTTGTCGACCAAGGAGTGATCGAACATCAGAACACGCTATGTTTCCGGAACGTGAGCGACACACGTACGCTATTGACGTGTGGTTCCGACGGAATTCCGTGATGAAAATTCTCATCGCAATCGCCGTACATGATGAGCAGGTCACCACTTTCGAGAACAAGATCGATCGGATATTCACCTTTGATACGCCTGTTCGTCACGGGATCGATACGATGAAATTGAAACGTCCTCGGCGCGCCGAAAGAAACTGCAGCGATCACAGGATTCTTTCCCAGTTGAGGAATGTACCTCGCATCTCGATGAGGATACAGACCTGATGAAGGCGCGTACGAATTTACCACGACACAGTTAGGTGACCAATCCATCTCCTTTACGATGATTTTTCTGACAGCATCGAGTGACGGCGTGAACGGTTCCACAGGCTTTGATATACCCTTGTAGTCATATGTCACGCCCGGATCACCGTGTCGAGACATAGAGTGTCCTGGATCAGGTCGCGCAGGCCACCCGTTCAGGAGGGTCATCTGCGTCTTCCAGAATGGAAATGTCTCAGAAACGACCGCAGGCCCAATTTGGGCCGCGGCAGCGTTGTTCAACCAACCAGGAACGTGCACAACACGCCCGGGAATAACGTGGATGGAACCGGTGGGAAATCTGACAGTCATCCCACGACCTTTTCCCACGTCGTGTCTTCCTTTCCAGGAGGAAGACCACACAACGTACGACCGTTCCATTCAAAGGTGACACCATTGAATGACGTTCCTTCGATCTTCGTCACGGTGCCAATCTCATCGCCATACAGATAAAACTTGTCGCCGACGACAAGGCCATGCGCCACGGTAACGGGAATGCCCAACTTCTTCATTTTACGTTTCGAAAGAGCCACGTGTCACCTCTTGTCAGAAATCAGGTCCGGGACCTCGAGCTGAGTATTCTTCAGACGCTTGATATCGCCGAACAAAGCGACGAGCTCGTGCCTCGTTACGTTCGGAGGATCAACGAATGAGTACTTTTGATCTCGAACAGCACGGTTTGCCCACCTTGAAAATTCAACCGGATCGCGCCGGCGCGACTTCTCAAGAAGCGCCATCGTCTTTACGAGTGGCTTTATTCCACGAAAGTTATTGCAAATGACGTGGGCCGGCATGATGTAACTGTCACGCTTCCCGCCGATTTCTGGCTTCAAAGAACGTGGCACCATGTGTTCACGATTGACGACACCCGTGTGAATGAATTCTGCGCCGCAGAGTGCACATGTGTTTCCCGTCTTTCTCGCCAACGACCTGTAGTACTTTGCGTTCGACATCAGCGACTCCTAAGTTGATCAATCGCGAATCAACACTCGAGCTTCGAGCCGAGATACTTGATGATCTTCAGAAGAGGTTCCACGACCGAGGTGTCGGCTTCGCGGCACAGTTGAGCGAGCACAGGATCGTGCTCCTCAAGTTCTGCGATCCCGGCGACGTATTCAGGATCGATTCGAAGTGCACTATACACTTCATGTGACTTTTTCGAAGTCTTCAGGATTGCTTCAATCCGGAGTCTGAACTGTTCGCGAGTGATCTTCGTGTTCTTCATTTTCGTCTCGTTCATGACGTAGTGATTGCGTAACACATGTGACGCATGTCGTGATCGTTGATGTACCCGCAGTACGATGACTTGTGTGTCACGACCGCCATACAATAGTTACGCTTGTCACTGTTTTTGATCGATTGACAGTCAGACGTCCCGGCCATGGCAAAACCGTGAGGAACGACGATGAACATGAGACCGAGTGCCACGACACCGGCCTTCCTCACGAGGAAAGATGATGTGTTATTCGATTGCATGGTTCATAATACCATGTGTAATGTTCAAGTTACACACGAAAATCATCTACGATGTTATCGACGCCAGATCGGGGGCCATTTCAGCTTCGGTCTATGAGCACAGTCTCTATTATCACACGGACCATTAGGATTTCGAGGTAGACCGGGTCGATCTGATGTGCACTGGTCGTACGTGTAACACACGTCGCATATCCACTTTCCATCCTCACATTGAGCATGTGAAAGTTTCATCCGTGGATTACCGTGTTTGCAGTCGTGACAGTCACAAAAATCGCAGAAATTCATTCAGGTACCCCTATTCAAGATGTGAAGTTGACTCGTATACGAGTTCCACCTCACAAGACCGCCGTTACGGAATGTGATGTATATCACATCTTCTGAACCTGGCGACCATGCAGAATCCCACGTGGATGCGACGGCATTCCAAACGAGCACCATCATTGTAGGTGTGATATTCTTTACAGACCATTTCACGCCTCTGAACGCCTTCTTGACGTCCGCATTGCCCGGAAACGCATGCACGAGAAAATTGAGAAGCACGGCAGAATTCAAGAACGCATGCTGTTCCTCGTCTGACCCGAAACATTCTTCGAGGTTGTCAAATATCTGACGATGTTCCATCTCCGTGGAGACAGCATCATATATCTCGCGAAGTTCTTCCTCTGTCAATGCACCGAGTGCAGATGGTGTGATGTTCTTCAACATGCATGTAACTATAAATCATCGCTCGGACTGTCGAGTGATGTTTCTGTAAGAGGCCTCGGTGATCAGACGATCAATATCATGACTGTGTGACTTAATCTTCAGGCGATTGTCAATCCGTTTGATCACCTTGAACACACCGTATTTGAGTACGACAAATGGAATCACGATTGGCAAT
>Ga0172379_10008287_pt1 | contig 13135 bp, 15 predicted proteins | sample GrowelOW334metaG_FD_119756 | JGI IMG/M metagenome (GOLD analysis project Ga0172379, IMG submission 119756) | Groundwater microbial communities from an aquifer near a municipal landfill in Southern Ontario, Canada - Groundwater well OW334 metaG | ecosystem: Environmental > Aquatic > Deep... | reverse complement strand
GAGTTTCCTCTATCAATTTTTCTCTTTGTTTATTTAATTTATTTGGTAGTCTTTGCTTTTTTTACATTTTTTAATCTTTATCATATTTACCGTTACGGTTTTGTTGGTTTTTGGGCTTATTTTATTACCGTTATGTATATTGTCTGTACTGTTTTAGCTGTTTATGTTTCTTATTTTTATATTGCCAGAATTGATTGGAGTCTTCCTGTCAACGTGTTAAAAGGCATTAATCTTGACGCAACGATTGATTTTTAATTTTTTTATTAATAATTTTATAAATTGATCTGTTGATCTGTTGGTCAGTTGATCTGTTGATTTATGTACAGCCATTACCATTTTCCCAACCAAAAACAAGGCGAACATGTGCTCATGTTTATGCGCCGACATTGGATTATGGCGATAAAAATAATTGCCATAACTTTGCTTTTTTCGGCGATTCCGGCGTTGTTGTTTATTGTAATTATTAATTATACTAACTATTTTGATTCGGAAATTTTTCGTGCCGGAGCGACTTTGTTCATCAGTTGTTATTATCTTTCGATTATTTTGTATTCCTTTAGCATGTTTATTGATTATTATTTAGACGTTTGGATTGTTACCAATCAGCGTGTTATTAACATTGAGCAAAAAGGACTTTTTGCCAGAGTTGTTTCCGAAAAGGAATTGGAGCGCATGCAAGATATTACCAGTGAAGTAAAAGGTTTTTGGGCGACGGTTTTGCATTATGGTGATGTGCATATTCAGACTGCCGGCGAAACGGAAAGATTTATTTTCAAAACCGTGCCATATGCCGATGAAGTAAGTCGCAAAATTAGCAATCTCGTTTCTGAATATAACAAGATGCACAAAAACATTCCGCAGGAAAAGATTTAATGAATTCAGAATTCAGAATTTGGACAAAAATAAAATCCACAGGCGAAAAAGTTTTTCGCCAAACAAAAAAAATGATTTTAAAAAATCATTTTTTTTGTTTGCCCTGAATTTGCAAGTGAGGAGCAATTCAGGGCTGTGGATTTTTATTTTTGCCAAAGAACAAGGTTCAATTAGAACCCAATTTAAAGTTTTTTTGAAACAAGCATTGTTCAAAAAAACTTTGAAATGAGTTTTAATTTAGGGTTATAACCGACCAACAGATCAACTGACCAACTGAGCAAAGGAACAATGAACAATTTGGTTTCGTAGTATTCGCAGCGTTTTATTCGCAGATTAGCAGCATTCGTAGAATTTTATTCGTAAATTAGTAGCTTTACGTTTAATAAATTTCTTCCAAATAAATATTATTATAGTAATAGCGCAAAATTTGATCAAAAGTCCAGCCGTCTTTTTGCGCGCGCGCTTTGGCGTCATAAGCGTCAATCCCGAGTCCGTGGCCGTTTTTGCCAAGCGGTTGACTGTATGGAGTGCTGACTGATTTCAAGTAAGGAATATTTTTGCTGACCGTTTGTCCGCCGGAGCGGGCGCTGTAATAAGCGATGATAACAGAATCGCCATAAGTTAAAACGACACCGTTGGTTTCTGTTACCACTCCGACTTGTTTTTTCATGATTGTTTCTGCCACATAACCTTTGTAAACCTGAGATCTTTCGTCATTATAGAGATCAAAAAAGCTGTTTTCAACTTTGTAGCGATTGATGTGATAGAGTGCATAAGTTCTGGCCGCAATGGTCATTGCTTTTTGGTATTCCACCGGATCCGGTTCGGAAGTTTCTTTGATTCCTTTTAAATAATCTTCGAGTGGAATGCGGTTAATCAGCCAAAGGCGATCTTTGTCATTGTAAAAGCCGAGATCAATATTTCCACGAAATTGGTTATAATTTATTGCTTTGTTCCATAATGCTAAATCTTGATAACTGGTAACAGTAAAAATACCATTATTGAAGTTTACCAATTTTAAATTTGTTCCGGCAGTGCGAATTGTTCGGTCAATGAAATCAAAAGCGTACTGTTTTGCGTCAGTATTATAAAAAATTTTTATTTCCTGTTCGGCCGGGATTGAAGCGACAAAATTATCTTTTTCGTCAACAATTTGCCACGCGGAAGAGTTTTTTAGAGTAATCGCCTTGTCGGTATGAAAAATGCCGACGCGAATTTCCGGACCATTTGCGGGAAAATTAAAAACATTAACACAGGTCAAATTGTCAAGCGTGTCGCTAACGGAGGCAATAGAAAAATTTAATTTCAAACTGCAGACATTCAGTTTTGGTTTGATTGTGGAAATAATATTTTGGGTGGTTGTTGTTGTTGGGTTGTTGTTGGGAGTCTCAGTTGAAACCAAATTGACGGAAATGTCTTTTTGCAGAATTGAAACATTATTTTGGGTCAAAGTAAATTCTCCGGTAAAGGAGCCGGTTTTTTTTGGGGCAGCGAGAATAATTTCAAAAGTGGCTGTTTCTCCAGGTAAAACTTCGGCTTCTTTCATCTTTGTTGGGACATAGAGATCTATCCAACTCGCATGTTGATATTTGAAGGCAGTGGTCAAGGCTTTTAAATTTGTGTTGCCGGCTAACCATTTGTTGGTGCCATTATTAACAATTTCCAGTTTCAAGGAAACCGTTTCTCCGGGTTTTAGCTGATAAGAAGTGATTGACTGGCTTTTTATTTGCGCCGGCCAGATATTTTCACCGGCCAGAACAACTTTGGCGGAGAGCGGAGAGTTTTCTGCTTTTTGCCAACCGGCTTCTACAAAGTGCAAAGACCAAGCCACGGCGATTACCAATAAAAAAGAAAATAAAATATGGCCAAAAACATTCAAGCTCGATCCGTCTGTTTTGGCGGTTTGGTATAATTTGTTTTCTTTTAATTTGTCTTTTAACTCTTCGTTCCAGAAATAAGACAAATTTTTTTGTGTTATTGGCAACATATTTTGTTTTTGCTTTTTTTTGCAAAATTTTGGTTAAACTTTTATTTTAGCCAAAATTTTAATAAAAAACGGCGCGCCAAATTAAATAGCACTCCGTTTTTGATTTCCACGTAACCATTATAGCAAACTTTTTTCCAAAAGTCAATAGGTGGCGTGTTTTTACAAAAAATATTTATAAAAATAAAAAAACACCGGAAAACAGCGGTGCAATTTTTTATATTTCTTCTAGACTCTAGAACCTAGAATCCAGTAACTAGAATCTATTTCAGCAAAGCTGAACTGGTGGGGCGTGCGGGACTCGAACCCACGACCGTTTGCTTAAGAGGCAACTGCTCTACCAACTGAGCTAACACCCCAGAGAATCTTTAAAATTAATGCAAAATTATAATAAACAAAAAAAATATTTTTGTAAAGGTAAAATTATGGTGCGGCCGGAGGGACTCGGCCTCGACTCGAATTATTTTCCAATAATTCGGTCTGGCCACCAGCTCGCGGTCTCACTCACCGAATAGTTCGTTCGACATCGCTCCGCTGTTCTCGTCCCTACGCGACACAAACTGTTGTGTCGCTCTTGCCACTATATATTTTTTGATTTCAATGGTGCGGCCGGAGGGACTCGAACCCCCAACCCTTTGGTCCGAAGCCAAATGCTCTATCCATTAAGCTACGGCCGCATTTATTAGTTTATAAAGTTTTTGGTGATTAAAAAAATACCGCATTGTCATTTCGACCTGCCTGCGCGTAGCCGAGCAACGCTTCGGCGGAGGCACGGCCGAATGAAATGAGTGGAGAAATCTTTTCTAAATAGCAAACACAATCTGACTTGTATTATTTTAAAAAAGATTTCTCCACTCGCCTATTGGCTTGGTCGAAATGACAATATAAACTTTATAAATATTATAAACTAATTATTCCATCCATGATTTTCCAAGGCGTTTTGCGCGGCGGATTCTTGCGCTTCTTGTTTGCTCAGGCCACTTCCCTTCCCGACCATAACGTCTTTTAAAAAGACGCCGATTTCAAATGTTTTGGAATGATCCGGCCCTGATTCGCCCAAGACTTGATAAGTCGGAGTAACGCCAACTTTTTCCTGCGCCATTTCTTGAAAATGACTTTTTGGATCCATATATAGTTTTTTGTCCAGGATTTCTGATAGACGAACCAAGATATACTTTTCGATAAACTCTTTTGTCTTGTCCCAACCGCAATCAAGATAAGTCGAGCCGATAACCGCTTCAATAGTATTGGCGAGAATATATTGTCGTGCCTTGCCGGTATCTTTTTGTTCTCCGTGACTGAGATATAAGTATTCTTCCATTCCTAGATCTTTGGCAATTCCGGAAAGAATTTTAGCATTGACCAAGGCTGCGCGCCAGTTGGTTAATTCGCCTTCGGGATTTGGATAATTCAAATATAAATTTTCCGTAACTACCAATTCTAGAACGGCGTCTCCAAGAAATTCCAATCGCTCATTTTGGTCAAGCGCGAAGTCCGGATGTTCGTTCAAATAAGAACGATGCACAAAAGCTTGACGAAACAAATCTTTGTTTTTGAATTTGAGTCCAAGTGCTTTTTCGATTTTTTTGAAATCTTTTATCATATCGACAAAAACAAAAAACAATAAATAACAAAAATTTTTTGTTATTGGTTGTTCTTGGCTTTTATTTATTCTTTTATTATTGCTTGTTCCGCGCTCGCTATTCCTTTTTCGGTGAGTAGTCGGGCTTTTTCCGCCTCAAACTCCTTGTCTTCTCCTTTTTCTATCGGACCGATTTTTTTGTATATTGAGCCGAGCACGCCGTTAATAAATTTGCCACTGGACTCACCACCAAAAGTTTTGGCCATTTCAATTGATTCATTAATGGCGACCTTGGCCGGGATATTAAGATCAAAAACCAACTCAAATATTCCGATTCGTAAAATATTTCGGTCAACGTTGGTGATTTGGTCAATTGGCCACTCAGGGGCGAACTCTTGAATGTAAGTATCAATTTCTTCGACATGGTCAATAACTCCGCGGATTATTCTTTCGGTAAAAGAGTGATCATCGAATTCCGGAGCAAAAGATTGAAAATTGTACTCAATGATTTCATTTAATTGATTGTTGTCTCTCTGACGAAAATCCCATTCAAAAAGAGATTGTAACGCCAAAGTTCGTCCAAGATGTCTGTTTGACATAAATTAAAGAGCAAGTTATGACTAATGAACTTAATGCAAACATAATACCTTATTTTAGAAAAAAACGCAAATAAAACAGGGTGGGTTCTTTGACTTTTTGCGCATATTTTGCTATTTTTATATGGTAAATATGAAGTTTCCAAAAACTACAATTTCTCTGTTGGCCGGCTTGTTCCGTTTGTTTGGTCGTTTGTTGCGAACTTTTTCTTTCCGTAAAAAATTTATCAAGAAAATCACGAAAGCGGTAGCCAAGTTTTTTTTCAATTTGGCTATTTTTCCGTTATATAAAGGATATTACAAAGTAAAATACCAACTTTTAACTATTTATGCTCCGGCAAAAAGCAAACTTTTTTATTTGCTGAACAAAAGATATTTGATTCATATTGTGGTTTCTTTGCTAGGCATTTTTGTCATTTACAATAATCTATACGCACAAGGATTGCGGGATGATAATTTTGGTGATCGGACCATTGTCTACACCATTTTGGCCGAGGGTGAGTTTGAAAGATTGACCGAAGAAACGCAAGTGTTCGCGGCCAATCAAATTTTGAGTTATTTGGACAAAAGTTTTACCGTTGACTCAAACAATAACTTGCCGAATAATGAAAAACAAGAATTGGCGACCGATTATTACTCTTTGGCAGAAGGAGGATCCGCTATTGTCAAACCACATTTGATAAAACCGATTGATGTTCCGGTAAGTGTTGAAGATCAGATTGATATGGCCCCACGGCAAGGAATTATGCAATATGTTGTCGGACAAGGCGAGACTTTGTCTGCCATTGCCAAGAAATTTAATATTAGCGTGGAAACGATTTTGTGGCAAAATGGGCTTACGGCGAGAAGTATTATTCGTCCGGGTGATGAATTGGAAATTTTGCCAATGACCGGTGTTATGCACAAAGTAAAAAGAGGCGAAACTCTTGGTGCTATTTCGCGTAAGTACGCCGTTGCTCAAGACAAAATAGTCAGCGCTAATAATATGTATGATTCTGCCAGTTTAAAAATTGGTCAGCAGTTGATTATTCCCGATGGTCGAATGGTTGTTGTCGGAACCACTCCCAAAAATGTAGCCACCAAGAATACCCCGCAAGTGGCGCCAATTACGAAATTATTTTTACCGCCGGAAAAAGTTGCTAACGGAGATGGCTATATTTGGCCGGCCGGGGTGCGTCGAATTTCCCAATATTTTAGTTGGCGCCATACCGGATTGGATATTGCCGGCCCGACCGGAACAAATATTTATGCCGTCGAGTCCGGCACGGTGGTTTTTTCCGGAGTCAGCAATGGTTATGGCAATAATATCATGATTGATCATGGCAATGGTTTAAAAACTCGTTATGCGCACGCCAGTAAATTGTATGTTGAAAAAGGCGATAGCGTCGTTAAGGGACAAACTATTATGGCCATGGGTTCAACCGGTTGGTCAACTGGACCGCATTTGCACTTTGAAGTTATTGTAAATGGAGCCAAAAAAAATCCGTTGGCGTATATAAAATAAAAAAAACCGCACCCCACGATTTGGTAGTCGTGGGGTTTTTGTTTACAATGAAATCGAAAAAATAAAACAAAAATTTATGATCAAAGTTTTTACCACAACGAACATTGGATTAAAGGGCGTTTTGATTCAAGTCGAAGCTGATTTGGCCAAAAGCGAACAAACCAATTTTGTGATTGTCGGATTGGGTGACGCTGCCGTTCAAGAAGCCAAAGAACGGTTGCGTTTGGCGATCAAAAACAGCGGGTTTCGTTTTCCTCGTTATCGGACTATTGTCAATTTGGCGCCGGCGCATATTCGCAAAGAGGGACCCGGTTATGATTTGGCCATGGCTTTGGCGGTTTTGACAACGCAAAAGGTTTTGCAAAACAATTTTCAGGATTCGCTTTTTCTTGGCGAGTTAGCGCTTGATGGCGAGTTGCGTCAGGTTAGCGGAGTTTTGCCCGCGACTATTTTTGCCAAGGAGGCCGGTTTCAAGAATGTTTTTGTACCAGAAAAAAATGCTTTGGAAGCAAGTTTGATTGAGGGTGTGAATATTTTTCCGGCAAAAAATTTAAAACAAGTGGTGGAGCATTTGAATGATTTCCAAAAAATTACCGCTTTTGTGCGTAGAGAAATAGTTTTGCCAACGAAAAGTAATTTTCTTGATATGCAGAATATTATTGGCCAAGAGCAAGGCAAGCGCGCACTTGAAATAGCGGCCGCCGGGTATCACAATTTACTGATGAGTGGACCGCCAGGTTCCGGCAAAACTTTATTGGCCAGAACTTTGCCGACAATTTTGCCGAGGCTTCGAGAAGAAGAAATAGAAGAGGTTACCAAAATTTATTCGGTTGCCGGTTTGTTGAATGAAGAAAATCCTTTGATAATCGAACGGCCATTTCGTAGTCCCCATCATACCAGTTCCGGCGTAGCTTTGGTTGGCGGTGGCAAAATTCCTCGGCCCGGTGAAATCAGTTTGGCGCATCGGGGGATTTTATTTTTGGATGAATTTCCTGAATTTCCACGCTCGGTTATTGAAAATTTGCGACAACCGCTCGAAGATGGCGTTATTGCCATTTCTCGAGCTTTGAGTACTGTCAATTATCCTGCCAAATTTATTCTCGTGGCCAGTCAGAATCCTTGTCCTTGTGGTTTTGCCACAGATCCCGATCGTCCTTGTACTTGTGGTGATTGGCAAATAAAAAAATACCAAAAAAAAATTTCCGGGCCGATTCTTGATCGGATTGATTTGCATGTGGAAATTCCTCGTTTGAATTTCGAAAAATTACAAAGCTCGACTTTGGCCACAAACTCTGCGGAAATAAGAGAGAGAGTTTTTCTTTGTCACCAAAGACAAAAAAATCGGTTTGCAGACAATCCGCGCAGAATTTTTTATAATTCGGAAATGTCTTCTGACGAAGTAAAAAAATACTGCCCACTGGAAGTGGACAGCAAAAAATTATTGGCCGAAGCCACGGAAAAATTGCAACTGACAGCCAGAGCTTATTTTCGGATTATCAAAGTGGCCAGGACCATTGCTGATTTGGCGGAATTGGAACAGATAAAATTGGATCATTTGGCCGAAGCTTTGCAATTTCGAGCCAGATATTAGAACAATCTATTTATCAACAAGCCGATTCCTCCGATAATGATAATGGCGGCAAAAACATAATGCAATGTTTTGTTATTATCAGTTGTTATGGCCGGTTCTATTGTAGTCAAATTTTTTTGTTCCGGATGATCGGCCAAATATTTGTCAACCAGTTTTTGCGGGCTTTGGCAATTGGAAATTGACAAGTTGCATCTTTCTATCGTTGTCGAGATAGTCGTTTCGTCATAACCGGAAATTGCCTTGTTGTCGATAAAGGTTATTGGCGTTACTTCGGTGGAAACATTATAAGTCAAGCTAAATTGCAGGAATTTTTGGTAATATTCCGGATTTTTGCGCAGATCATATTCTACAATTTTGATATTGGGATATTGATTTTGCAAATTGTCGAGCAAGGCCAGTGCTTTGGCGCAATGCTGACAGCCTGTTTGCGTAAAAATGATTACTTCGGTGTTTTTTTCTTCGGCTTGGCTGGAAAAAATCGGCAAAAAAAATAAAAACAAAAAAACGAGTAATATTTTTTTCATAAAGATTTTCTTTTGAAAATTAACAAATAAGCGAAACTGCCCACAATTAGAATATCAGAAATATTAAAAATTGGAAAATGCAAATTGTCCCGGCTCAGGACTGCAAAATCAAGCACTCCGCCGAGAATCAGGCGGTCAAGCAAATTGCTGAGTGCCGAACCTAATATGATTAGTAGCGGAATAACAATTTTATTTTTTGTTTTGTATTTGACAATTAAGCCAATTAACAACCCGAGACTGATAATTATCAATCCAAAGTTGATTATTGGAATGTTCGAGCCGAGGCTTAATGCCAAATCGGTGTTTAAATGTTTTTGCCAACCGATTGTCCAGTCTTCTGTTTTGACAAAAAAAATTCCTTGATCCGGAATTTTTTTAATTAAAAATTTGCTTGTTTGGTCGATTAACAAGGCGAACAACGACCAGAAGATTAAAAATGAGCGCATTTTTTTATAATGTTTTTAATTTAGTTTTGCAACTAACACAAGCGCTTGAAGTTGGTCGGGCTTTTAGTCTTTTGATATCAATCGGCTGGTGGCAATATTTGCAAAAACCATAATCTCCTTGATCTATTGATTTCAATGTTTTGCGAATATCTTTTAGTGATTTTTCTAATGTTTTTTGCAAAGTAACATTGAGGGTGTATTGGTCAACTTCGCTGGATGTTTCGGTTTCATCCGAACCAATGTCTTCAAACTTGGCTTCGTAAGAGTCAGGGTTGTTTGGGTTTTTGTTGGCAACCTTGGACAACTCATTTTCGAGATGAGTTTTTTCTTGATTGATCAGTTCTTTTATTTCCGTCAGGTCTTTGGCGGATATTTTTGCTTTTGTTGGCATAATGTGGTCTTGAAAAAATTTTCTCAACAAGCGCTATTTTTTAATTTTTTCAAATTATTGATTAAAGAAACATTGACTGCATTATCCATCAAAATCAAAAAAATGTCAATTAAAGAAAGTCCCTCCTACCGGTTGGCGGGAGCTTCTTTTTTTAAATTTCTGTTTCCCAAAGTCCGTGCAAATTGCAATAAGCGCGGACTTTTTTTATCTCTTCACTTTTACAAAATTCAACAGTTGGTTCCATTCCGGGAGAAAGAAATTTTTTGCAGGAGTTTTTTTCGTCGATCAGTTCAACCCATTCGATAAAATGAGTTTCTTCCATCGGGTGAGCAATTGAACCGACTTTGACAATGATTTTGTCGGCGATAATTTCTACAATGGGTAAATGTTTTTCCGTACTTGCTTCGACTGTGTTTGGTTCTTGTTTGTTCATGTCTTGTCCGCAACAAACCAATGTTCCTCCGCCAACATGATTAATTTCCACAATATTTCCACAAGTGGAGCATTTGTAAATTTCATTTTTTTCTTTGACCATATATTTTATTATTTATAAAGCTTCATTGATATAATTATCCACCGGCGCAAAGTCATCGGTCAAGATTGGCGTGTCTAAGGCGATTTCTCCGGTCCATCGATTTTGCAAAAAGCGGGCGATTTCTTTGTCGGAGCTTTGCCATGTTGGTTCAACAGTATTTTTTGTAGCCACCAAAATTAAATTTTGTACTCTTTCTCCGTTTTGACTTTCGGAAACCGCGAAAAGATAAGTTTTTGGAAAAATTTTCTGATAAGTGGCATATTCGGCGCGCAAAAATTTGCCGGAATCATTATTGATGGAAGAAATTATGTTTAAAATTACCGCGCCGTTTTCATTTAACAAGTTAAATTCTTTTTTGACGGCTTCAATCGTTGTAAGTTGATAAGGGATTGAATAGCGTGAGGCAAAAGCATCGCCAAAAATAAGGTCGTATTTTTCTGTGGTTTTGTTCAAAAAAACTCGGCCGTCTTCATGAATAATTTTTAATCTTGGTTCGTCCGGCAGGCGAAAGTATTTTTTTGCCAAAGCGGTTATTCCCGGGTCGATTTCCACTACATCGATGGTCGAGTCGGGGTATGTTAGCAAAAAATTTTTGGGAAAAGAATAACCTGCTCCGCCGAACATTAGTGTTTTTTTGAAATCAGGGAAAAAATATCTCGCTAAATGATAATATTTGGTGTATTCATTGACCAAGTCATCATTATCAACAAACATGGATGAATGGTTCTCGTTGTTTATGCCCATCCTTCGGACTTTTTTACCAGAGTTTTCGTCCAAATGATCATAAATCCAAACACGATTATAGGCGGTGTCCGTATCAATAAAATTTATTTTTTGTAAAAAATAGGAATAATTTTGCCACAACAAACCAAGTACAATTACGCTGGAAAAAAAGAAAAGTTTTATTTTGTTAAAGTTTTTCCAAGTAAGTGGAATTGATAAAAGGAATAGCGATCCGGTTAAAAGTAAAATTATTTTGTCCGTTCCAAATGTCGGGATCAGCCAAAATCCACTAATAAATGTGCCAAAAATACTGCCGGCCGTGGAAATGGCATAAAGGTTGCCAATGGTTTGACCGGAATTTTGCCAATCGTTCAATTTTAATTTGACGGCGTAAGGAGAAACCATGCCCAATAAGAAACTGGTTGGCGCGAATAGAATGATGGAGCTTACGATGGCGTTGATTTTTAGATTCGCAATAATTTTTGGAGAAAGGTTCAACCAAAAGTCTTTACTGACAAAAGTAAAAAGTACAAAAACAGCGGACAAAAAAATTATTCCGCCGAGAATTTCGCGGCTCAATTTTTTGTCCGCCATTCTGCCACCAAAGTGGTAGCCAAAACTCAAACTGCCAAGAATTATGCCGATTAAGCTGGTCCAAACAAAAAGTGAGGTGCCAAGATACGGACCGAGAATGCGAGAGCCGACCAATTCGTAAATCATGACAATTGCTCCGCAAAAGAAAACCACGAATTCCAGCCAGTAGGTTTTTATTTTTTTTAAGAACATAGATTATTGTGTTACCACAAACGTTTTTAGAATTTCAGGAACCTCCGTAGCTCGGGAACATTGGAAGTCAGTGAATTGTTCACAACTGATATTTTTGTCGCCGGCAACTTGCCAACCGTTTGTTTGGCCGATTAATTTTAATGAGTTAGCGATTGGTTCATTCTCGGGCAGAAGGTATAATTGGAAAATACAAAAAGGTTGTGTCCCCGAGGTTGGAATGGAAAAGCAGATTGTTCCTCCGTCACCCGGTTCTGTAACTTTGTATCCGATCCATGCGTCTGGTAAGTTTAAACTAAATTGATATTTTGAATTAGTGTAGACAATTTCTTGGGATTGGTCTATTGGTTGTTGGACGATGGGAAGTGGTGTTGTTGGCTGGTTTAAGTTAATTTGTTGTTGCCCACAACCGGCTAAAAAGAAGATACCAAATAATACAGTGCTTAATGTGCTTAGTTTTTTCATAATGTTTTGGTTATTGTCGTTTGTTTATTTTTTTAAACTATTTTGGGTAAAATATTTACATCCAATCAAAATATTTGGTGATGAAACATTGTTATTTTTTTCTAATTCTTCCACTTCATCTAATGTAAACCAAGCACATCTAGATAGATCTGGCTTAAATCCATCTTTTAATTTTGCTAAATAGTGGATTAAGATTAATTGTTCTTTTTCTCCGTTCCTTTCAATTTCATCTGCAATAATTAGGGGACCTGAATTGTCTATTAATTCTACTTCTAAACCAACATCTTCTCTTGGTCTAAAAATTGCATTTTCTTTTGGCGATTTACTGTCATCAAGGCGTCCGTCAGTAAATTGATACTTTCCTGTACTATTAGAAATATGTAGCAAAAACCTGCCATCTTCACTAATAATAACTGGGCCGGAATTAATACTAATTTTTATATCGTGGTTTTTGAAGTTTTTGGCTGGGTAACTAAATAAGTTTGGCATATTGTTTATATTAAATTTTAAAAAAATTTTGATACTACTCCTGAAAAAAGAAAAGCATATTTCAGATTGTATCGGGATAATCGAAGTTTGGCTTATTTTTTATTCTTAAAATCTTTCTCCGTCAGTTTAGCTTGGCGTAAAATAGACCTAAAAGTGCCGTAAGGCACTTCTTTGCCATGCACAGGAATAATAACAGTTAATTGCGGATTGTGATGACAACGGTACTTAGCGTGTGAACCGTTTTGTGAAACAAAAAAGAAGCCCTTATCAAGAAGGACTTTTATTACGAGACGGATTGGATAAGGTTTAGGCATATTGAAGCTTAACCGAAGCGATAATCGGATTTTTTACCTCAGCCTGTTTAGGAACCGGAATATCTTCAAAATATAATTGCAATGCTTCTTGTAGCATGGCTAAGGCTTCTTTTTTGGTCTTGCCGAAGCTGGAAACATCAACTTCTAAACATTGAGAAACATAATGCTTGCCTTCTTTCCAAACTACTGATTTTAGGTCTATTTTACGCATATTTTTATAGTTTATGCTGTCATTTTACTGTAAAAGAAAAAATAAGTCAAATTTGGGTGAAGGGCAAATGCAACTCATTAATGTAAGTAATAAATCGCATTTGCCCTGAACCGCTTATCCCGTG
>Ga0172379_10008286_pt1 | contig 13135 bp, 12 predicted proteins | sample GrowelOW334metaG_FD_119756 | JGI IMG/M metagenome (GOLD analysis project Ga0172379, IMG submission 119756) | Groundwater microbial communities from an aquifer near a municipal landfill in Southern Ontario, Canada - Groundwater well OW334 metaG | ecosystem: Environmental > Aquatic > Deep... | reverse complement strand
TAGATATCATTAATCAATATGTCAAAGAACGAAATGCTTCTTAACTCAGAAACATGCTAAAAAACAACTCAAAATATTTGCAAAGCCAAATGGCTTTATCGGCGGGGTCGTACCCTCATGTTGTCCCCGGATTTTCTATATACATGCAAACCCTCCGGGTTTAAATGGCTAGAATTGTTGCTAAAGGGATTTTTATATTCCGTTTCCATAAATATTCCTGAATTCCAACTTCACCACCCTCAACTTTTCATTGCAACGCGCGCCAGCAGAACACTGCCCGTAAATACTATGCCGACATGCTGGCACGACGCACCCGCCTCCCCCCAACCAGATACGTCAAAACCAGCCGTATAAACCGTTCGCGATTTTTTGAAATGGACAAACCCGCTAAGCCTCGTTTGTATATGAGGTTGGCGGGTTTGATCATATAGATTAGAGCGGGGAAATATTTAAAACAGGTCGGAATGGGTTACACAAAGCTATTTTTTTAGCCTACCTAACAACTAATTAACATTTGGTTCCTGAATTACCTTGCCCGTCTCTGCTTCATAGATTGATTTCTGTAAAGCGGGGCAAACCTCAGTACTTTATAAAATCCATCAGTGTTGGAAGAATTTATGGGAGAAATGTAATTAACGTGGTGAATCACCATCCACGACTAAAACAAATTCCTCAGTTTCCTCATTCCAAGTTACAACGACAGTAGCATTTCTCTTGCAGGTGATATTCTTCTCTTAAGGGTTTGTTGTTCCCCTTTTTTAAGGATTAGTGAAAAGATTATTTCCTGTTGTATCGGATTATAATAAATCTCTTTATTTGTTCCGCTTCCAAATAAAACATTCCCTTGTTTTGGTTGATCTTCAGTTTTAAAAGAAAACGCCAAAGATCCCAAAGGTTTGTTTAGCTGTTCAGAAAGGTTCCCCGGGGTAAAATTAGCTCTATGTTGCTCCCTGAGTTCCTGGCTACCAAATTTATCAGATGGGCGTATTACTTTACCGGGTATAACTTGATTGAAATGTACTTGGTAGTTAAAAACATCTTTAAAATGAGACTCTTTCCCGTCAATCCTTGCTGAGGAATAAATTACTAGAGAAATTCCATCAAAACTATTACGTTCTACCATCGGCATATTAAAAAATGGGCGAAATGAAAGCTCTTCTCCTGGAGCAATTGTTCTGTTTCCTTTTACCTGATTTTCCATCATGGAAGACGAAATCGAGAAAACATCATAAGTAATACTTGTTGCCGGCAATTTACCTTTGTTAATGATAACAAATTGAAAATCATACCAACCATTTGTGGATTCAAGTATTTCAATTTGACTAACCAAATACGGCTTGTTTAACTCCCGATAATCTGGCTCGGCAGGTTTACTCGTTAACAATAGTATCGCATAGGCTACAAGAATGCTAAGTGCCGGAATCCATAAGGTGACTATTGTATTCTGTTGCGTTGAATTAGCCTTTTGATAAGTAAATATTATCCAAATTATGGCAAGAAGGATAACCGTCCCTATGATGTATTTCATATTATTGGTTATTTAGTTAACTTTGGGATAGATTTCAAAAATCACATATTTCGCCAGTTTATACTTTTTATGGCTTTGAATTAACCGGATGTATCGTTTAGTTTTTTTTCAAAACGCCTATTGTTGTACGCCGCTACAGTATTAGGTTCTTCTTTGAGTGAGACAGTGAATTCGGTAACGGCATCTGCATAATCGCGAACGAGGATTTTTTTAGTTCCTTCATTAAAAAAATTGGGTATGGTTTCCATAGGTTAGGGTAATAGGTTTATGGAAACGAATGTACCAATAAAAGGTGTGAAATCAAAAAGATTTGATCAAAAAAACAACCCCGTATTATAAGTGATTAACCTGTTGGTGTGATATTCAGAACAAGCCCAAAGAGTATGAATGTGAATCGAAGATCAGCGAAGCGAATAACCATGGGCGAAACCCTAATCATTGCAAACATTAGCCGCGGAAAATAACTACACCCAATTTTGCAGAAAGTCAGGAAATTGCCATTTTTAATAAAACTTTATACAGATGGACTCAACAGACATGTTAAGGAATGATATCATCGACAAACTTTTGACAATTTCTAACAAAGATTATCTCTCAGCACTTTATCAATTGGTTAATTCAAGTTCGGTTGATCAGGACACCGTGCAATTAACTGAGGAGCAAGTTTTGATGCTTCAATTAAGTTACAACGACATTAAAAACGGAAAGGTAATTTCACATGACCAATTAGACAAAGACGATTTACAATGGCTGAAAGGAGTGTAGTTTGGACTGAAACAGCCGCCAGACAAATTACACCATTCTGGGATAATCGGCAAGACCCTAAAACACTTCTAGAAATAATCAAAAAAGATTAACCCCTCCTATTCCTCCATTTCTTTTCTTCAGTTTTCCCTTTTGAAAGTGCTTCTTACTTTCGTCGTAACTTTTCTCAGGAGTAGGCAGTCCTGAAATTGGAAGAAAAGATTCCCCGATTCCAAACTGTATATGTGAATCATGTAACTCTTTTCCAAAATTGTGTAACCATTGCCCTTGGGTGTTCTCCTACCTTTATACGATTAAAATATCTACGGTTAGCCCGATAGTAAATCTTATTATCATGAAACTAAATATCAAGAAATTAGCAATTGTTATCGCATTGGTAACAGCTGCATTGATCAATCCAAAACAGATTTCAGCCCAGCAGGAGAATGTAAGTTTTCAGGTATTCTATGATGCCTTGAGTCCTTACGGGCAATGGGTGGACTACCGGGATTATGGCTATGTCTGGATACCGGATGTCGGACCCGACTTTGCCCCCTATTCAACAGATGGATATTGGACCCTCACAGATTATGGCTGGACCTGGGTATCGGACTACGAATGGGGATGGGCCCCTTTCCATTATGGTCGCTGGAGTTATGACAACTATTATGGATGGCTCTGGGTACCCGATAGCGAATGGGGTCCCTCCTGGGTGAACTGGAGAAGAGCAGATGGCTATTATGGCTGGTCACCAATGGAGCCTGGCATTAGCATCTATCTTAGTTTTGGCAGGCCATACAACAGATACAACGACCATTGGATGTTTGTTAGGGATAGGGATTTTGAAAGACGCGATATCCATAATTATTCTGTAGACCGGTCTGAGCACGCTATGATTATTAGAAACTCCACGGTGATCAATACAACATATATTGATAATAGCAGACATACTACTTACGTTACCGGACCTGCAAGAGAGGATGTACAGAGAGTTACAGGCCGAAGGATTAATCCTGTCACAATTCAGGAAAACTATAGACCTGGTAGGGACCAGAACGATGGTCAGTTAAGAATGTACAGGCCGGAAATAGTGAGAAACGACAGGGCTGACCGCAACCCTGCTCCAAGAAGAATTGAAAATATTGAAAATGTAAAACGTCCATCCGAAAGAAATGTATCCTCTCGACCACGGTACAATAATTCAGGAAATAACAACGATATGAGACAGATGCAGCCACGCGACGCATCTCCTGAAAAAAGCAAAGAGAGGCAACAACAGAATAATATGAGACAACAGAACATCAACAGGTCTCAGCCTTCTCTACAACCGCAGCAAACTGTTCCTGCCAGTAACAACGAGAGACAACAACAGAATACGGCCAGACCGCAGAACATCAGCAGGTCTCAGCCTTCTCAACAACCTCAGCAAGCGGCACCTGCCGGTAACAGCGAGAGGCAACAACAGAATAATATGAGACAACAAAACATCAACAGGTCTCAGCCTTCTAAACAGCCACAACAGGCTACTCCTGCCGGTAACAACGAGCGGCAACAACAGAATAACATGAGACAACAAAACATCAACAGGTCTCAGCCTTCGCAACAGCCACAGCAGGTTGCTCCTTCAGGTAATAATGAAAGGCAACAACAGAATACGGCCAGACCTCAGAACAACAATACCCAGCCTCAGCCTTCGCAACAGCCCCAGAAAGCAGCCCCTTCAAGAAACAATGAAAGACAGCAACAGCAGAAAATAGTAAAACCGAAAGACAACGGAGCAGGAGAGGACAAAAAGAAGAATGATTAATCTTTTAAATATTTTTTCATGATAGGATTAATAGTTGTAGCAGCCAAAAAAAGGCTATTTTCTTTCTTAATCTTTTGTTGTCTTGTTTCCAATAGCTTTGCACAACCAGCGGTGACACAGGAAGAGGCCATCGTGCAAAAGTTTTATCTTCAATCGCATCAACAGCTTTTTTGGTTTTCATCCGAAGGCAACATTAAAAAGGCCACTGAATGGCTGCTATTGATTGAAAATGCCGAACACTTGGGCATCTCATCGGATAAACTTCAATCCAATCTGATTCGTGTTGCACTTCTTAGCAATAAATCATTGGATAGTATTTACATAGAGCAACGTGACAGGCAAATTTCGGGTATTGTATTAAATTTCATCAAAGTACTTCAGGAAGGCAATATCAAATTCGATTATGATGGTGTAAATATTACCCGGGACTCTATCTATATCAATCTGTTGCGTAATTCAAAGCCCCTTGAATCGGTCTCTGAAATGGTTGAGCGACTCGATTGCAAGGATTATGAATATGCAGTATTGAAAAAATTTCTGAACGATTCCATCAGGATAATGGATTCACTGAAATATAAAAAGATAGCAGTTGCAATGAATTACAGGAGATATTTCTCTGTTAATCATCCATCCGAACGCATTGTTGTGAATATTCCTGAAATGGAAGTTATCTATTATCAGAATGATTTTTTGAAAGTAAAAATGCGGGCTGTGGTAGGAAAGAAAATGACCCCTACCCCAACGATTGCATCTTTTGTTACGGATGTAGTAACCTTTCCCCGCTGGAATGTACCTCATTCAATTGCAGTGACGGAAATTTTACCTAAAGTTCAGCTAAATGAAAATTACCTTGAACAGAATAATTATGAGGTAGTTGATGCCAAAGGTCATGTAATAGATGAATCCATATTAAAATGGAAATCCTATGATGAAAAGAACTTCCCCTATTTTTTCAGACAAGGAACCGGGAGCAGGAATGCCCTAGGTATTATAAAATTCGATTTGGCAAATCCATTCAGTATATTTCTGCATGCTACAAGCTGGCAGGGCGCTTTTACAAAGGATTACAGGTTTTTAAGTCACGGTTGCGTAAGATTGGAAAAACCTTTTGTTCTTGCCGATAGATTACTGAATGGAGATATTAACATAAAAAAATTGAAGAGTGGTAGAAAAAATACGGAATCGAAAACAATTAAACTACCTCATAAAGTCCCTGTTTTTATTGTTTACAATCCGGTAATTGTGGTTGGAAAGAAAGTGATTTTCTTGCCTGATACTTATGGCCTAATTAATTAACTGGGATCCAACAAGATATTTGTTATCGGGGTTATAGATAAACAGACAGGTTCCGTCTTTGATGGTCTCAATGATCGGCCTATTCAATTCAGGCGGAAGGGTTGGACATCCCATACTTCTGCCTAGTCTTCCATTTTTTCGGATAAATTTTTCGGTGGCATAATCTGCTCCATGAACGATGATTTCGCGCTTACCGGCATGGTCATTAAAGCCCTGCTCTACACCCTCAATAAGTAGCGAAAAACCAGTATGAGAACCAGTTATTGGGTGTGCGGTCACGTAAAAGCCCAGGCTGCTTTTAAAAGAACCTTCCTCATTTGAGAAATTTTTAGCAAATTCTGACCCTGTATTTCGGCCATGAGCAACATAGGTATTGAACAACATCCTCTTATTCTTCAAATCAATCACGTACAACCTTTTCTTGTTGCTGGATTGAGAATAGTCAACAATAGTGACAATGGTTGAATTCAATAATCTACCGCTTGAGACAAGTTTATTTAAGCCTTTGATAGCCAATTCAAAAATTGTTCTGTCTAGTCCAAGCTCAGCCAGCTTCACTGTTGTATATAATTCCAGATTGATTGCACCAGCCGGATTAATTGTATTCAACTCTACCACCCTTGCATAGTTTACCAATGGAATTATCAAAAATATCATGTATAAGATAAATTTCATCATCAGGCAAAGGTATCATTTTATATCAGGGAAAGAGAACTTTCGACCAATGTGTGAATGATGTAACTCTTTATTCAAATTGTGTAACACTCCCAAAAACAGCCTGGCTTACTTTTACTACAATAAAATTCCATCATTTAAATTAAAAAAATGAAAATTAAAGTACTATTTATGACGCTTGCATTAATATTGGTTGTATTAATTAGCGGGTGCAAAAAAAATGATTATCAGGCAACAGTGGGCGTATGCCCTATTGTGATATCAACAATCCCGGCAAACGGGGCTGTTAAAGTGCCTCTCAACCAGGTCGTTTCCGCGACTTTTAATGAAAAAATGAATCCCTCAACAATTACAGGATCATCTTTTACCTTGATGGCCTCGACTACTATTGCCGGAGTAAATACTACGACGGCAGTTCCTGGTTCAGTTGTTTACTCAGGAGTGGCAGCATTTTTTACGCCTTCCAGTCCGCTAACACCAAGTACAACTTATACCGGAAGAGTTACCACGGCTGCCAGGGACCTAACAGGCAATGCGTTACAGACCGACTATGTTTGGTCTTTTGCAACGGATGTACCCCCATTGGTTACCAGTGATCCTGCAAACAGTGCCACAGGTGTACTCCTGAACAAAGTAATTGTCGCAACATTTAATGTACCAATGGATTCTTTAACGCTAAAAACACCAGCAACCAACTTTACCATCAAACAAGGTTCCACTACCGTAGCTGGAAAATTCTCTTATACCAGCAATACTGCATCCTTTACACCTCTCAGTATACTTGCTCCTTTCACCGTCTATACCGGTACAATAGCTGCAGGAGTAAAGAATACACTTGGCACCCCATTGGCAGTTGATTACATATGGAGTTTTACTACAATTCCACAATTAACCTTATCATCCAATCCGTTACTCGGCGGAACAACCAGCGGAGCAGGATTATTTTTGCAAGGTTCAACTACAACAGTCGTTGCAACAGCAAATGCTTCCTTTGCCTTCGTAAACTGGACAGATGGTTCAACAGTTGTATCCACCAATTCAAGCTATCAGTTGACAATGGCTGGTAACAAATCACTGGTTGCCAACTTTGTCCCTAAATATGTGGTAACTGTATTGTCCAATCCTGTTTTAGGCGGAATTTCCAGCGGGGGTGGCACATTTATTTCAGGAACTTCAGTCACTGTTGCTGCAGTCCCAAATACCGGTTTTACTTTCACCAATTGGACTGAAGGAACAACCATTGCATCTGCCAATGCCAACTATTTATTCACAGTTACTGCTAACCGAAATTTGGTGGCAAATTTTGCAACCATTGGTGGTGGTGGCTCTGGTGCCGGATTAATAGACCTTGGAACATCAGGCGATTTTACAGCTTTGGCAATGTCAGGTATTTCAACTACCGGAGTTACTTCTGTAGCAGGTGATATTGGCGTGAGCCCAGTAGCGGCAACCGGAATAACAGGGTTTGGATTAATTATGGATACCAACGGACAATCTTCTCACACACCTATCGTTTCCGGGAAGGTATATGCCTCTGACTATGCACCCCCAACTCCAGCCAAAATGACAACAGCTGTCAATGATATGATGACTGCATACACCACAGCAAATGGTTTAACTACCGGTGTTATTAATGAAATATATGCCGGAAATATCAGTGGACAGACCTTGCCACCGGGAATTTACAAGTGGGGTACGGGACTTTTAATTTCCAATGCCGGTGTTACACTTAGCGGTGGAGCAAATGATAGCTGGGTCTTCCAGATTTCGCAAGATCTTACTGTGAACAGTAGTGCAATTGTCACTTTAATCGGCGGAGCACAAGCCAAAAACATCTTCTGGGTCGTGGCTGGACAAGCTTTACTTGGACCTGGTGTAGATTTCAGCGGTATCATTCTAAGCAAAACGTTGATTTCCCTCAACACGGGGGCAAAAGTTACTGGTAAGCTATTAGCACAAACTGCAGTCACTTTAAATGCAAGTACAGTTGTTCAACCATAAACAAAGCAAAGCAGGTTTATCTCCTTTCGGGGGGATAAACCAACGCTTTAAAAAATTTACAAATAATCAAATTCAGAACAAGATGAAATACATTACAAGTTTTATTAAGAGACGTCATCGGTCCTCGTTCTCTCAACGAATGATCATCGGAAGTCTAATTATAGGTGCTGCAATTTTGACATGTGTGCAGGCACCACTTCAGGCTCAAGATACTAAATACACCAAACCATCCTGGTATTTTGGAGTGGCAGGAGGAGCGAATGTAAACTTCTACCGCGGTACAACTCAGATGTTGAATTCCGCTTTGACGGTACCATCGGCTTTCTACAATGGCAATGGAGTTGGACTCTTCGTTGCACCACTTATTGAATACCATCGTCCAAATACAAGATTAGGATTGATGCTGCAATTAGGTTATGATGGCCGTAAAGGTAAATTTGATCAGGTTTTGTCGCCTTGTAACTGTCCTGAAGATCTTAAGACAAATCTTAGCTATTTTACAATAGAACCAAGCCTGCGTTTCGCCCCATTCAAATCAGATTTTTATCTGTATGCGGGTCCTCGTTTTGCATTCAATACTTCAAAGTCCTTCACTTATCAACAGGGAACAAATCCTGCTTATCCGCTGCAAGTTGCCGATCCTGAAGTGAAAGGGGATTTTAGCGATGTTAGAAACAATCTGGTCTCGTTGCAAATCGGGGCCGGGTATGATATTCCAATCACTTCTCAAAAGAAACATACCCAATTTGTGATCTCTCCATTTGTCTCCTTCCATCCCTATTTTGGACAGGATCCACGAACAGTTGAGTCATGGAACCTTACTACGTTGAGAGCCGGTATCGCACTGAAACTCGGACGTGGACACGTTATTGAAGAGCCTTTGGAAGTTTTGGTACCTCCAATAGTTGTGGTTGAACCTGAAGTACAATTCACGTTGAACGCTCCAAAAAATATTGTTGTTGAGCGCAGGGTAAGGGAAACTTTCCCACTTCGCAACTATGTATTTTTCAATGGGAAATCAACACAGATTCCGGATCGCTATGTTTTACTGAGAAAAGATCAGGTCAAAGATTTTAAGGAAGAACAACTGGAAGTCTTTACACCCAAGGAATTGTCGGGTCGTGCACAAAGACAAATGACGGTATATTACAACGTATTAAACATACTGGGTGATCGTATGTCCAAAAATCCATCCACAGTTGTAGTGCTGACTGGATCATCTTTGGAAGGACCAAAGGTTGGAAAACAAATGGCTGAGTCAGTGAAAATTTACCTGGTGGATGTATTTGGAATTGACGGATCCAGAATCTCTGTGGAAGGCAGGGTCAAACCTAAAATTCCATCTGAACAACCTTGGGGAACCAAAGAACTCGTGTTGCTTCGTGAAGGAGACAACAGGGTTTCAATTATGAGTGAATCTCCTGCTTTAATGATGGAGTTCCAAAGTGGTCCGGATGTACCTATGAAACCTGTTGAGATCGTCTCTTTACAGGAAGCACCACTTGACAGTTATGTGACTTTCAATGTGGATGGGGCAGATAAAGCGTTTACATCCTGGTCATTGGTAGTAGTTGATGAACAAGGACAAATGCAATATTTTGGGCCATTCACCAAAGACAAAGCCAGTCTCCCTGGCAAATCTATCCTGGGTACCAGATCAGAAGGTGATTACAAAGTCACCATGATAGGTCAAACCAAGAGTGGAAAAGTTGTCAAGAAAGAGGCCAGTGCGCATATGGTCCTTTGGGCTCCTCCTAAGACAGAGGAGATGATGAGATTCAGCATCATCTATGAATTCAACAATGCGAAAGCCATTGGTATATATGACAAATACCTGACTGAGGTGGTGATTCCAAAGATTCCTAATAATGCCAAGGTGATAATTCATGGTCATACCGACATTATCGGAGAAAAGGATTACAACCAAAAATTGTCGGTGGAGAGAGCCAACGATGTCAGGACTATACTTGAAAAAGGATTGGCAAAAGCCGGCAGAAGCGATGTTAAATTTGAGGTTTATGGTTTTGGCGAAGATCTTAACATGGCTCCGTTTGATAACAAATATCCTGAGGAACGCTTTTACAATAGAACAGTTGTCATTGATATAGTTCCTGCCAATTAATTCTACGAACGTTGTTCGATTTGAATATGGAAAAGCCTTTCAGCAATAGCCAATAACTAAAAGCTTACTACCTGAAGGCCCCAAACGAGGCTGCCTGATTCGATTCTGGCAGCCTCTTTAATGTGTGAATGATGTAATTCTTATCAGGAATTGTGTAAGCTATAACTGCGTTTTGAGCATCACCTTTACAGTGTGAAAAAATTCACGATTATAATTAAGTACCATGAATAAGATAGAGGCAAAAGGAAACTGGAACGAACAAAAAGGCAAACTCAAACAAAAATTTGCCATTCTCACAGACAATGATCTGATGTTTGTGGAAGGCAAAAAAGAAGCGATGATTGGAAAACTTCAAATTACGCTTGGTAAAACCAAAGAAGAATTGTACAAAATTATCGGATCATTTTAATTGTCTGATTAATTTGAAAAGGCATCGTTTATTGGTATTCCAGAAATGATGCCTTTTTAGATTGGTTATATATTTCAATGGATCAAACGCGGCGCCATGAAAAAGATTATCAAAGTCATAAAATCGGTTCCTGACCTTCGAAAAGCAAAGGAACTAAGTATCAAGATCAGCAATACTACTATTTCAAAGAAAAAAGAAGTAAGCAATTTTTTATCTGATTTTGCCGACGTTTTGTTGTTCATTAACAGCACGATCAAAGAGACATTTTCGCGCAATTTCGAATTCAAGGAATTTTTACGCCAGTGCTATCAAATAGGAAATAAAACATTGCCCCTTATTTCAATTACAGGAATTATCATGGGACTGGTGCTGACTATTCAGGCGCGTCCTTCGCTTGCTAAATTCGGAGCAGATGCGATGCTTCCGGGAATGGTGGCTGTCTCACTAATCCGTGAAATGGGACCGGTTATAACAGCTTTGATCTGTGCCGGAAAGATTGGTTCAGGCATGGGCGCCGAATTAGGCTCAATGAAAGTAACAGAACAAATTGAGGCAATGGAAGTATCTGCCACCAATCCAATGCGATTTTTAGTGGTTACCAGGGTACTCGCAGCCACACTGATGATCCCCCTGCTGATTTTATATGCCGATGCCCTGGGTATTCTTGGAAGCTGGGCCGGTGCAAATATCAAGGGGGATGTCACATTTGTCCTGTTTTTCTCACAGGCATTTAGCCACATTGAATTCATTGATTTTTTGCCCGCCTTTGTAAAATCAATTTTTTTCGGAGCAGTCATTGGAATGGTTGGTTGTTACAAAGGTTACAATGCCGGACGCGGTACAGAAAGTGTAGGCAAAGCTGCCAATTCGGCTGTTGTTTTAGGATCTCTTCTTGTGCTGGTTGTGGATGTAATTGCAGTGCAAATTGCCGATATGCTTTAATATTTTGAAAATTATGAAGGATTCTCAAACTACAACGCTTGCACCGGTTAAAACAAATATCAACCATCAGGTCATTGAAATTAATAACCTGATGAAAAGCTTTGGCGATCAGGAGGTTTTAAAAAATGTCTCGTTACAGCTATTTAATGGCGAAAATCTCGTTGTCCTTGGAAAATCAGGTTCAGGGAAATCGGTGCTGATCAAATGCATTGTCGGATTATTAAATCCCGGAGGTGGAACAATCAATGTGCTTGGACAAGATGTAGGTACTTTGAAAAGCAAAGAGCTAGACGTGCTGCGAACAAAAATTGGTTTTCTTTTTCAGAGCGGTGCGCTTTATGATTCCATGACCGTAAAACAAAATCTGGAATTTCCTTTACGTAGGGTAAAAAGAGACCTCTCCCAAAAAGAAATAGACGAAAAAGTAATAGAAGTATTGGAGAATGTCGGATTATCGGATGCCATTGATAAAATGCCATCACAACTATCCGGTGGAATGCGAAAGCGAATCAGTCTGGCACGGACCATTGTAGTCGACCCTCTGATAATGCTTTATGATGAACCTACCACAGGACTGGATCCTGTTACGTCTGATGAAATAAGTCTACTCATTGACCGTATTCAAAAAAAATACAAAACCTCCTCCATCATTATCACCCACGATATTGAATGTGCCCGCATGACAGCCAACCGTGTTATTATGTTGCAGGATGGTGAAGTTTACAAGGGGGGGAAATTGGCAGAATTTGAAAAATCAGATGATATGTTAATCAAATCATTCTTTAAATAAATGTCTAATAAAACTCAAAATTAATATCCAAAAAATGGAAACGCATACAGAAAAATTTAAAGTAAGGTTAGGACTTTTTGTCGCAGGGGGACTTGTGCTCTTTGTATTCGCCATATTTATCATCGGAAAACAAAAAAATTTATTTAATCCGGTATATACGCTTAACTCAACTTTTCACAATGTAAGTGGATTACAGGTTGGCAATAATATTCGATTTTCCGGGATTAACATTGGCACAGTGGATAATATCACCATTATCAATGATTCAACCGTTATGGTTGCTATGACGATTAAAAGAGAGGTGAAACAGTTTATCAAGAGTGACAGTGAAGTGGCAATTGGATCGGAAGGACTAATCGGTGACAGGCTTCTGATCATTACCCAGGGAAGTTCAAATGCTACCCTGGCAACTGAAGGTCAACAGCTTGCATCAAAAGAACCAATCGAAACGGATGCGATCATATCCAGTTTACAGGTGACCGCGGGCAATGCCGAGGTTATTTCGTATCAACTGGCTGAAATTATGACCAAAATTAACGGTGGAGAGGGAACGCTTGGCCGTTTAATCCAGGATACGACCATTGCAGAGAATTTAAATCAGACCATTGTCAATCTTAAGAAAAGCTCCAAGGGATTGGATGAAAACATGAATGCGGCAAAGCATAATTTCCTTTTCAGAGGTTATTTCAAAAAGAAAGAAAAAGCAGCTGAAGCTAAGGCGGAGGAGAAAAAAAATGCGGAACAAAAGAAATAAAACCGGCATAAATGGCAACAACAAATGTGGTTCAAGAATATACTCCTCATTTTCATTATTTTATCCT
>Ga0172379_10008285_pt1 | contig 13137 bp, 12 predicted proteins | sample GrowelOW334metaG_FD_119756 | JGI IMG/M metagenome (GOLD analysis project Ga0172379, IMG submission 119756) | Groundwater microbial communities from an aquifer near a municipal landfill in Southern Ontario, Canada - Groundwater well OW334 metaG | ecosystem: Environmental > Aquatic > Deep... | reverse complement strand
CGCTCCGGCCCTGGCTTTGGACGGGCGTCTGGCTCGCGCTGGGCTTTCTCTCGAAGAACACGAACGCCTTCCAACTCGTCTGCTTCGGGCTCTTCTTCGCACTTTGGAAGCCCGCCCGCGCCCAGCTTCGCACCCGTGGACCGTGGCTGGCTCTGGGCATCGTCGGGCTGGCCGTCCTCCCGCAGCTCGTCTGGAACGCGCAGCACGGCTGGGCCACGGTCGAGCACCTGCACAACCGCGCCGGCCTTGACCAGGCCTGGAAGTTCACGCCGAACTACCTGATTGATTTCGCCGTTGCCGAACTGGCGCTCCTGAATCCCTGTTGGCTCGCGCTGATCCTCGGCGGCGTGATGACGACGCTCGTCCAGTTCCGCACGCCGAAAGGTGAGGCGTCGGCCAGCCCTTCCGGCGGGCTCACATTGTTTCTCTTCTGCATGGGAGCGCCGCTCTTCCTCGGCTACTTCCTTTACACGCTGCGGGCCCGCGTGCAGCCGAACTGGATTGTTCCGGCTGTTCTTCCGCTGCTCTGCCTGGCCGCGCTGCAGGCGGAGGCGTGTTGGAAAAATGGCGTTCGCTCCGTGCGCGGATGGTTCGTCGGCGGGCTGGCTCTGGGTTTGCCGCTGGTCGTGCTGCTGCACGACACGAACCTCGCCGGAAAACTCCTTGGCGCGCCGCTTCCGGCCAAGTCCGACCCGCTGGTGCGCGTGCGCGGCTGGAAGGCCTTGGCCGGGACGGTCGAGGCTGAACGCCAGCGCGTCATTGCAGCGGAGGGCAAGCCGGTCTTCCTCATCGGAGCGCACTACGGCATCACGAGCCTCCTGTCGTTCTACATCCCGGAGGCGAGGGCTGGCGTGCCGCAATCACCCGTCGTGTATTATCAGTCGTCCGAGAAGCCGGAGAACCAATACGGCTTCTGGCCCGGCTACGCGTCGCGACGCGGCGGCAGCGCACTCTACGTGCAGGAGCTGAAGAAGGGCGCGATTCCCGAGCCGCCGCCGGCGCGGCTTGCCGCCGAGTTTGCGCGCATCGAAGACCTCGGCATCCGGGATGTCGAGCATCGCGGACGAACGATTCACACCGTCCGGCTGCTGTTGTGCCGGGAGCTGAAGTAGTGCCCGCGAAACACGCGAATGGATGCGAATATGAGCCAAGGAGCGCGGACGCCCACGTCCGCCGCAACTCCCTGCCGGGGGTTTGCAACCGCCGTCGAGGGCGCGGAGCAGTTTGGTCTCGCCGGTCTGACAAACGCCCCGGACGGCGATTGCAAATCGCCGGCACAGGCTGCGGACGTGGGCGTCCGCGCTCCAATTCCCATTCGCGTTCATTCGTGTGTTTCGCGGGCAACCAGTGCCTCGTTCGTCATCCGCGACTACGACCTTGCGGCCACGCTTGCCTCCGGGCAGGCCTTCCGCTGGCGGGAGTTCGGTGTCCCGGCTTCAGCCGGTCCCCCTGGCCGCCTGAAGGCGGGACACCCAACGGGCCGCGTCTGGGAAGGTGTCGTTGCCGGCCGTTGGATTCGGCTCTGGCAGGACGGGCAGGTCATCCACGCGGAAACCGCCGGGCCTCAGGCCGACTGGCGCTGGCTGCGCGACTATCTCCAGCTCGACGCGGACCTCGCCGCCGTGCTGGCGACCTTTCCCGACGACGCGCCGATGCGGGCATCCGTGGCTGCGTGCCGGGGCCTGCGCCTGCTCCGTCAGGAGCCGTGGGAATGCCTCGCCTCGTTCATCTGCTCCTCCACGAAGCAGATCGTCCAGATCCAGCAAATCATCGCGTTGCTGTGCGAGCGATTTGGGGAACCCATCCCCGTAGGAGACGATGTGAGGAGTCTCCATTTTCTCCCCAGACCCGAGATGCCAGACGCCAGACCCAACGCAAAGCCAGAGCCTCCTCACGTCGGCTGCTACCCGACCTTCGCCTTCCCCGCCGCCGCTCGACTCGCTGCGTGCTCCGAGGCCGAGCTGCGACTGTGCAAGATGGGCTTTCGTGCGCCCTACGTGCTGGCCGCTGCGAAAGCCGTCGCGAGCGGGGAACTGGACTTGAACCGTCTGCATTCGCTTCAGACCGCCGAGGCCCGCGCGGCGCTCATGGGTTTGCGCGGCGTGGGCCGGAAGATCGCCGACTGCGTGCTGCTCTTCGCCTATGGGAAACAGGACGCGTTTCCGGTGGATGTCTGGGTGCGGCGGGCCTTGAAGGAGCTGTATTTTCCCCGCCGCCGTCCGTCGGAGAAGCGGCTCGAGCATTTCGCCAGCACGCACTTCGGGCCGAACGCGGGCTACGCGCAGCAGTATCTGTTTCACTATGTCCGCACGCTGCGGCCGAAGGAATGAGGTGTTCAGTTTTCAGTGTTCAGTATTCAGTTGGGCGTGTGGTGTCCTTCGGACTGAATACTGAACACTGAAAACTGATTACTTCTCATGTCCCTCGAAGTCACCTTCACCCCCGCTGAGTTCACGGCGCTCCGCGAGCGCGATCTGAGCCGGACCGTCTGCGTCGTTTTCGACGTGCTGCGCGCCACCAGTTCGATGGTCACGGCGCTGGCGAACGGGGCACGGAGCATCGTGCCCGTCTCGGAAATCGCGGAGGCGCTGGCCATCAGGGCGCGGCAGCCCGACGCACTGCTGGCCGGCGAGCGAGACGGGGTGCGCATCCTGCGGCACCTGACCGGCGGGGTGGATTTCGACCTCGGCAACTCGCCGCGTGAGTTCACGACGGACCGCGTCGCGGGGCGGACGATTGTGATGACGACGACGAACGGGACGCGGGCGTTGCAGGCGTGTCGCGGTGCGCGACGGGTGCTCATCGGAAGCTTTTTGAACCTGGACGCGGTGGCCGGCTGGCTGGCCCGCGAGCGGCCGGAGAATTTGCTGGTGGTCTGCTCGGGCACGCAGGAGGAAGCCGCTTACGAGGATGTGCTCGGGGCCGGCGGACTCTGCGATGCGATCTGGGATCAATACGGTGGAGGGCAGGTCGCCGACTCGGCGCAGGTCGCCCGGGAAATATTCCAGCGGGGCAGGGGGGATTTGCTGCAGGCCGTCCACAGCGCACGCAACGCACGCCGGCTGCTCGCGCTGCCGGGGTTGTGCGCCGACGTGCCGCTCTGCCTGGAGCGCGGGAGTGCCGACGTGCTGGCCGGGATGGTGGCGGGCGAAGTGCGGCGCCTATGATGTGGCCGGCGTTTGTAGGTCACGGGGGATTGAGGGCGGTTCGTGGCGGCTCAGAAAACACTCGCCTCGCCGGGGGACGTTGCTCAACATCCGCCTCGTTTTCGCGGGAACTGTCCGCATCGTAATGAAAGCCAAAATCATCATCACTCCGAAGAAGGCCGTCCTCGATCCGCAGGGCAAGACCGTCCAGAGCGCGCTGGAGCACATGGGTTACCAGGGCGTGGTGGGCGTCCACGTGGGCAAGTATGTGGAGATCGACCTGGCGCCGGGCACTGATCGTGCGGCCGCGCAGCAGGCGCTCGACGAGGCATGCCACCGGTTCCTGAGCAATCCGGTGATCGAGGATTACCGGCTGGAAATTGCGGACTGACCGGAGCGCCGCACCATGCCCACGCTGGTTTCCCAACCGACCGTCATTACGGCGGCAGGCAACAAGCCCAAACTCATCGAGGAGTTCATCGGCCGGGTGAACACCTGGACAGATGCCCTCAGCCTGGCCCGCATGAAAAGCCCGGGCGGATGGGTGGAGCCGGGCCAGACGCCGGAATTTGACGAGTTCACCCTCGTGCTCAAAGGCACGCTGCGCGTGACCCACAAGGAGGGTTTCCTTGACGTTGCCGCCGGCCAGGCGGTCATCGCGCACAAGGGGGAATGGGTGCAATACGGCACTCCCGCTCCCGAGGGTGCGGAGTATGTCGCCGTCTGCCTGCCCGCCTTTTCACCGCAAACCGTCCACCGCGACGCCTGAATCCAATGAACTTTGCCGTCCTCCAATTTCCCGCCTCCAACTGCGACCAGGACGCCGTCCACGCCATGCAGGCGCTCGGCCACTCCGCTCGGCTGGTCTGGCACAAGGACGGCAGCCTCGGCGCGGCCGACGCGGTCATCGTGCCCGGCGGCTTCAGCTACGGCGACTACCTCCGCTGCGGCGCCATCGCGCGCTTCAGCCCGGTGATGCAGGCGGTGAAGCAGTTCGCGGACAACGGCGGGCTGGTCATAGGCATCTGCAACGGCTTCCAGGTGCTGTGCGAGGCGCATCTGCTGCCCGGCGCGCTGATCCGGAACCGCTCCCTTCAGTTCCGCTGTGAGCACGTCTTCCTCAAGACCGTGGCACACGACACGCCGTTCACGTCGCAAATTCCCGCTGACAAGCTTCTGCATGTGCCCATTGCGCATGGCGAAGGCTGCTATTTCGCGGATGCCGACACGCTCGGCCAGCTCAGGGCCAACCGCCAGATCCTCTGGCAGTATTGCAACGCGCAGGGCGAGACGACGGAGGACGCCAATCCGAACGGTGCGCTGGAGAACATCGCCGGCATCTGCAACGAGCGCCGGAACGTCGCCGGCCTCATGCCGCACCCCGAGCGTGCCTGCGAACCGTTGTTGGGCAGCACGGACGGGCGGTTGATCTTCGAGAGCATGATCCACGCGTTGAGCCGGCGTCCGGCGGCGCTGGCGGCGTAGGGGGAGACGAGGCGGGGACAAGGGTTTTCCCCTGCTTGCAAACCGTAACACGATTCCCGTAGCATCTCTGCCCAATGCACCGCTACGTGTATGACTGGAGTGTTCCCAAGCGTGTGGGAATTGGGGTTTTGGCCCTCTTGTTCCTTTTTTTTCTGAGCGATACGACCGCTTTCGCACAGGTTCTGCGGGGCGTTTACACCCTGCAGGATGGTGGCCAGACCAGGGTGTTTGAAGTTGCGCTGGATGAGGTTTATGTGCGCTCTCAGAACTCAGCGCAGACGATCCCTGTGGCCGCCTTCGGACAGGTTGACGCGGTGAGAACTCACGCTGAACTGCTCACCCGGACCACAGGCAACGAAACCGAACTGGTGCTCTACGAGGCTGGCCGGCCTCGCGATGTCGCTTCCCGGCGCGTGCTGACGAAGCAAGTCCTCGTGCGAATGGCTCCCGGTGCGGTTCCTGGTCCGCTGGCGGCCATGTCAGGTGCCGCCGTTGGGGCCGAAATCTCCCACCTGCCCGGCCATTATCTTTTCACGACCGCGCAGACAGGAAGTGCGCTTACCGTGGCTGAGTGGCTTCGGGCCCAGCCTGGTGTGATCTCCGCCGACCCTCAACTTGCACGTCAAATGGTCAGGCGCTTCATTCCTAACGACCCGTTTTTCACGAACCAATGGCACCTCCGCAACACGGGTCAGAACGGCGGAACGCCGGGGATGGACATCAACGTCACCAACGTGTGGGACAATTTCCGGGGCACGGGTGTGACGATCGGAATCGTGGACGACGGGCTGCAAGGCACACATCCCGATCTGACGAACAATGTCAATTTTGCCATCGGCCACGACTATAACTTTGGCGACAATGATCCCAGTCCGAACGTGCTCGCCGACTTTCACGGCACCGCGGTTGCCGGCGTGGCGGCGGGACGGGGCAACAATGGACGGGGTATCTGTGGCGTCGCTTTTGAGGCCACGCTCGCGGGAATCAGATTGATCGCCGCGCCCACGACGGATGCACAGGAGGCGGCGGCCATGCTCCACAGCAACGCGGTGGTGTTCGTGAGCAACAACAGCTGGGGACCGGCAGATGACGCGCAAAACCTTTCTGCGCCGGGGCCGCAAATGGCCGCGGCACTGGCCAGCGCGACCACGACCGGACGCGGTGGCTTGGGAACCATCTTCCTTTGGGCGGCTGGAAACGGCGGTCAAGTCGGGGATAATGCCAACTACGACGGCTATGCGAACTCGATTTACACAATCGCCGTCGGCGCGTTGAATGACCTTGGACGACGCGCATCCTACAGTGAACCGGGGGCTGATGTGGTGATTTCCGCCCCATCCGGCAATGACTCCACGCGCCCTCAAGGCACTTCCACCACTGATCTGGTGGGCACCAACGGCTACAACACTGGAACCAGTCCGGATCCCCTCGAATACACCGCTTCTGACTACACATCCCGTTTCAACGGCACCTCCTCCGCCTCGCCAGTGGCCGCCGGCGTGGTTGCGCTGCTCTTGCAGGCCAACCCCACCCTCGGCTGGCGCGACGTGCAGGAAATACTCATTCGTTCCGCCACAGTGAATCAGCCCACCCACTCAGACTGGTTCACCAACGGTGCAGGCTTTCACTTCAACCACGATTTTGGCGCGGGCCTTGTCAATGCCGGGGTGGCCGTGGCCTTGGCGACCAACTGGACGAACTTGACCCCGCAATTTAGTTACAGTGCCCAGCAAACCGGCCTCGGACTCAGTATTCCCGACAATAATTCCAACGGAGTGACTTACGCCTTCAACGTAGTCAGCGGCAACATCCGGGTCGAGCATGTGACTCTCACGGTCAACATCACTCACTCCTTCCGTGGAGACTTGGCTGTGGATTTGATCTCTCCAGCCGGGACTGTCAGCCGGCTCGCCGAACGACACAGCGACCCCAACAGGGATTATCAGGACTGGACGTTCATGTCTGTCCGCCACTGGGGCGAACTGGCGGATGGCACCTGGACCGTGCGAGTATCCGACAGATCGCCCTCGGACGCGGGTGTCCTCAACTCGCTGGCACTGCGTTTGTATGGGACATTCACCAATGTTTCGGGCGTGGTCGCCCCTCCGACCATAACCACTCAGCCCAGGAGCCGCACTGTGACACAGGGTTCAACCGTCACGTTGAGCGTTGGGGTGGCACCGGACGCGACTTTGCCCGTCAACTATCAGTGGCGCTTCAACGACAACGATATTTTTGGCGAGGTGAGTTCAACCCTGGTCCTGACCAACGTGCAGAGTTCCGCCGCCGGCCTCTATTCCGTGCGTGTCGTCAACCCGTTCGGCACCAACCTCAGCGCGAACGCCGCGCTGTTTGTCAACGCCCCGCCCCAGGTGACCACGCATCCGACGAATCAATCGGTGATTCTTGGCTCGAACGTGACCTTCACCGTGGCGGCCAGCGGCTCCGAACCGCTTTCCTATCAATGGCGGTTTAACGGAACGCCCATCGGCGGAGCCGTGAATGCCAGCTACACCATCACCGGCGCACAGACCAATCAAGCGGGCTCCTACGACGTGCTGGTGGGGAACTCGTTCGCGTCGGTGTTCAGCTCCAACGCTGTTCTCTCGGTTCTGCCGCCCTTCACCATCGACCCGCAACCGTTGAGCCAGTCGGTTCCGGTTGGCAGCAATGTCACGCTTGTCGTCGGGGCAACCGGCATCGGTGCATTCGCCGGGCCGTTCACCTACCAGTGGACTTTCAACGGAGCGGCACTGACGGATGCCACAAACACATCGCTCATCTCCACAAACCTTCAGCTTGCCAGCTCCGGAGCTTACGCATGCGTGGTCGGGTCACCTCTGGGGGCGATCATCAGCAGCAACGCGGTCGTCGCCGTTTTCAATCCGTTCACCGTGGATTCGCTCGCGTTTCAGCTGGGAGGTTTCCTTCGGATTGCCGTGAGCGGGGACAATGGACGCGCTTATAGGCTGGAGTCCTCCACCAACTTGATAGACTGGGTTTCCATGGTCACAAACACCGTGTCCGGGGGGACAGCCACGTTTACCGACGGTGGGGCAGTGGGGCAGCCGTTCCGTTTCTACCGCACCGTGCTCCTGCCGTAGGCCGGCCGGCATGCCTGAGGGCCGGGATTCGCCCTTGAATTATTCATTCTGGAGCGTGACGCTCGCGCCAGCATGAACCTTCCCTCCCATGCCGTTGGTCAGGCGATTTTCATCCGGACCGGTGTTTCGGATTACGTGGAGGTGCCGCTTCCATTTCAGACGCTCGAGGAGTTGGTGCGCTTGTGCTCCGAGCCCAGGCCCGGCCTGACATTGGAGCGGGTGGTGGTGTTCTCCATGCAGGACGGCCAGCCCTGCGCGCTGACTTTGGGATTCGTTTCGGCCAGCAAGGGAGTCCGGCCCGGCGATTTTCACCCCGAATTCAAGGGCTGAACTCCCCCCCCCCGGTTCAAGGCCGGAGGTCGGTGAAGATTCTCGTCTGCTCCCGCTGACGAAGCACTCGGGCCAGAGGAGTCGTTCCTTCCGAAGAAAGCGATTCCTTCAAGGCCGGCTCTTTCCCGGCACCGGAGGCCAGCACCCAGGCTTCGTGCGCAGCGGTGATCGCGGCGTAGCCCAGCGTGATGCGCTGCGGCGGCGGTTTGCCGGCGGTCACGGCGCGATACACGGGGGTGGAACTCATGGCGTTCTCGGATTCCCCCGGAAAAAGAGAAGCGACATGGCCGTCTTCGCCCATTCCCAAGAGGATCAAATCCAGCACGGGCTGGCCGTCGGCGTTGGCCGGGGCGAGATGCCGCAGGATCGCCTCCGCATTTCGTGCGGCCTGTGCGGGTTCGATCTCACCCTCAATCCGGTGGATGTTCCCGGACGGCAGATCCAACGGGGTGAACAGCAGCTCCTCCGCGCTGCGGTAATTGCTCTCCGCGTGGCCCGGAGGCACGCAGCGTTCGTCGGCCCAGAAGAAGTGGACATGGGCGAACGAATGGTTGCGATCCTTTGCGTGTTGCGCCACCGCGTGAAAGAAATCCCGGGCGATGCGTCCGCCTGAGAGCGCCACATTCCTGGGCGCGTCAGAGGAAATCAGCCAGGCGAGGAATTCGGTGGCGCACTGTTCCGCCATCGTGGTCGCATTGTTAAACGACCTCAGTTCCCAGTTGGACATGGGCGGGAGAATTTGCGAGTGCGCCACGCGTCACTTTGCCGGCTGCGGGTCGCGCCAGACGTGGCCGGACGGGGCAAGCAGGTCTTCGGCGGCCACCGGGCCCCATGTGCCTGCGGAGTAAAACTCGCGGTTCGTCAGCGGCTTGTCGCCCCAGCCCTCGCGGATCGGGTCCACGATGCTCCATGCTGTTTCCACTTCGTCGCGGCGGATGAAGAGCGTCGCGTCACCCGCGACGGCCTCCAGCAGCAGACGCTCATAGGCTTCGGGCGTGTAGGCGCCGAATTCGGAGTCGTAGCTGAAGTGCATCCGCACCGGACGCACTTGCAGGCTCGCGCCGGGCACCTTTCCGTTGAAGCGCAGCGTGATGCCCTCGTTGGGCTGGAGGCGCAGCGTGATGGCGTTCGGGTCGAGCTTGAGGCCGCACTTCGCCGCAAAGAGCACGTTGGGCGTCGGGCGGAACTGGATGCGCACCTCGCTCGCGGAGAGCGGCATGGACTTGCCGGTGCGCAGGAAGAACGGCACGCCGCTCCAGCGCCAGTTGTCGATGAACAGCTTCAGGGCGAGGTAGGTCTCCACGTTGGAGTCGGTCTTCACCTTCTCCTCCTGCCGGTAGCCGTTGCGCAGCTTGCCGTCCACCATGCCGGCGAAGTATTGCCCGCGCACGACCTGCTTGCTCACGTCGCGGATGGGGCGGATGGACTTGAGCAGCTTCACCTTCTCGTCGCGCACCGCCTCGGCCTCCAGCGACACCGGCGGTTCCATGGCGATGAGCGAGAGCACCTGCAGCAAATGGTTCTGCACCATGTCGCGCAGCGCGCCGGATTCCTCGTAATAGCCACCGCGTCCGCCCACGCCGAGCTTCTCGGACACCGTGATCTGCACATGATCCACGGACGTGCGGTTCCAGAGCTGCTCGAAGATGGCGTTCGAGAAGCGGAACATCAGGATGTTCTGGACCGTCTCCTTGCCGAGGTAGTGGTCGATGCGGAAGATCTGTTTCTCGTGCGCGAACCTCGTCAGTTCGTTGTTGAGCCGCAGCGCGCTCGGGAGGTCGGTGCCGAAGGGTTTCTCCACGACAACACGCTGCCATTCCCCGGGTGTTTCCACGCGCTTGAGCAGGTTCGCGCCGCAAAGCTGCTCCACCACCGCGCCGAACTGGCTGGGCGAAATGGCGAGGTAGAACAGAAGGTTGTTCCGCAACTGTGGGACGCCGAAGCTGTCCAGGCGCTCCGTCAGGCGCTGGTAGGCCGCCGCCTCGGTCAAATCGCCCTGGCAGTAGGAGACGTTGGTGGCGAACTCCTCCCACACGCGTTCGTCAACCTGCTTGGACCGGCTGAACTGCAACACGCCCGCTTTCAATTCCTCACGCCATGCCGCGTCGTCCTTTTCGCGGCGTGCGAAGCCGACGATGCGCATGGGGCTTGGGAGGGCCTTCTCCACGAAGAGATGGTAGAGCGCGGGGATGAGCTTGCGGATGGTGAGATCGCCGCTCGCTCCGAAGATGACGATGGTGCAGGGGGTCACGGCTTTGCGCCCGTCGTCCAGCCGGCACGCCATCAGTTCATCGAGTTGGTTCAGTTCGTCCATCGCGGCGAGGGTGAACGGGCGGCGAAAAATTTCAACCCTTCTCCTATGTTTGGTGTCCACCCTTCAGGGTGTCCAGGGACACTCGAACACGCTAAAGCGTGGACACCGAACAAGTCGCCTTGCGCTCTGCTTGCCCCCGCCGTCCAAACCACGCACCCTCCCCGGATGGATCTGACTGGCAAAGCGGCCGTCGTCACCGGCTCATCGCGCGGCGTGGGCCGGGCCACCGCGCTCGCGCTGGCCCGCCGCGGCTGTGACGTGCTCATCAATTACAGCACCTCCCGTGACGAGGCCGAGCGCACCGCCGCCGAGGTTTGCGCGCTCGGCGGCAGGGCCGCCTGCTTCGCCGGCAGCGTGGCCGATGACGCCATCTGCCGCGCGATGATGGACGCGGCGGTGCGGGAGTTCGGCCGGCTCGATGTGCTGGTGAACAACGCCGGCACCACGCGCTTCATCGACTTTCCCGACATGGAGGCTGTTACGGATGACGATTGGAGTCGCATTCTCGGCGTGAACTTGAAAGGCCCGTTCCAGTGCGCCCGGGCGGCCCGCCCGCATCTGGAGCGCAGCGGTGGTGGGGTCATCATCAACGTCGCGAGCGTCGCCGGCATCGTCGGCGCGGGCAGCAGCATTCCCTACTGCGCCTCGAAGGCGGCGGTCATCAACCTCACGCTCGCGCTCGCGCGCACGCTGGGCCCGAACATCCGCGTGAACGCCGTCGCCCCCGGCTTCATTGACGGCGAGTGGCTGCGCAAGGGCCTGGGCGACGACTTCGAGGCGGCGAAGGCGGCGCGGTCCAAGCACGCCGTGCTGGGCAGGGTGTGCCAGCCCGGGGACATTGCCGATGCCATCCTGGCGCTCATTTCCGCCGACCTCGTCACCGGGCACACGATGGTCGTGGACGGCGGGCACTCCATCGGACCGCGCCTCAGCCACGGCATCAAGTAGTGGTGTGCGCCCCGAAAACGTGAAACTCTCCGGCGGCGGTTCGTCCACTTAGAACTTATTTTTCATGCGACTCATGCGAATCCTTCCCGTTCTCGCCGCCTGTTCCGCGGCGTTCCTCGCCGCCTGTAACAAGCAGGACGCCGCGAAGGACGCCGCTCCGCAGGTCATGCCGCCCACGCAGGTCGTCGCCGTGGCGGCGCGTCGCGAGTCCGTCGCGGAGTCGCTCTCGCTGGTGGGCACGCTCACGGCGAACGAGTGGGTCGAGATCAAGGCCGAGCTGGAGGCCGCCGTGGTGGAGGTCGGATTCGACGAGGGCAAGCCCGTGAAGAAGGGCCAGCTCCTCTTCCGCCTCGACGAGTCGAAACTCACCGCCGCGCTCACGGAGGCCGAGGTGAACCTGAAGCTCAGCAAGATCAACTATGACCGCGCCCAGCAGCTCCTCCGTGACAAGACGATTTCACAGCAGGAGTTTGACCAGCTCGCGTCGCGCTTTGAATCCATGCAGGCCGCCATCGCCGTGCGGCAGCGGGAGCTGAAGGACACGAAGATACACGCGCCGTTCGCCGGCATGATGGGGGCGCGCAGCGTCAGCTCCGGCCAGGTCATCAAGAAGGACACGATGCTCGGCACGCTCGTGGACCTTGATCCGGTGAAGGTCGAGGTCAACGTGCCGGAACGCTTTCTGAGCCTGCTGCAGCTCGGCCAGACGATTGAACTGCGCGTCGCGGCATTCCCCGGCCGCAAGTTCAGCGGGCTGGTCTATTTCATCGCGCCACAGGTGGAGACGAACACCCGCACGGCGCTCGTGAAGGCGAAGATTGCGAACCCCGACCTCCGGCTGAAGCCCGGCATGTTCGCCAACCTGGATCTCACCCTCCAGCTTCGTGCCGCGGCGGTCATCGTCCCCGAGCCGGCCATCATGGTGAACGCCGACCGTGCGATGCTCTTCGTCGTGGACAAGGACTCGAATGCACAGCTCCGCCCCGTGAAGCTCGGCGTGCGGCAGGCGGGCGTGGTGGAAATCATGGAAGGGGTCGAGGCCGGGCAGATGGTGATTGTCGAGGGCACGCAGAAAGTCCGGCCCGGCTCGAAAGTGAAGCTGGCGGGGCCGGAAGCGGCGGCGGCGTATGCGCCGAAAGCAGCCGTAAGCGGCAACTAACTCCTGCTCGTAATCCTGATCCTAATCCTGCTCCTCCCATGAACCCCGCCTTCGATCATGAAAAGCTCGAAGCCTACCAGCAGTCCCTGGCCTTTATCCGCTGGTCCACCGCCCTGCTCGACAAACTTCCGGCCAAACTGTCGGTTTGCGATCAGCTGGACCGGGCTTCCACATCGGTCCCGCTGAACGTTGCCGAGGGCAACGGCAAGTTCACCTCGCCCGACCGGTGCCGTTACCTCGACACCGCGCGCGGGTCGGCGCTGGAGTGTGCGGCCTGTCTGGATGTGTTGGTCGCGAAAGGGAGGGCGACGGAGTCGGAGGTGGAGCCGGGGAAGCAGTTGTTGCGGCGAATCGTGTCGCTGCTGGTGGGATTGATTCGGAGCAATTCACCAGACCGCTTCCACGAGGAGCCTGTGCCTTATCGGGTGGGAACGGAGCAGGATTAAGATCAGGATTATGAGCAGGAGTTCGAAATGATATTGCCCCAGATCAGCATCCGCCGGCCGGTGCTCACCGCGATGATGAGCCTCGCCCTCATCCTGTTCGGCCTCATCGCGCTGGATCGCCTGCCGGTGCGCGAGCTGCCGGACATTGACCCGCCCATCGTCAGCGTCACGACGGTCTATCCCGGGGCCAGCGCGGCGGTCGTGG
>Ga0172379_10008284_pt1 | contig 13141 bp, 7 predicted proteins | sample GrowelOW334metaG_FD_119756 | JGI IMG/M metagenome (GOLD analysis project Ga0172379, IMG submission 119756) | Groundwater microbial communities from an aquifer near a municipal landfill in Southern Ontario, Canada - Groundwater well OW334 metaG | ecosystem: Environmental > Aquatic > Deep... | reverse complement strand
TGGAGAAGTTTTTGAAAGTGGTAACTTGTTATCTTTTGAAACTGATAAAATATATTATTCAGATGCCAATATTAATTTTAAATTTTTATTTCAAAATGATGGTAATGTCTATTTAAATCCTTATGGTTTATTGACAATAAAAAATATTATCGGTACTGAAATTGATAAAACTCAAGTTCAACCATATTTTGTAATGCCGCAGTCAACTCGTCAGAAGGATGTAAATGTTAGTCGCAATTTGATGTTTGGCCGTTATGTTGCCACCCTCCAATTAAATCGTGGTTTTGGTAATATTATAGACACAAAGACAGTATCTTTTTGGGTGTTACCTTGGAAACAAGTGTTATTGTTTGTGTTGATTATTTTGGGCTTAGTAATAATTTTCAAACTTATTTGGTCCTGGTTTACTCGTAATTTTGAAATCAAAAGGAAAGAATAATTGTTATGATTATCCATTTTAATAAAATAATTAATACAATTATTTTGATTTTGTTTGTTGTAGTAACTTTGTTTTTGGTAGTGCCAGTGTCTGCTTATGTGATGTCTAGCACAAATTATAGAGTGCAGTTTGATTCTGTTAATACGGGTGGTGCATTGGGGACTTCTTCGAATTATAAAATAGAAGACACACTGGGCGAAGTTGGTAGCGGTGCTGCAACTAGCACTTCTTACAATTTATATGCTGGTTATCAACAAATGGATCAAGAAACTTTTTTAATACTTACAATTCCTGACGCAGTTACTTTGTTGCCAAATATTGGTGGTTTGACCGGTGGTGTGGCTACTGGAATTAGTACTACTACAGTTTTGACCAACAATGACGCCGGCTATACTCTTTATGTACATGCTAGTACTTCTCCCGCAATGCAATCAGGTAGTAATAATATATTAAATTATGTTACTTCGTCTAATCCTGTTGATTATACTTGGTCAGTAGCGTCAAATTCTAGTGGTTTTGGTTTTACACCAGAAGGAGCAGATATTATTGATAGATATCTTGACAATGGCAGCATCTGTAATCAAACAGGTGGTACAGATAATTTAGGGAAATGTTGGGATTATTTTTCTACAACATTAAAATCTATTAGTGTTTCTGGCGTCTCAAATTCTGTAAATCCAGCTACTACCACTATTCGTTTACAAGCCGAATCTGGCAATCAAAATGTTTTGCCAAGTGGTGAATATACTGCCACTATTATTGTTACGGCTGTTGTCAATTAACAAAAACATGAAAAATGTTTTTCTATTTTTTTTAGGATTAATTTTACCCGTATTATTTTTTCCAACGGTTGTTTTTAGTTTTATTACAACTACGAGCTCAAGTATGGATGTGACGGTAAGTGTGGCAGATTGCGTGGTAAATTCTGTTTGTGAAACGGCTTTGGGAGAAGATTATGTTACTTGTTTAGCTGACTGTCCGTTTGGTTGCAATAATAACGATATTTGTGAGACACATTTTGGTGAAGAAAATTCAAATTGTGTGAATGATTGTCCGATTTGTAATAGTAATAGTGTTTGTGAAGCGGGAATAGGAGAAAATACTACTACTTGTTTGGCTGATTGTCCTTTGCCAGTGTGTAATAACAACGGCACTTGCGATGTTGGTTCTGGCGAAACTACTTCCAATTGTTCCAATGATTGTGTGGTTGTAGTACCACCAGCTATTGGCGGTGGAGGAATAATTACATCAATTCCAGCAATAAAAATAAGAGATCTTTCAATTTCTCAAGTAAATACTACAACTATTAAATTTTCTTGGAATACCGATACTTTGGCAGTTTGTGATTTGTATTGGGGGGTAGATAAAAATGATTTAGTTAAGAATAGTGAAATAAGTTTTTCGGTTGCTCATCATTTTATGATTGATCAGCTTTTAGCAGGGGTTAATTACTATGGGCAAATTCGTTGTTTCAACACAAAACAACTTGAGTCCGTATTAGACAATATTTTATTTAGTTTGTCATCTTCAGCTGAGACATCGGAGATTAATTTTGGTATAAAAGAATTAAGATCTATACCAGAAGATTCAGCAGTGAATTTTTTTTGGAAACCAGTTGATATTTCAAATTATCAAGGAGTGGTAATAAGAAGATCGGATATATTTTTCCCTTCCAATATGGATGAAGGTGGGGTTTTGTATGATGGTAGAGGAGAACTAACACCAGATGGAAGGTATTTTTATAGAGATATTAATTTAAAAAATGGTCAATTATATTTTTACACTTTTTTTGCCTTTGATGGATTGGGAGGATATTTACCAGGGTTGAGTATTTCTGTTTTGCCAAAAAGTGCTGATATGTTGAAACCAATTTTAGAATTGCCGGTAGCACCGGTTGTTTTGGCACCAGAATTGGGTTTACCTTTATTACCTGAACCACTCTCGATAATTCCAAGATTTAGGGATTTTGTTTTTAGTCAAAAGAATAGGCCGTTGTCTTTTTCGGATAACATAATTGAGGTGTTACCTAATGTCGCGGTAGAAGTGAATTTGGATATTAAAAAAGTTCCTGTTGGTACTCAAAACATTGTTTTTACCATTGAAGAAAAGGGGATATATGATACTTATTTTATGGAAAAATCAGACAATGGGGATTTTTTTGTAAAATATATCACTTCACCAACAACAGCTTCACAAAGAGCGTATTTTACTTTTATAAACAGAGATAATCAAGCCATTGCTCGTGTATCTGGTCGTTTGTTTGTCAATGAGAAAGCAATTTTTGAAACTATTACCGCAACTGTCGTTAGTCCCAAGACAACAATTAAAACAGTTTATGAAACGGCATCCAAAATTTCTTTAGATATTGTTCAGTATTGGTATTATTGGATTTGGTGGATTTTAATTTTGATATTTTTTTGGGTTAAACATTGGATAAAAAGATTATAGTAAAACTTATCCACAATTTCATTTTTTTCACTAAAAAAAGCGTTCTGAAAAGACGCTTTTTGTGTTATAATATAAAAGTAATAAAAAATCGGCTATCCGAGATGGAATATCGGATATCCGATATAGGTAAATATTGGCTATGGACGGCCTAATTTCACTTCATGAAGCCGCCAAAATTTCTGGCTATCACCAGGACTATTTGAGTTACCTAATTCGTAATAAAAAGCTACCAGGTGTACGTATTGGACGCAGTTGGGGTTTAAAGAGACAGGATTTGATAAATTTTATATCTGCCAAGCAAGGAAATACTATTAAAAATGATGGTGGAGTTTTACGTTCAATTATTAATAATACTCCAAAAAGTATTTTAATTTATTTATCAATATTTATTTTATTAATTTTAGTATATGTAGTGAACCATTTTATTCAAAATTCAGCCAATATTACCGAAAATAACTCAAAGAATGTCGGTCAATTCCAGACCAATATTCTTTATTCTGAAGAAAAAGAGTTTTCTTCAAGTATGACAGTGACCAATTCGTTGAAATAAAATATGTTAAAATGGCGGGTTAAAATTTTTTTAGTAATTATAACAACCATAATAGGTGTGTCTATTTTTGGTGTTGTTCAGGCCGCTTTCAATCCGCAAATTAACTATCAAGGTAAATTAACAAACAATAGTGATGTTGCTGTGACCGATGGCACGTATAATTTACAATTTCGTTTATGTGCTGATGATGGATGTAGTTCTGTGTTGTGGACGGAAATAAGAACCAGTACAGATAAAGTTCAGGTTACTAATGGTCTATTTAGTGTTTTGTTGGGATCAGTAACTAGTTTGTCTGGTGTAGATTTTAATCAAGACGTTTATCTTGAATTACAAGTAGGTGGAACTGGGGCGCCTGTGTGGGAAACACTCTTACCTCGTAAAAAATTAGGAACTGTACCGTCAGCATTTGAAGCTGGTGATGCAGCGTTGTTTGATGGTTTAGCAACGACTTCTTTTGCAAAATTAGCTACCAATGAAACAATCTCGGGTGCGTGGGTATTTAATAATATTTTATCTATTACAGCCAATTCTGCTTCTCCATCCTTGAATATTTTACAATCCCACGCTACTGGCTCTGGTTTAAGTGTCGGCAATGGCACAGCTACTACCACTATTTTTGGTGGAGCAACCTCTACTTTTCCTTATGGGGCTACTTTTGCTACTGCTGGTGGAAATGTAGGAATTGGTACTGCTGTGGCCGGAGCAAGATTGACAATTCAAGGAACTGGCGCTACTTCCGCCAGTGCGTCATTAAATGTTACCAACAATGCAGGTACTTCAATGTTGTATGTGCGTAATGATAGTCGTGTTGGAATTGGAACAATTAATCCTAGCTATCCATTGCACGTGTCTTTATCTGATGCTACCGGAAATGGTAATGCTCGTATTTTGATAGAGAATCCTAGCACTTCATCTTTAGCTTTTGCTGTATATGAGATGCGAGCTGGCCTATCAAATGGTGGTTTATTTTTTGCATCAAATGCTGCTTTACCTAACAGTGGCATCGTTAATGGTATTTCTTTTAGAGCTAACACAGGACAAGATTTGGGGTTGGGTGTCTCTGGTTCTGTACCATCTATAATAGTCCAAGGAGCATCAAGTGGTAAAGTTGGAATTAATGCTTATAACAGCACTTCAGCTGCTTGGCCAACTCTTTTAGCTTCTGGTTTGACTGTTGGTAGTGGCGGATCTTCTCAGCTTCCAACCGCTGGAACACTTGTTCCAGTAGTTCGATTAATTGGTGCAATAAATAATACTACCGATAATGCGATTTTACGTTTAGTTAGAGAAACAAACCCTTCTAATTTATATAATTCAGCCGTAGATTTTAATGTAAAAAGTTACGCAGCTGCTTTAGGAGGCACATTTTATCCAAAGACACAGCTCACTATTTCTCTTAAATCTGCCGCCTCGTTTGTTGAAACGGCCGATGTAGATGTGATGACTTTAAGAGATAATGGTTTTGTTGGAATAGGCACTACTGTTCCATCAACCACCTTGCATCTTGTTAGCACAGCTGAACAACTTCGTCTTGGCTACAACGGTGTAAATTATACTTCTTTTACTGTAGGTACAGATGGCGCTATCACTATTGCTACCACCAATTCGGCCACCACGACTATTACAAATGGTTTAGTGATAAATACAAATAGTTTGGTGGTAAACAAATCAACTGGTTATGTTGGTGTTGGAACTACTAGTCCAAGTTATCAATTATCTGTTGCAGGTGATATCAACACCACTGGGACGATTAGAATAAACGGTACAGATTATGGACAATTTTTTATAAATAGTGCAGGCGTTGCTGGTCAACTTTGGAAATCTGACGGTAGCGGTGTTGGCGCGTGGGCGGATACTTCCACTTTTGGTTTTGGTAACATTGCTGGTACAGGCACAGCCGGACAATTGTCATATTTTACAAACGGCACCACACTTGCATCTACTAGTAGTTTGTATTGGAATTCTACCAATGGTCGTCTTGGTATTGGTACCTCTACACCATCAGAAAAATTACATATTACAAATGGAACTTTATTAGTTGATTCTACAAATCCAGCTTTGTTAAGTTCTATAACAAATATGAATTATTTAGATAAAGCTAGTTCATTGGCGATTTCAGGCAAATATGCCTATGTATCCTCGCAAATTAATGATGGTGGCATAAAAGGTTTGTTAACAGTAGTTGATATTTCAGATGCGTCTCACCCAGTAATTGTTAACAGTTCTACTTTGGGTTCGTCTGTTCCATATTCCAATTGTCTTGCTGTCAACAAAAAAGTTGTATATTTTTTGGGTAGTGATAGTACAGGAGCCAGCACTTTGAAATCAATAGATGTTTCTTCGCCTCTTAATAATAATTTAAATCAATATCATCAAACCGCCGTTGGTGGTTTACCAAAAAATTCAAGGTCTCTTTTTGTTAATGATAAATATGCTTATTCAGTGAGTAGTAATGCCACTACCGGCACTTTTTCGATGGTTGATATTTTTGATAACAACAATGGTATGGGTGATCTTTTGGTGGTTGGATCAGTAAGTGATTTTAGTAGTCAGTCGATATTAAATAATGTCAATTCCATATTTGTTTCTGGAGATTTTATCTATATGACGGTTGCCACCTCCACCAATGCTACCGGTACGCTTATTATGAGAAATGTCTCATTTCCAAACACAAGCATGTCTATATCTAATAATGATTTTATTAGTAGTTCCACTCAACAGGCCTTTTTGGCTGGTGCTAATGATGTTTATGTCTCCGGCAATTATGCCTACGTTTCTGCTTCAAGAGCTACTACTGGTACGGTTGTAATCGTCGATGTTGCTAATACTCTAGATGGATTTCAAAGTTCCGATACCAAAAATTATATAGTTGGACATGTTTCATCTGCCACTGACCAGGCGTTATTGGCTGGTGCAAATTCAATTCAGGTTTTTGGCAAATATGCCTATGTTACTGCCTCGAGTTCTTTGGTGGTTGTAGATATTTCTAGCTCTACTGCTCCGTTTGTGGTGGGAAGTATTTCTAATGCTTCTTTAAACAGTATTTCGTCATTATCTGTTGTTGGTAAATATGCTTACGGAGTTAACGGGGTTGATGGTATTTTTAGCGTCCTTGATATAAAAGGAGCTGATATTTACGCGGCTAATGTGGGTAATATGTATGCTAGTGCGTTAACCGTATCCGAAGCAGGGGAGTTTGGCAGTTTGTTAGTAAATAATGGGATTTCTTCAAATGGACCAATGATAGTAAAAGTGGATAGAAATTTTTCATCTTCTAACTATGCCTTTAACGTATCCAAAACTGGACAATCAAATTCTTGGTTTTTAGTTAATGGTAATGGACAGGTTCTGATTAACACCTCTACTTTTTCTGGTGCTAGTTATAAGATGGTTATTGACGCAGGAGGAAGTGGTGGTGCTGGTTTGGGTGTGAATGGATATATTAAGGCCGTTGGAACTATTACTACCGAAGCGTTGGATCTTGCTGAAATATACCCTGTGAGTATTAAATGTAAAGATACAGATACTTGTCCCAAACCTGGTGATTTAGTATGTCTGGATGATTCATTTTCTCAAGGTGTTAAAAAATGTATAGCCAGTGAAAAGAAATCACCTATTGGTATTGTTTCTACTAAACCAGGATTTTTACTTGACATGGATGATGTTTTAAATACCACCTCTACCAATTTTGAGAGAGTACAAGTGGCTCTGGCTGGACGTATTCCAGTAAATGTTTCCACAATTTATGGTGACATTAAAATAGGAGACAAACTAACCTTTTCGGATGTAGATGGTATAGCTGCCAAAGCAGTTGGTGAAGTGCCTACTGTTGGTATCGCCATGGAAAATTTTTCCAGTTCAACTATTGGATCAATTATTACCTTTGTTGATTTGGGTTGGCAAAATGAATTATACAAAGCACTTACTTTAAATACTGTGAGTAGTACTTTGACTTTTGGCAGTGACGCTTCTCCGTATAATTTATTGTTAAATGGTAATTTTGATATTTTTAAAGAAAAAATAAAAACTCTGTCTCTTTCTCAAGATGGACAGTTATTATTGTCTGGTGGCACATCAGCCAATTTGAGTTTAAGTAACATTACTAATACCAGCACCGGTATCTATTTTGATAATGTTGGTGGTATTGGTTTTGTCACACAAGGTGAAGAAAGAATGAAAATTGACGCGCAGGGCAATGTAATGATAGATGTGATAGTCGCGAAACGTCATGTGGTAGCGGAGAAATATAATTTGGTGGAAAATTGTGATTTAAGTGGTTCTTGCCCCAAGGTAAATGAAGTTGTGTGTCTAGTTGCTACCTCTTCTAATTTTGTTGCAAATACAGTAGTTCGTTGTGAAAATGCTTACGAAGAAAATCAAATAGGTGTGGTTTTACAATCGGGTGATTTGGTAATTTCTAGTTCTACTCCAGTCGCTAGTTCTACTTTGGTGGTAACATCTGGCAAAGCCAAAATAAAAGTTTCTACGATCAACGGTGAAATTAAAGTTGGTGATTATTTGACCACTGCTACTTCTGGCATAGCAATTAAAGCTATTGAGCCAGGCAAAGTAATTGGTGTTGCTTTAGAAAATTTCACAGGAATTGAAAATGGTGAAATAGAAATCTCAGTTGATCCACAATTTGCCTTTGGATATTTAAATGCAGAAGGTGATTTGATGATTAGCACTTCAACTCCTTATGCTGTGAATCTATTTGATAAGTTTACTTTAGCAATAAAATACAGTTTGAAAAAAATGGGTTTAACAATTCAAAATGGTATTGCCAATTTGAAAGAAATTTTTGTGGAAAAAGTGACTACAGATAATTTGTGTGTGGGTAGTACTTGTGTGAATGAGGAACAATTAAAACAATTGTTGGAAACTGTAGGGCAGATCACCTCAAATGAACCCTCGCCCGTCACTAATGGAACCACAGAACAGACAAATACACCAGATGAAACCTCTTTTACTACACCAGTTGCGCCTGATGCAATTGTAGAGCCAACACCGTCTGAGCCGTCCCCAACATTAGATGATGTTGTACCACCTGTATCTGAGCTCTCACCAAGTCCAGATATTTCATCACCGCCAGTGTCAGAAATTGTTCCAATAGAATAAAAATCGCTCTATAAAATATGAGCGATTTTTTTGTCGGGCTGACAGGATTTGAACCTGCGACCTCATGCACCCCATGCACGCGCGCTACCAACTGCGCTACAGCCCGTTGGCACTAAATTTATCATATTATAGACATCTTTTCAAGTTTTTGTATTTGTAGTACAATATATATGCGTAAAAGCGCATTTTTGTTGTTAATAATTTTTATTTAATATTATATGAATATTAAGCAATTTTTTAAAGACGCTATCAAAGAGGAAGCATCCGATTTACATTTAGTAGGTAATGAATTACCAATGATCCGTATAGAAGGGGAGTTAAAGGAAATAGGAGAGAAGCCACTCAATGCTAAAGAATTGGAAACAGCCATTTTTGAAGAGATGTTGTCTAAAGAACAAAAAGCTAAATTTGAAGAAGAAAAAGAATTGGATTTTAGTTATGCGCAAGATGAGATGCGTTTTCGTGTTAATTTACATCAACAAAATGATGTAATTGGTTTGAGTGCTCGTCTTATTCCATCCCAAATACCTAGTCCAGAAGATCTTCGTTTTGAACCAGCTTTATTAAATATACCAGAAATGTTGGATGGTTTGGTTTTGGTAACAGGACCAACTGGTTGTGGCAAATCTACTACTATAGCGGCAATTATTGAACAAATAAATAAAAATCGTAAAGCGCACATTGTGACAGTGGAAGATCCAATGGAGTTTGCGTTTGAAGACAAAAAAAGTTTAATAGAGCAACGTGAAGTGGGGACAGATACAAAATCTTTTGCCAATGCTTTAAAACATGTGTTGCGTCAAGATCCAAATGTGATTTTGGTTGGTGAAATGCGTGATCCTGAGACCATCGCTACTGTCTTGACTGCGGCTGAGACCGGACATTTAGTTTTGTCTACATTACATACTAGTAGTGCTGCCGAAGCGGTAGAGCGTATCGTGGATGTATTTGATGGTTCAAAACAAAAACAAGTTTTGATTCAATTATCTTCGGTATTACGTATGGTAGTGGCGCAACAACTTTTGCCATCCAAAGATGGTGGTCGTGTACCAGCCAGAGAGATTTTAGTAAATACAACCGGTGTAGCCAATTTGATTAAAGAAAATAGTATTAATCAAATAAAATCTGCCATTCAAACTGGTTCAAAAGATGGCATGATTAGCATGGAAAATTCTATTAAACAATTATTAAAAGAGGGTTGGATTACAGAAGAGGTGGCTGATAAACGTTCAGGTCGCAGTAAGAAAGTGTAATTTTTGGTTAATGGTTTATGGATGTATATAAAATAATAAAAAAAATAAATATTTGTTCCAAAAAAGAAAAAATTCCAGTTTATTTAGTGGGTGGTTTTGTGCGTGATTTTTTGATGAATCGCGGACAAAAAAAGGATTTAGATTTTGTGGTGGTCGGTAGTGGTTTGGAATTCGCCAAAAAATTTGATATATATTTTAAACAAGTTGGTAGTTTAGTAGAATTTCCTGATTTTGATACTGCGCGTTATGTTATCGGTGAAGATGACAAAAAAATTGTAGTGGAATTTGCTGGTGCACGCAGTGAAAATTATGATATAAATTCTCGTAAACCAAAAGTGATTTCAACCACTTTGGAGGACGATTTAAAAAGACGAGATTTTACTGTCAATGCTATGGCAGTTCCAGTGGTTTCTTTTTCTGGTATTTTAAAGCCGTCAATCAAAAAAATTATTTCTCAAATAGTAGATCCTTTTAACGGTCAAATAGATTTACAAAATAGAATTTTGCGCACTCCGCTTGATCCAGATTCTACTTTTATTGATGATCCTCTCCGAATGATGAGAGCTGTCCGGTTTGCTGGTCAGTTGGATTTTTCTATTGATTTAAAAACATTGGAATCCATACACAATAATGTTAAACGATTGGAAATAATTTCCGCCGAAAGAATTCAAGAAGAATTATATAAAATGTTATCGGTAAATGTGCCATCAATTTGTTTGACATTATTATTTCAGACAAAATTATTGGATTTTATTTTGCCAGAAGTGGTAGCATTGGATGGAGTAGATGAAGTATTTGGCCATCAACATAAAAATAATTTAGTTCATACATTCAAAGTAGTAGACAATATTGCAGAGCGATCAAATAAAATTATTTTGCGTTTTGCAGGACTTCTTCATGATATTGGTAAAGCCAAAACGAAGAAATTTATCCCTGATATCGGGTGGACTTTTTATGCACATGAATTTGTTGGTAAGAAAATGGTATATAAAATTTCTCAACGGCTACATTTATCAAAACATGATACTGACTATTTGGCAAAATTGGTGCGTTGGCATCAGCAGCCAATTAGTTTGATGGATGAAGACATTACTGATTCAGCAGTGCGTCGTTTGATAGTATCAGTAGGGGAAGAGATAGATGATTTGTTGATATTAGGCCAAAGTGATATTACTACTGGCAATCCATTAAAAAAAGAAAAACGCCAAAAAAACTATGATCATTTGCGTGAACGAATTCAGCAGGTGATGGAACGAGATCAGTTGCGTGCTTTTCAATCTCCAGTGCGTGGTGATGAAATAATGAAAGAATGTGGCTTAAAACCAGGACCAACGGTAGGGAGAATAAAAGAGGCGATTGAAGAAGCTATCTTGGATGGAAAAATTCCCAATGAATACAAGGCAGCTAAAAAATATTTTGAGATGATTAAAGATGAGTATTTATTACAAGTTAATGATTGGGAAAAAATAAATTGAAAATATATTAATAATAAATATTTTAAATGATAATTTATATATGACAATATTTAAACAAAAAAAATTTTATTTTATTCTGGTAATTTTAATAATTGCTGTATGGTATGGTTATGGTCAATACAAAAAATCCCAAGCACCTCCACTATACGATACCGTTAAAGTTGAAAGACAGACATTGTTACAAACTGTAGACGCAACCGGTAAAGTAGAATCATCCCAAGATTTGTCATTAAAATTTGAAATTGCTGGAATTTTGGGATCGGTAAATGTGAAGGAAGGAAATCAAGTAAAAGCTGGTCAAACTTTGGCCACATTACGTTTGGCTGAATTAAATGCGGCAGTAGCACAAGCTGATGCGAATTTACAAAAACAATTAGCTGGTTTTACACCTGAATATGTTGCTCAATTGGCTTCTGCTTTGGATAAGGCCAAAAATGATCTAAATCAAGCACAAGGTGGGGGTGTTGGAGTTGAATCTAGCAAATTGGTTCAAAATGCTTATGATAATTTAGTGCTAGTTTTACAATCCACCCAAATAGTTTTATCCTCATCTCTAACCTCAGCTGATAATATATTGGCAGTAGATAATACTATGGCTGATGATAGTTTTGAAGCTTATATTTCAACTCTTGATAATAGTATATTAAATGATGCTAGACAAAAATATTTAATAGCTAAAAATAGTAAAATAATTTTTGATAATGCAGTGAATGTTATTAATATTGCTTCTTCTCATTTGGAAATAGATAGGATATCAAAATTGGCATTACAAGCAAATGATGATATGAAAAATTTATTATTTTATACATCGGCTACATTAGATAAAACTCCACCGGTTGGTACATTAACACAATCAACATTAGATACAATGAAGTCAAATATTCAAACAGCCCGTACAAGTTTGTCTACAAAAAACACTTCACTTGTTGATAGCATTCATTCTGTAGATACTGCCCGTAATACTTATTATTCCTATCAAACATTAGTGGATAGGGCACAAGCTGCGCTTAATGATGCTCAAAATCCACCTCGTGAAGTAGATGTTGCTTCTTATCGGGCGGCGCTAGCTCAGGCGGTTGCTTCGCGTGATAAAGCGATAATTCGCGCCCCGATTAATGGTATAGTCACTCAAGTAAATAAAAAAGTAGGTGAGGCAGTAAATGGCACTGATGCGGTAATAAAATTATTGGCACCCCATTATGAAATTAATGTTGATGTTTCCGAAACCGATATTGCTAAATTGTCTTTGGCTGATATGGTCGAAATCACATTGGATGCATTTGGCGATGACATAAAATTTTCTGGTAAAGTTATAAATATTGATCCGGGCTCTACCGAGATTCAAGATGTTGTTTATTATAAAGTTAAAATTAGTTTAGATGATTCTGATAAACCAGTGAAACCTGGTATGACTGCTAATGTAATTATAAAAACAGATGTTCGTGAAAATGTTTTGATTATTCCTACTCGGGCTGTGCGTACCAACGGTGCTAAATTTGTTAATATTTTAGAAAATAATCAAGAAAAAAAGGTGGAAATTAAACTTGGTATCAAAGGTAATGATGGTAAAGTGGAAGTATTAGAAGGTTTAAATGAAGGACAATTAATAATATTGGGTGTTCAATCAAAATAATATTATGTCTGTAATAATTGAATTACAAAATGTTTCTAAGGAATATCGTAGCGAAGATTTGATTACGCCTGTTTTACATAATATAAATTTTAAGATTGAAAAAGGTGAATTTGTGGCCATCATGGGACCGTCTGGTTCTGGTAAATCTACCCTGATGCATATTTTGGGTTTTTTGGATAAAATTACCGACGGTAAATATATCTTTGATGGCCGCGATGTTAGTAC
>Ga0172379_10008283_pt1 | contig 13141 bp, 7 predicted proteins | sample GrowelOW334metaG_FD_119756 | JGI IMG/M metagenome (GOLD analysis project Ga0172379, IMG submission 119756) | Groundwater microbial communities from an aquifer near a municipal landfill in Southern Ontario, Canada - Groundwater well OW334 metaG | ecosystem: Environmental > Aquatic > Deep... | reverse complement strand
TAAACGGAAATATAATTGCTCTTGGTCTGACAATCGTCGGAATTACCGCCGACGACAAAGAGTATACCGGTAACGCCGCCGGAACTTTCAGCGGCACCGGAATACTTAATGAAGTTTTAAGTGGTGATGTAGTAAATTTAGATAGTAGCGGAGCTTCCGCCACTTTCGTAAGTATCAGCGTTGGCAATGACATTTTGGTAAATATTGCTGGCTTCACTCTTACAGGAGCGGACGCAAGTAATTACCGAATTGTTCAGCCGACAGATTTGGCTAATATCACTACAAAAGCTTTGACGGTGATTAATCTCACCGCTCAAGGTAAAATTTATGACGGAACAACTGATACAGTTGTTACCGGCATAGCTACGCTTTCGGGTGTAATAGGCAGTGATGACGTATCTCTGTCTGGAACACCGATAGTAAATTTTGTTAATGCTGATACTGGCATAAACAAAATAGTATTAGTTAGCGGATATAATCTAGACGGAACAAGCAAGAATAATTATGTTCTTACCCAACCGGCTGGATTAACCGCAAACATCGCGGCGAAAGTTATAACGGTAACGGCTTATCCAAAAGCAAAAACTTTCGGAGACCCTGATCCGCTTTTAACTTACGTCTACGACCCGGCATTAATAGGTACTGACGATTTTACCGGCGCGCTTACGCGTGATGCAGGTGAAAATGTTGGCGGTTACTCTATTTTACAGGGAACTCTGGCTTTGGGCGCGAATTATAATTTGGTATACATCGGCGCACCCTTTACCATTAATCCGCTACCAACGGCGACAGCTACAGACACACCTGTGCCACCGACTTTGACGAACACGCCAGTACCGCCAACGAATACGCATACACCGGTACCGCCAACGGCGACGTCAACATTAACGCCAACTCCAACATCAACGTTAGTGCCGACGTCAACATTAACGCCGACGGCAACGCAAGTTCCGCCGACAAATACGCATACACCGGTACCGCAAGCGCCGACTAACACGTACACGAGTACTCCGGTTCCACCTGCTCCAACTGCGACGTTTACATACACGCAAGTTCCGCAGGCTCCACCGACGAATACGCCAGTACCACCGCCAGCACCGACGAGTACGTACACGCCGGTTCCACCGACGGCAACGCAAGTTCCGCCGGTATCAACCAATACACCGGTTCCACCACCGCCGACATTGGCGCCAACCGTTATCCCAACGGCGACAAATACGCCGACGATAACGCCAACGCCAACAGCGACAGCAACGTGGACACCGAAAGCAACAAGCACTCCGGTACCGCCGACGGCAACACCGAAACCGACGGCGACAAATACGCCGACGATAACACCGACGCCAACAGCGACAGCAACGCCGACAATAAACTATGCTCCAACGCTGGAAATAACCAGCAACCGGAGTATGGAAAATATCCCGGTTAACGCCTCGTTGATGGTTACAATATTGGCGTTGGATACTGACGGACCGCAAACAGCCACGATTATTGTACCGGCGACAGCGCCGACTACATATATCTGGACGTTCTTAGGAACGCCGGTAAAAAAGATGCTAGATTTGAAAACAAGCGAAGAAGGCATCTTTGAATTTGAGATCTACGTTTCTGACGGATTGCATAAACTAACAAGAACAATCCGTTATAATGTAGGTTCATCAATACCGACGAATACGCCAGTGCCGACAGCAACGCTGAAAGCAACAGCGACACCTAAAGTGACGCCAATTCCGCCAGTGCCGACTGCGACGCAAATTTCAGTTATTCCAACCGCGACGCCGAAAGCGACATCAATTCCGCCAACACCAACGGCAACGCTAATTCCGCCAACGGCGACGGCGACACCAACCGCAACGGCTACACTTCTGCCCGCTCCGGCAATACCGCAAAATATAGTTGCGGAAATTGCTGACAAACGACAGAATGATGTAGATATCAATTTGTCGTGGCAGTCCGGAAGCGTAACGAAATTTACCGTTCATACTTACAAGAACGGCTTATTCCAAAACGCTAAAGAATTAGTGGGCGACGTTCGCACCTATGCATTTACTTTGGCTTACACCAACGGCGATCTGTTTAAGTTTTATGTCGCCGGTGTAAATGTGCAGGGACGTCTCGGAGAATTCGGAGCGTCAAACGGAGTAGTCGTCGCGAGTGAACCGGTGATTATTAATCCGCCGGTAAAACCAACTTCCGTACTGGCAGAAAAAACCAGTTCAACGCAAGTCAAAGTGAGCTGGCCAAGTGATGGCAATGCTCGCTATGAACTGCACGCCTACCGCGACAACGCGTTCGTGCCAAAATTCAGCAGTATTATTCCCGGCGTAAGCCAGGAAGTATCGCTGAATTTGACCGAGCAGGACGGAGGCATTTATGTCTTCTATCTGCGCGGTATAAATATTACTGGCGAAACAAGCGATTGGACTACTTCCAACTCGCTCACAGTTATTGCTCCGGTAGTAAACACACCGACACCGGTTGTGTCCACCCCGACGCCAATTTCACCAGTAGCAACTGCGACGCCGGAACCAATCGTTCCGACACCGACCGCGACAGCAACGTCTTTACCAACTATAGCAACACCGCAAAACGTAACCGCGGAAATAGTCGGACAGACAACAGCGGAAGTAGAAGTTAAAGTAAGTTGGAATTATTCTTTGAACGGCCCAGCTGTTCAAAAATTTGTAATCCATACTTACAAAAACTTTGTCTTCCAGCCGGAATTAGTTGTGGAAGTTGCAGGCACAGTTAGGACGCAAACATTCATTCTTGCGTATGAGAATCTGGATATGTTCCGATTCTATATTGCTGGAGCGGATGCGAGCGATAACTTTGGTTCTTTCGGCGCTTCGGACGGTCTGGTAGTCTCTGACATTCCAATAGTAATCGCGCCACCAGTAAAGCCAACGGTAGTTTTGGTAGAACAAATAAGCGCATCTCAACTGCGCGTTAGTTGGCCAAGCGACGGCAACGCTCAATACGAACTGCACGCCTATCGTGATGGCGCATTCGTCAGTAAATTTAGTGGAATTATCCCTGGCGCGAGTCAGGAAGTATCACTGAATTTGACCGAACAAGATGGAGGCGTTTACGTTTTCTATCTGCGCGGTTTGAATGTTATAGGCAGCCCGAGTGATTGGACTGCTTCCGACTCGCTCACAGTTGTTCCCCCATCCGCGCCTTTCGCGATTAGCATTAAAGATGCTATCGCGTCAGCAACGGATATTACCGGAGCAACAGATTACGACGCGCCCGACGCACGGTCGCTCGTGATTAGCTGGGTGATTGATCCGTCACGAGTTCCGGTTGATACTATCACCAGTTATCATGTCTATAGATTAGACACGTCCATTCCAAATAGCACCGGCTATTATATTGGGCAGACAACTAGTGAAGTATTCATCTGGAAAAACGCGCCATACGGAGAGCATCAGTTCGGCGTGTATGCTCTACGGGAACAAACTGAAGAGGATACACTTGGAATATTCCGAAGCGGAACAGTCACACTCGCTCCGGCGGTTACGGTAACCGATAATCTTAATTCATTCGCTGACCTTGCAAATGGACAAGATATTGATACCGGAATCGGTGAATTAGCCATTCGTTGGCAACTGGATGATTTCGTCCTAGTTGACCAAAATAATGCCAGTATTTCCCTTTCTTCTGTTACCAGTTTCCACGTTTATGTGGAAGTTGATAAAGGAGCTAAGAAGTACTTGGGACAAACCAATGGATCGGCGGCAGAGTTCTTATGGACCGCTGACGGCGCATCCGTAGCGCCAGCGTTCATAAACGGACCGCAAAATGGTCGTTCTTATAGATTTATGATTTTTGCTCTGACAAATCAATTCTATGCAGAAGGACCGTTAGCAGGAAAGAAAATAAATTCAAAACCCTGCTACACTGCCGGATCGGTAGAATTCGTCCAGCAATAAACATAGTTCGTTCTTTGTCCGGTTTTTTTACGGACAAATAAAGGCTCAATTTCTTTCGGGAAATTGAGCCTGTTTTTTTAAAAAAATTTGATACTTCTTACTTCATACTTCTTACTTCACGCTTAAACTCTTCCACCATCGGCACCTGTTCCGGATCCATGCCGTAGCCTTGCGCCAAATAAACCGCCGCCCAGTCCGCAAGCAAAAGCGAGCGAAACGCTTTTTGCCAAAAATTTTCGCCCGTCAATTCTATTATTTCTACTGTTAGCCCCCGGTCTTGATATAACTTTTGTAAAATTTCCAGCCGTTTTAAATTGCGCGGCTCATCCGCGCTGTCGCGCAAGAATATAAAATAAAATTTCTCTGATAAATTTTTAGTCGCGCCTTTAACATCAAATCCGGTCATCTCGTTATGATTTAATTCCGGCGCCACATTATAGAACGCGGGGATTTTTCCGGTCTCGTTAAAAATAATTTTCCAGTTCATCGCAACGGCGCGATTACGCGCGGCCGCGTAAATCACCGGTACGCGTCCGTTTAATTTTTCCGCCAGTTCCCTGCCCGCTTGTTCAAAATCGCCGGGCCGCAAATTTTTCTTTAAACTTTTCGTCTCTTTCAACGCTTCGCGCGCGCCGATTAATTTTAAAATCGCTTGCGCGCTGTAGCCCAAGGCCGCGCGCGGCTGGATGCCCGTATCCGGAATTTGAACGTAAGGCAAATTTTTTTCTTTGGCTATCGCCAATAATTTGCCGCCAACGGCAATAACCGCGACAGCTAAATTTTTTTCTAACGCTGTTTCTAAACCGTCAATCACCTCTTCGGTGTTGCCGGAATAAGAACTCGCGATGATTAAGCTTTTTTGCAATTCTTTTTCGCTTATTTTCGGTAAAGAATAATCGCTATGAATTTTTAGATTGATTGCCGGATCGTAAGCTAAAATCAAATCCGCGGCCAGATGCGATCCGCCCATGCCGAGCAAGATAAATTGCTTATGTTTTTTAAATTTATCCTTGTTGACAATTTTTGGCGTCCAAGCGAATTGCTTGGGGAAGTTGTTGATTGCGTCTTGCATCATAGGGGTTGGTTACTTAGTTAATCAGTTGATTGGTTAATCAGTTAATAAACTTCTACTGCGCCCAATATTGTTATTTTTAGACCGATTAACTAATTAACCAATTAACTAATTTATTGTATCACTCCCCCCGTTTTTGCGCAAAAAAACAGACGGTCGAAACCATCTGTATGTTTAATTGAAAAAAATTATTATTAGACTCGCGGGGCCATTTGCAATTGCCCGGCGGGAGTCAATAAAGACCAAATATAAGGAGATTCGTTTACTATCCGATGCAAGTCTTCAATAGTAGCCGCGCCGACATGAGAAAAGCCGCCACAGATTAATTCACGATCTTCCGGCCACCAAATTTTCAGCGGTCCGCGGCATTCAATTTTTCCTTCCACTCCTTCCGGTGCGCACTTGCCTGCGCCATAACGGAAAATAGCGGAACGATCGCGAATAGCTCCGCGTGAAGCCATGCCGCGATAAGATACTAAATCGCCTGCTTTCGCTTTTACATCAACGGAAGCTAAAGACTCTTGCGCTGGAACAAAATATTTTCCTGCCATGCATAAACTTGCTCCAGCTGCTAACGCTTTTACTATCTGTCCGGTATTATTAATGCCGCCATCGGCAATAATAATCGGTGCGTTTAATCCTTTTTTAAACAAATATTCGCGAGCGTAAGCGCATTCGCGAATTAAACTCCACATCGGCACGCCCACACCGGTAACTAATGAGGTGGTGCAAATTGACCCGGAACCGATGCCGACTTTTACCGCGTCTACTCCGACTTCCGCAAGCCGCAGATATCCGCCGATAGAAGCCACATTTCCGGCGATAACCGCTGCGCCGTAATTCTTTGCCAATTCTACAATTTGGCGCACTTGGTTGATGACCGCTGGACAATCACCGTGACTGCAATCAATAACGATTAAACTCACGCCAAGTTCCAATCCTGCTTTTACCCGTTCTATATCTTCCGGTTTAACGCTCACTGCCATACCAGTCACCGGTTTGCCATTATGATATGCCGGCGCGGCGGGACGGCAATCTTTACGAAAATACATCCCATGAAATATTTCCCCGTCATCCACCACTGGTAAAATTGAACATCCATGTTCGCTTAACAATCGCGATCTGACAATTTCAAATTTTTCCGATGGTTTGATAGTAATTAACTTATCAAGCGGCGTCATCCATTTTGTTACCGCATCAGACGCATTTTCCTTTAAGGCGGCATTTTTGGTAAAAAGTATGCCCCGTAATTTTTTTCCTGCGTCCACTACCGGGATAGTGCTGTAACGATGTTTTTGCAAAATATCAGCCGCGTCTTCAAGAGTGTCGTTAGGGTTTAGAATTTTAGGCTGATGAACCAAACAGGGACTATGACTTATTACTTGCTGAATCCATTCGAGTTGTACTTCCGGTTTTTTATGCCGGTAAATAATGTTTCCAACTCCCACCTCAAACGCTGCTTTGCCTAAATCTGGTCCTGATACCGTATCCATAGGGGCGGTTAAAAGTGGCGTCGCTAAACTTACAATACCGCACTCGGTAGTTAAATCTACTTCTTGCGGCGCTATCGTTGAATATCCGTCAGTTAAAGCCACTTCATCCAAACTATACCGCGGCAAAGGACTGCCGTATCCCGTTTGAAAAGCAGGATATATTTTTCTCATTAACTTTTTCGACAAGTTTCTATTCGTTACGTTTTTTCCCGTTTTTTCATTCATGACTTTATACCTCCATTAATTTTTTTATTTTAAAAGACCAAAATTTTATTAACCTTAACCTACCATAATACGCGAAAATAGTCAACCGTTTGCTTAAACAAAAAAATCAGTTATAATAATAAAACCTGACTTACTATTTACAGTCATTGCGAGAAGCATAAGCGACGAAGCAATCTCGTGGTTAATTTTATAAATACGGGATTGCTTCGCTTCACTTCGTTCCGCTCGCAATGACAATTAAAACCTATGCCCGAAATAATTTTAAACGACCAAAATTTTGAAACTGAAATTTTGCAATCTAAAAAGCCGGCGATAGTTGACTTTTGGGCGCCGTGGTGCGGCCCGTGCCAGATGATGGGGCCGGCGGTCGAAGAACTTGCCAAAGAAATGGAAGGCAAAGCCATTGTCGCCAAATTGAACGTAGATGAAAATCAGGCGACGGCGGAAAAATATAACGTAATGAGCATCCCGACTTTTATTATTTTTAAAGGCGGACAAATCGTTGAAGAAATATCCGGCGCGCAAGCCAAAGAAACGCTCGCGGAAAAATTGAATGCTTTGCTGTAAGCAGTGAATAGTAAAAAGTGAACAGCAAATAGGAATTAAATAAAAGGTCTTCTAATCAGAAGGCCTTTAATGTTGAGCGGTCTTTTTTTCTACGCGGAAAAAAACGGCCGCTGTGTAGAAATTTGTGCGCGAGTTATGTTACCATCAGGCGACGTAAATTTAAAAACTACGTAGTGCTCTTTTTTATTTTCTTCAATAATTTCTTGCTTCCATAATGGTGAATTCATATAAGCGCAAGTATTTTTCGGGATCTGCAATAATTCCGACCATTCCCTTTTTTGCACATTAACACACCACCATCTGCGAAACCAAAGAACAATCTTTCGGCGCATGATCTTTTTCTCCTTATCCTTGTTTTATTGTTTTTATGTTTTAATGTTTTCTTGCCACTCGTTGCTCATTACCCATTACTCATTACTGGCCTCTGTATTTTAATTCGTAATTCTTAATTCTGCATTCTTAATTCGTAATTAAAATTAGTAGTCTCTCAATTTTTCAATTCCCACCATCTTCTGAATTTTTTCCAAAGCCTTCGCTTCAATTTGGCGGATGCGTTCGCGCGTGACGTCAAACTCCTGCCCCACTTCTTCCAAAGTGTGCGACACGCCGTCAACCAAACCGAAACGCATTTCCAAAATTTTCTTTTCGCGCGGCGACAAATCTTTAATAATATCACGCACGTAATCTTTTAATAATTTTAAAGCGGCGGCTCTGTCCGGCATTACGTTTTTCACGTCTTCAATAAAATCTTCCAAGGTTGAATCTTCCTCGTCATCGCCGACGGTTGTTTCCAGCGACACGGTGTCTTGTGAAATTTTTATAATATGGCGCACCTTGTCCAACTCCTCGCCCATTTCGGCGGCGATTTCTTCCGGCATCGGTTCGCGTCCCAAATCCTGAATCAGCTGGCGCTGGATTTGTTGAAATTTATTTATAGTTTCAACCATATGCACCGGAATGCGAATCGTGCGCGACTGGTCGGCAATGGCGCGCGTAATCGCCTGCCGCACCCACCAGGTGGCGTAAGTGGAAAATTTATAGCCTTTGCGGTATTCAAATTTTTCCACCGCTTTGAACAGCCCGATATTGCCCTCTTGAATTAAATCGAGTAGCGACAACCCTTTGGCGCCGGCAAACTTTTTGGCAATGGAAACAACCAAGCGCAAGTTCGCCTGAATCAGCCGATTGGCCGCTTCCTTATCGCCTCGTTCTTTGCGTTTGGCAAGTTCAATTTCTTCGGCGTTGGATAATAGCGGCACTTTGCCGATTTCGCGCAGATACATCTGAATTGAATCGGCGGAAAATTCCGTAATGTCAAACTTTTTTTTGCTCGCGTAATCTTCCACGATTTCTTTAAACTTATCTTCCTGCTTATTTTGCCCCACGTTGTCTACGTTTAAAAATCCTTCCGTGCCCTCAATGATTTGAATGCCGTGCTTGTTTAATTCTTCCAAAAAACATTCGTATTCGTAAATATAACTTTCCAGCGCGGGAAAAGTAAAAAGTAGTTCTATTTCCGTAACAAAACCGCGCGACCGGCCTTTATTGATTACATTATCCAGCCGCGTTTGGTTCGGTTTAATATCAATTGATTCGCTGTCCGCTATTTGCGGGCGGGAAAATTTGGCCGGCTTTGTTTTTTTATACTCCGGGTGTTTATATTTTTCCGGCCGATTTTTTATTTTTGGCTTATTAAAAACCGCCGGCTTTTTCGCTTTAACGGCGATTTTTTTATTAGCCGGCTTTTTGTCCTGTTTATGCTTATAAAAATTATGTTGGATTTTTTTTGCCTTCTTCATAGTTCAAAAAGTTATAACTGGCCTAAAATACTTGCGAACCTTATTCTTCTGTTTTGTCATTCCCGCGGAGGCGGGAATCTCAATGTCATTGTTGTGTAAAATTTTAGATTCCCGCTTCCGCGGGAATGACAGTAATTTTTTGCTTTCTTGCTTTCTTGTTCTCGTATTTTATTCTTCCAGCCGCCTTATTTCATCAGCGATTATTTTAAACTTGCTTACCAATTCCCCCACCAAAATTTCATCTTTGGCTTGTTCCGCGGCCGCGAGCTCGCGTTCAATCACGAGCATTTTTTTGATTAAATATTTGCGCTTCAACTGGCTGATGATTTTGCCGATTTCCGTTTTCGCTTCCAGTCCGTCAATTTCATAAAAATCCCGATCTGCCAACAATAAAAGCGTATTGGTTAAATCCCGTAAATCAACCAATTCTCGTTCATTGGCGGTAATATCGCTAAGCCAGCCGTTAAAATTTTCAACCTTAAACAGGTTGGCACTGCCGCCTATTTTATTATAATAGACAACCAGGTTCTTGTAAAATGCGCGGTTCAATTCCTCGGCGAGCATTTCCGGCGCGATGTTATTGATTAAATAACTTAAATGCTCGGGAAATTTTAGCGTAAGCGCCAACAGCGACTCGGTTAACAGCTGAATATGGCTGACACTTAATTCTTGTCCGCCCGCGTTTGCGGGAACGGCTGAAATTTTGCTCGTCCGTTTGGTTTTGGTTTTTAGCAACGCCTCGCGCAACGCCTGTTCGTTCACTTCCAACGTTTCCGCGAGCCGCCTTAACCACGTGTCTTTTTCAATGCCGCTCGCGATGATATTGGTCATGCCCAATAATTTGGCGGCCGCTTTCTTTTTGTTTTCAATTTTATTCAAATCCAAATCCCGAAAAGTTTTAATAAAATAATAATCAATCACGCTTTGCGCCCGTTCAATCGCCTGCCGAAAATCTTCCGGATTGTTGCGGATACATTCGTCGGGATCTTTGCCGCCGGGTACCTGGATTACTTTAATATTTAATTCTTGCCCGAGCGCAAGTTCAATGCCGCGTTCAGCCGCGATTTGACCGGCTGAATCCATATCAAAGGAAAATAAAATCGTGTTTGCGTAGCGTCCCAGTATTTTAAGTTGGTCGGCGGACATGGCCGTGCCGGAGCTCGCGACAATATTTTTAAAACCCGCTTGGTGCGCGGAAATCGCGTCCATCTGCCCTTCTACGACTATCGCCGTGCCGGATTCGCGAATCGCGTTTTTCGCTTTGTCCAAACCGAATAATATTTTGCTCTTGTCGTAAATCTGCGTTTGGGGCGAGTTGATATATTTACCCATTTTTTCGGCCGCCTCTCGCTCGGGGGAAACGCGCGCGGTGAATGCGACCGGATTGCCGGCCATATCGTTTATCGGAAACATAATGCGGCCGCGGAAGCGATTAAAATAACCGGCGCCGCTATCTTTTTTTACGGATAAACCGGCCAAAAAAATTTCCTGCTCGCTAAACCCTTTAGTTTTTAAAAAATTATAGAGGTCGTCCCAGCTTTCGCGGCTATAACCGATTTGCCAGTCGGCGATGGTTTTGTCCTGCAATCCGCGTTTTTTCAAATACTCGCGGGCGGACGCCGCTTCCGGCGCTTCCAACAATACTTTGTGGTAATATTTGACCGCGAACGCCGCGGCATCCAGCAGCCGGTTGCGAACGCTCGTTTCCTGCGGGTTATACGATTGCAACTGCACGCCGGCGCGTGGCGCGAGCTCGCGCAAAGTTTCAATAAAATTTAACCCTTCTATCTCCATTACAAAAGAAAAAACGTCGCCGCCTTTGCCGCAACCGAAACAGCGCCAAATTTGCCGCTCGGGCGAGACGACAAACGACGGCGTTTTCTCGTGGTGGAACGGACAACGCGCGGTAAAATTCACCCCGACCGGTTTTAATTGCACGTATTCGCGGATGACTTCCACGATATCCAGTCTTGATTTTATTTCTTCAGCTTGACTCATTTTGAGTTATAAAGTTAAAAGTTTATAAAGTTCATAAAGTTGTTGTTCTGCGATACTGCAACAATACCGCGGTTATCGCCACTTTCCTGTTTTTATAAAAAATTAAAAAGTTTGAAAGTTGAAAATTATTTTATTGATAGATTCTCTTAATTTCTGAATTTATTCTCGTCACTACTTCATAATTAATCGTACCGATTTTTCGCGCCAGCTCGTCAGCGGCAATTTCCTCTTGCCCTTGTTTACCGATTAATATCGCTTCATCGCCTTCCTGCGCTTTTGGCACATGCGTCACTTCTACGGCGGTCAAGTTCATACAAACGCGGCCGCGCACCGGACAGCGTTTGCCTCTGATTATCACTTCGCCGCAATTTGATAATTTTCGATCATAGCCATCAGCGTAACCGACAGGCAAAATCGCGATTTTGGCCGGCTTTTTAAACTGGTAAGTTAAACCATAGCTTATCCTCTCACTTTTTGCCACCTGTTTGATTTGAATAATGCGCGTTTTCCAACTTAATGCCGATTTTAAAGGCAATTTATGTGTCAACGTTTCTGCCGGCGACAGCCCGTACATCGCTATTCCCAGCCGTAGCATATCGCCGATTTTATTCAGAGAAAAAGCGCCAGCGGAGTTGGCAATATGTACCAAAGGAATATCAATTTGTCGCTTTATTTTAGCAACTATACTTTGAAATTGCAAAAGCTGTTTTTTGGTGAATTTTGAATTATTATCAGCGGCGGCAAAATGGGAAAAAATACCTTGAATTTTAAGGTATGGCATGGCTTTAATTTTTTCAACAATATTTTCGGTTTCTGCCGGCTCAAAACCCAAACGGTGCATGCCGGTATCTATCTTTAAATGAATTTTCAATGGAGAGACAAGACGATGCTTCGTTTTTACATAATTCGCAATTGCCTCTATCTGCTTGGCGCTATATATTCCCAGTTCAATATTATTTTTTATCAACGCCGGTAAGTTTTCTTCATCCCAATAACTTAAAACCAGAAGCGGTAATTTTATTTTATATACCCGCAACATTAAAGCTTCCTGGTCATTCGCCACCGCCAAATATTCAACCAATTTTTCCTTATTTAAAAATTGAGCCACCGGTATTATTCCGTGGCCGTAAGCGTTGCTTTTTATAACTGCCGCCATTTTATATCCGAGCGGCAAAATTTTTCTGAACTGATTTATATTGTGTTTAACCGCCCGAGTGTTTATTTCTACCCACGAAAGAGAGTTCATAATTTTTTTAATTATTTTACTTTTCGATTTTATTACTTTTTTTGCCTCTCGCCGGCAAGTTCAATCAATTTATCCAAAAATTCGCTGAAACTCATGCCGGCCGCTTTGGCCGCTTTCGGCGTTAAACTCGCGCCGGTGAGTCCGGGAATGGTATTAATTTCCAAAAAATAAAGTTGGCTATCAATTTTATTCCAGATAAAATCAACTCGCGCCAAATCCGCGCAGCCGATGGCTTGAAAAATTTTCACCGCGTCCGCTTGCGCGCGCGCGGCGATTTCCGCGGGGATTTGCGCCGGGCAAACTTCTTCACTGCCGCCCGGTTCATATTTCGCTTTGTAATCAAACCACGCGGAAACTTTGGGAATAATTTCTATCACGGGCAAAGCTTCCGGCGGATTATTGCCCATCACCGGCACGGTCAGTTCGCGTCCGGAAATAAATTGTTCCAACATAATTTGTCCGTCATGTTGGAAGGCGGTCTTAATCCCCTGCGCCAATTCTTCTTTGGTTTTCGCTATCGTCATGCCGACTGACGAACCAAGTTCGTTTGGTTTAACAACAATGGGAAAATTTAATTCGCTGATAATACTTTCCAAATTAAACTCCGCGCCGCGCGTTAAAGTAATGTCTTTCGCAATATTTAAACCGGCGTCTTTCGCGATTAATTTCGCTTTGTATTTATTCATACCCAAAGCGCTCGCCAAAACTCCGGAAAAAACATACGGCACGCCGAGCATTTCCAACATTCCTTGCAACTTGCCATCTTCGCCGAACGGACCGTGCATTATCGGCATTACGAGATCAAT
>Ga0172379_10008282_pt1 | contig 13146 bp, 5 predicted proteins | sample GrowelOW334metaG_FD_119756 | JGI IMG/M metagenome (GOLD analysis project Ga0172379, IMG submission 119756) | Groundwater microbial communities from an aquifer near a municipal landfill in Southern Ontario, Canada - Groundwater well OW334 metaG | ecosystem: Environmental > Aquatic > Deep... | reverse complement strand
GGCCCGTGATTTCAAGATAGTTGGCTTTCATAATGACTTGTATGTTATGCTCTTAGCTGCGACGGCTGTGCAATTTGTGGTGGGCTGGCAGTTTTACGTAGGAGCCTTCAAAAGCCTGTGGCTTGGCAGTGCCAACATGGATGTCCTTATCATGATGGGTTCGTCTGTCGCCTATTTTTCCAGTCTTTGCGTGACCATTGGTATCATTGAAAGTCCCAATGTCTATTTCGAAACAAGTGCCGCCATCATCACACTGATCCGACTCGGTAAATACCTCGAAGCGAAAGCCAGGGGAAAAACTTCAGACGCGCTGAAGGCTTTGATGGGCTTGCGGGCCAAAACTGCCTTTGTTGTAAAAGATGGCAAAGAGATTGAAGTAAACATTGAATTGGTCGAGGTTGGGGATACGATCATTGTCCGTCCGGGAGAAAAAGTGCCCGTGGATGGCATCATTTCTGAAGGACGTTCCGCCTTTGAAGAATCAATGATCACAGGTGAATCGATGCCGGTAAGCAAAGGTCCTGGTGACCAGGTTATTGGCGCTACCATTAACCGCGAAGGAATGATCCGATTCGAAGCTACCAGGGTAGGTAGGAATACAACCCTGTCTCAAATCGTGAAGATGGTTCAAACAGCACAAGGTAGTAAAGCCCCGATTCAGAAATTAACCGATCAGATCGGCAGATATTTCGTACCGATTATCATTGGTATAGCCTTGTTTACCTTCCTTGCATGGATCTATGTCGCCCAGGCCGACTGGACTGCTGCCATGATCAATGCCATTGCCGTACTGGTTATCGCATGTCCCTGCGCCATAGGGCTAGCCACTCCAACTGCTATCATGGTAGGCACTTCCAAGGGTGCGGAGAACGGGATCTTGTTCAAAAACAGTGAAGTACTTGAACGCGCAGGCAAAATTCATGTGGTGGTACTCGACAAAACCGGTACGATCACCATGGGAGAGCCGCAGGTGACAGATATTATTCCTTCCGGGGATTATACAGTTGACGAAGTAATTACCATAGCTGCCAGCGCGGAACTTGGTTCGGAGCATCCATTGGGCAGGGCCATGGTAAAGGCGGCGAATGAAAAGAAACTGAAGCTTTCAGTACCATTGCAGTTCAGGGCTTTCGGAGGATTTGGCATTCGTGCCAGAATAGAGGAGAGCATTGTTACAATTGGCAACTTAAGGATGATGGCCAATGAGGAGATCCCAACAGAGGAATTTCAACTGGAAATCACAAGGTTGCAGAAGGAGGGGAAAACAGCAATGTTGGTCGCAGTGAGACCTGCCGCTATTGAAGGATCAGGCTACGTAATCGGTATCATTGCTATTGCAGATACGCTCAAGCCGGGGGCAAAAGAGGCTATTGCAGAACTACACCAATTGGGATTGGATCTGGTGATGATCACGGGTGATAATTGGTTGTCGGCCGAAACGATTGCGAAACAGGTAGGAATCAACAGGGTTTTTGCCGAAGTGTCTCCTGGTGAAAAGGCAGGTGCAATCCGGAAAATTCAGGAGGAAGGTTCTTTGGGAAATTATGCCCATCCGGTTGTGGCCATGGTGGGTGATGGCATCAATGATGCCCCGGCACTTGCTCAGGCGGATGTTGGCATTGCCATTGGAACGGGAACGGACATTGCCATGGCTGCTGCCGGGATAACCCTTATCAGTGGTGAACTTTCGGGTGTAGGACGGGCCATATCATTGTCGCGTGGTACGTCTCAAACAATCGTTCAGAATCTGATCTGGGCACTGTTTTACAATGTGGTGCTGATCCCGATTGCTGCCTACGGGCTGCTTAGTCCGATGTTTGCGGCAGGAGCGATGGCCTTCAGTTCGATCTTCGTGGTAACCAACAGCCTTCGTCTGAGGTCCTACAAGGTGCAAACTTTTGCACCCAAAAAATCAATCATGCGACAAACACTTGAACTTGTTCCCCGGATCATTGCACCAGCCATGGCACTGGCCATTCTGATTATCGGTCCAATGTTACTGATGCCTACCGGAAGCATGGAAATCAAAGGAGCCAATCCTGGTAACATGCCCCCGCTTTTGATGATGGTTATGGCCCTTTCCAATGCCATAATCGCCATATCCTATGCCTCAATTCCATTTTTCCTGGTTGTCTTTGTCAGGAGGCGAAAGGATATGCCATTTACCTGGATCATTTTCCTGTTTGGTCTTTTTATTCTGGCTTGCGGTGCTACCCATATCATACACGTAATAGGACTCTGGTGGGAGGTAAATTGGTGGCAGGCCTCAGTAGATACTTTTTGTGCCCTTATTTCACTGGCAACTGCAGTAGTGGTTTGGCCTTATCTCCCGAGAATTTTGGCCATTCCAAGCGCCAAGCAACTTAGAATGGTGAATGATGCCCTAAAGGATGAGAAGGACAAGCTGGTTTATACTCAGAATGAGTTGCAAAAGGCTTATGATGAGATAGAGCGCCGGGTAATAGAACGTACCAGGGAGCTCTCTGTGGCAAATGATTTGCTTCAGGAGGATGTAAAAGAACGAAAGAAGCTTGAGGAGAAGACTCGTCTCAGTGAGGAGTATTTCCGGAAAATTTTCGAATACTCCACAATTGGAATATCGATCACCTCTGTTAATGGAAACTTGAAAGCCAACATGCATTTCAGAGAGATCCTTGGGTATTCGGAGGAAGAACTATTCAACCGGAGGTGGCAGGAAATTACCCATCCCGATGATGTACAACTGAACCAGGATTATCTGGATGCCATCATTGCAGGCAAAATGCCTTCTGCTCGATTTGAGAAACGGTATATTCACAAAAATGGCAGCTATGTATGGGTCGATATCAGTACCATTCTGCAACGCGACAAGGATGGTTTGCCACTCTATTTTATCACCTCCATTCAGGACATCACAGAAAACAAGCAGGCAGAAGTGGTGCTTCGGGAAAAGGAGGTTCAATACCGCAATCTGGCCAATGCAGGAATGGCGCTTATCTGGACATCCGGAGCAGATAAACTTTGTAACTATTTTAACGAGCCATGGCTGAGGTATACAGGAAAAACCCTCGATCAGGAAATTGGCAACGGGTGGGCAGATGGAATACATCCGGAAGATCGGGAACGCTGTCTGAAAACCTATGTAAATGCTTTTGATAAGCGTGAAAAATTTGAAATGGAATACCGTTTGCTTCATGCCAGTGGTGAATACAGGTGGCTCAGTGATATGGGGACTCCAAATTATACAGGTAGCGGTGAATTTGTTGGATACATTGGCTATTGCTTTGATATCACCGAACGTAAAATTGCAGAGGAGGAGCTGCGTAAACTAAACGAAACCCTTGAACAGCGAGTGGTTTTGCGCACCGAACAACTCGAAACTGCCAACAAGGAGATGGAGGCCTTCTCCTATTCCGTTTCTCACGATTTAAGGGCTCCATTGCGACATATCAATGGATTTATCGACCTGTTTCTGGAAAAAAGAACTTCTAACCTGACCAATGAAGAGCTTGGATACCTTAAAACTGTGACCAATTCGGCCAGTGAAATGGGGGAATTGATCGATGCGTTACTCACTTTTTCAAGGCTTAACAGGACTGAACTCCATAAAAAGTACTTTGATACGCTCCAGATCATTGAACAGGGTTTGAAAATGTTTGAAGAGGAGATGAAGTTACGTGTCATCGAGTTGAAAATCGATCCTCTTCCCCAAACTTATGGCGATTACCAGCTTATCGGACAGGTTTGGATCAATCTGTTGTCAAATGCGATAAAGTATACAGGCAGAAAGGAGAAGGCATACATTGAAATAGGAAGTTATCCCGGCAATACCGAAACTGTCTTCTATATCCGCGACAATGGCGCAGGGTTCAACATGAAATATGCCGATAAACTATTTAGGGTTTTTCAACGATTGCACAAGTCCCGCGATTTTGAGGGAATCGGGATTGGGCTGGCCAATATCAACAGGATTGTTACACGCCATGGGGGCAGATGCTGGGCTGAAAGCAGGGAGAGTGACGGAGCGATTTTTTATTTCAGTTTGCCGGATGCAAAACTTGAATAAAGAATATTTTTCATCGAAATTTAGAATTCATATACTTAATTTTCTTAACTTTAAGTACTCTAAACCGGATAAATAATGAAGACAATTGTAAAGGATATTCTTCTGGTAGACGACAGCGCCAATGATGTTACCCTGATAAAGAATGCCTTGGCCGAAGCCAATTTAGGAAACAATATCATTGTGGCCGAGGATGGCGAGGAGGCCATTGATTTTCTGAATACAAGAGGAAAATTTGCTGGATATACGGGAGGAAAGCCTATTTTTATTCTTTTGGATATCAAGATGCCGCTGATGGACGGCATTGAAGTTCTGAAGGTGATCCGCCAGGATCCTGAGTACAACCTGGTTCCTGTTATCATGTTAACCTCCTCGCGGGATACCCATGATTTGCAGGCCTGTTACGACAACGGCGCCAACTCGTTCGTTGTCAAACCTGTGAACATGGGTTCATTTATTCAGGTGGTCAAGGAGCTGGGCAAATATTGGGTAGTAATCAACGAATTGCCAACCTAGAGGCGGATATTTAAAACTTAATTGGATGGACACGAGTACAATCAAAATACTTCATCTTGAAGATAATGAGAATGATGCAAGGCTTGTGCAATCAATTCTCAATAAGGCCAATATAAAATTTGAATATTTCTTGACAGATTCCGAGGATGAATTTAAGTCCAGCCTCAAAAAGATGAATATTGATATTATCCTGTCGGATTATCACCTGCCTGACTACAGCGGATCGGAAGCGCTTCTCTTTGCCAAAGAGAGGTTTCCCAATATTCCTTTTGTCTTTCTAAGTGGGACCATGGGGGAAGATGCCGCCATTGATTCCTTGTTAAACGGAGCAACAGATTACGTTCTTAAAAACAAATTAGATCGGCTTATTCCCGCTATATACAGGGCTTTTAAAGAGTCACAGACCCAGCAGGCCAGGCTAAATGCGGAGAAACAACTGTTGCAATCGGAAGAGAATTTCAGACGCTCCATTTCCGAATCCCCGCTAGGAATAAGAATCGTTACAATAGAAGGTGACACGGTTTATGCCAACAAAGCGTTTTTAGATATTTATGAATTTGGCTCACTTGGAGAGTTTACCTCTACACCGGCGAAAGAGCGCTATACTGAGGATAGTTACAAACAACACCTTAAAAGAAAGGAATTGCGATATAGTGGGACGGATGCTCTTGAGTATGAGTTAAGTATCGTTCGAAAGAACGGTGAGATAAGGCATGTCAAGATCATTCGAAACGAAGTGTTATGGAATGGGGAAAAGCATTTTCAGGTCATCAACCAGGATATTACTGAGCAAAAAAATCTGACCGCTGATCTGATTGCAGCCAAGGAGCGCGCGGAAGAAAGCGACAGATTGAAATCAGCCTTTCTTGCCAACATCAGTCATGAAATCAGGACGCCAATGAACGGTATTCTCGGCTTCGCTGAATTGCTCAAAGAACCCAAACTCTCTCCTGAGGAAGCCAATGAATATGTTTCGATCATTGAAAAAAGTGGGATCCGGATGCTCAATCTGATGGAGCAGATTATCACCATTTCGAAAATTGAATCGGGACAGATGAGGCTCCAACTGATAGAAACAAATCTGAATGAGGTGATTGAACTGATTTACCATTCCTATAAAAGGGACGCGGAAGAGAAGGGACTGAGGTTGTCTTTCAAAAATGCAGTTCCTTACAAGGAATCCATCATAAAAACAGATCGGTTGAAGGTGCATGAAGTTCTGGTCAATCTCGTCAAAAATGCGATCAAATACAGCGATCATGGTTCCATTGAAATTGGGTACCATGTGGTTGGGAAGCCGCATGCAACAGCCATTCAGATTTACGTTAAGGACCAAGGTATTGGAGTGCCCAAGGATCGGCAAAAGGCCATTTTTGAACGGTTTATCCAGGCAGATATTGGCGACAAAAGAGCTTACCAGGGGATTGGACTGGGATTGTCGATCTCAAAAGCATATGTGGAAATGCTTGGCGGACAGATTTGGGTTGAAAGTGACCCAGAGGGTCCAGTGGGACAAAATGGCTCGCTTTTCTGCTTCACTCTTCCTCTGCATTCCTCTGGCAAGAAAAAATAGGACAGAACAAAACAGGTTATTCGATGGCGGGAATAACAAAGCAGAACCGGCTTCCCTGGCCGGCTTCACTTTCGGCCCAGATTGACCCCTTGTGAATAGCAATGAACTCTTTGCATAGGATCAGTCCCAGACCTGTTCCTTTTTCATTTTGTGTCCCGGGTCTGGTATAGCCCTGATCAATCCTGAATAGTTTTGCAAGTTCATTTCTTTCCATTCCAATGCCCGTGTCTTCGACAGTAATTTTTAACTCTTGACCGATCTTTTCAGTTTTGATTTCTACGGTTCCTCCGGATTGAGTGAATTTAATGGCATTGGTGATCAGGTTTCGTAATACGCTAGAAATCATCTATTTGTCAACAGATGCCATGACTAATGGCTCAATTTTCTTGGTGAGGAGGATTGATTTCTGTAATGCTGATATTTTAATCAATTCAAAAACTTCGTGAACGATGGTGCTGACATCTGTTACCTTGGGATTGAAATCCATCCGACCGGATTGAGAGCGTGACCAATCTACCAAATTCATCAACAGATCAATGGCTTTTTGCGAGGAATACTGGATGATTTCAGAATACTCTTCAATATTATCATAATTCTTCTGTTTGATTTGGTCGGCCAATATATTGCTGAATCCGAGGATCCCGATGAATGGACTCTTCAAATCGTGCGCGATGATGGAGAAAAATTTATCTTTTGTCGCATTGAGCTCCCTCAATTGTTCTTCGCTCACCCGCAAGGAGTGCAGGGTGTTTTTTTGAATGGTGATGTCGCGGAAACTCCAAACCCTACCAACACAATCCCCATTGAAGATTTGTGATTGGGAATAGCGTTCAAAAGTTCTGCCATCTTTAAATTCAATATAGTCAGTGGAGGTTTCTTCGTAATTGTTGTACAGCTCAATGACTTTATTCATAAATCCATCCGGATCTGATAATTGCTCCATAACGAATGTGAGTAATACTTCATCTTCTCCTTTGCTGAGGACGGATTCCGGAATCCGCCAAAGTTCAGTGAATTTCTTGTTGTAATTGGCGATTTTCCCATTTTTATCCACAACAAGGATTCCATCAGCCGTTGATTCAAGTGTTGCAGCAATCAAAGAGTTGGATTTGGCCAGCTCCTCTTCAGCCCTTTTCCGTTCTATAACATTGGCAACCTGGCCGCCGATTGAATCCAGAAAATGAAGATGCTGCTCGTTGTAAATATGCTCCTCATGGTAATGTTGAAGTACCAATACGCCAATGGTATGGGAGGATGTTTTCAATGGGACGCCAATCCAGCTGGGCGATGGAGAGCCAACCAATTCAACCTCATTGAGCTTTGAGAGTTGCTCAAATATCTCCTGTGGTATCAGCATCGATTTCCCGGTGCGAAAAACATAGGCAGTACAACTTTTAAACAAGGCCTGCGGTTCGATTACGTCATCGTATTGATCTACAAAGTAGGGAAAATTGAATAGTCCGGTATTTGCATCATAGAGTGCAAAGAAACAGTTTTCGGCGTACAATACCTTCTTGAGTGAATGATGAATCAGTTTCAATAATTCATATAGGTCTGGAGTCTGTATAACACCCTGGACTATTTCAAACAGGGCTTCGCTTTCAATCAGTGCTTTTCGTGATTCAATCTGGGTGGCAATATTTGAATCTGTTACATTGTTCATAAAGAGCATTATTCTTAACAATATTTTTGAATTACCTCCAATAGAGAATTTTTCTTAATGGGTTTGGCGATAAAATCGTCACATCCTGCCTGCAAGGCTTTTTCCTTGTCTTCGATGGATGCGTAGGCAGTCTGCGCGATAATTGGAATATCCGGATGACTTTGTTTTATCTTCATTGTTGCTTCGTAACCACTCATTTCAGGCATCTTTAAGTCCATGAAAATTAAATCGTAAGATTGCTTGGCAACCATATCAATCGCTTCTTTACCAGTAAAGGCATGATCAATTCTTTTGACGCTGTTTTTCAATAAAATTTCGAGATACAGGAAATTAATCTGTTCGTCATCAGCGATTAAAATGGACAAATCTTTCAACTTTTGATGAGGGCTTGGTGTTGATTTTTCTATTTCCAGCGTTTCATTTGACCGAACCATCGGAATGGAGAAATAGAAACAGGATCCTTTCCCAATCTCTGACTCTAACCAGCATGTACCGCTCATCGATCTTACCAACTCTTTTACAATGCTCAATCCCAGACCGGTGCCGCCAATAGCTTTCGATATTACAAGGTCAGTGCGGTAAAATGAATCAAAAATTTTATCCTGTTCATAAAGTGGAATTCCCATTCCGGAATCTTTCACATAAAAAATCAAATTGTCCTGTTTAATCTCATATCCAACTTCCACAAATCCTTCTGTGGTATATTTGATGGCATTGGATGTCAAATTAATCAGTATTTGCTTAATTTTTCCATGGTCCGACAAGATGGAAAGGGGTGGAATATCTTTTGGGATTTTAAGAATCAGGTCGATATTCTTTTTCAGACACTCTGCTTTCATCTTATTACCAAGATTGATGATCAGGTCTGCTGGTTCTAAAGGCTGTTGGTTGACCTCCGGCTTTTCGCTTTGCAGTCGTGAAAGGAGAATCACATTTTCAATTAGTGTCAGCAACTGGTTCGAACTGTTCAGAATAATCCAGGCATATTCATCTTTATCTTGATTATCGGCCTCAGCCATTAAACTCGAAAAGCCCATGATGTGGTTCATCGGGGTTCTAATTTCGTGGCTCATGTTGTTCAGAAAGGCTGACTTGAGACGGTTACTCTCTTCTGCCATTTCTTTTGCAGCTATCAATTCCTGCCTGGATTTAAGCATATCTGTAATATCCGTGGCAACACCTATCAGGGCTATCGAATTATCGTGATCATCCTTGATAATTGAAGTTGAGAGTAAAATAGGGAAAAGGGTTCCATCCTTCCTACGGTTCATGATTTCACCCCGCCAGCCCCCTTCTATGGTTTCAGGTAAAATATCCCTTACATGTTCAAATGGTGTATCTGTTGGTCTCAGAATACTGGTATGCTGCCCGATTAATTCGTCCAATCTGTAGCCGTAAGTTGTTAAAAAAGATTTATTTACATAGATAATAATATCGTTGTTGTCGGTGATGGAAACGCATTCGCTAATGCTCTCCAGGGAATATGCCAGCAATTTTATTTTCTTCTCAATCTCCTTTTTTTCTGTGATATCCTCAAAGATCTCCAGCACTGCTTTCTTACCTTTAAACATCATACCGGTGTGACTGATCTGGAATATTCTTCCGCCAAATACTCCTTCTGTTTCACAAATGTTGGTAGTCCCCATTTGAATTTCTGACATCAATGGACAGTTGGGGCACTGTTTTTGATCATCACTGTAGAGCTCCCAGCACTTAAGATTTCCGACATTTTTATTATAAAGTTTGGATAAGTTTTCGCTGATGAAAAGGATATTTCCATTTTCGTCGACAATGTCCATGCCAAATGGGATGGTTTGAAGCAGGGATTGGTTCAATTCATTGGATTGTATCAATGATGCTTCCTGTAATTTCCGATCTGTAACATCCTGGATCGTTCCCATCATTGAAAGCACATTACCGTTTTCGTCAATTTCGAGGTTCCCTAATCCCAGGACCCATCTTGTTTCGTTATCAGACTTTCGAATAATGCGGTACTCTTTGTTAAAGGAGTTGTGCCTGGCAATTACCTCTTCCACAAAATATAAGGACATCATCTCCCTGTCGTCAGGATGGGCAATTTCAAGCCAGCCTTCCAGTGTCCGGGAATATTGGTCAGAAATTCCAAAAATCTGATCAAGTACTTCAGAAGAGGTCCAGTGATTGGAATTCAGGTCGAAATTGTAAGAGCCAACTGCTGCAGCACGTTGAGATTCCTTGAAAAAGTATTCGCTCTCCTTCAGCAAATTCTGGGCAATTTTGCGTTCAGTGATATCAGTAATAATCCCATACCAAAGCGTACCTCCATCCTCCATTCTTTCAGGTTTTGCATCGCACATTCGCCAACGAACACCAATATCCGGCAAAATAACCCTGAATTCACTGTGGTATAGCTTCAGGGTACGCGCTGATTCCATGATGGAGGAGACGATATAATCGTAATCTTCGGGATGTATCCTGCTAAACACGGGAGTAGCATCCTCCCTAACTTCCTCGGGTGTTACACCGTAAATATCCTTCATCCCGGGACTGGAGTAGGGGAAGCAGGAACTACCATCGCTGTACATCCTGTATTGATAAACGACACCTGGAACCTGATCGGTCAGCTTATGAAACAATTCATTACTCTTTTCGAGTTCTGTCGTACGTTGGTCAACAAGTCTTTTAAGGTTCTGTCTTTCAATATGCTTTTGTTCATTTGCCGCTTTGATTTTCACCATCGCCCTTACCTGGGCAATCAGTTCAGTTTCATCGATCGGTTTGGAGAGAAAGCCTTCAGCCCCAATTTCAAGCGCTTTGATCCTGCTCTCCCTGTCATCTTTTAAGGCTGTTAAAAAGATGACAGGAATATCCTGTACCAGTTTCTCTTTTTTAAGTCTGGCGCATACTTCAAAACCATCCATTCCGGGCATAACTATGTCGAGCAGAATGACATCCGGATTTTCTGATTTGGCCAGTTCAATTCCTTTTTGCCCATTTCGGGCTGTCCACACAACAACATTTTCAATGGCATCTTTCAAAATGGCATTCAGACTGATCAGGTTGTCATTGTTGTCGTCTATCGCGAGAATTTTAATCATGACATGCGACTTATTGTTCCTAATTCTTTGGTTATAATTTGTTCAAATATTTTATGATCAATGGGTTTTGAAATATAATCGTCAAAACCGCAAGCGATAAAATGTTCCCTGTCTCCCTTCATGGCGCTAGCCGAAACAGCTATGACTTTAACCTTCTGCAAATGTTCAATTTCGCGCAATTCGCGCAAGACCTCTATTCCATTCATTTCGGGTAGGGCGATGTCCATCAGAATCAGGACAGGTTTATTCTCTTTGGCCAATTCGATCCCTTTCAAACCGTCATAAGCTTCCAGAATTTTGCCGCGACCATTCAGCAATGCTTTAATTGTAAGCATATTGTCGGGATTGTCCTCAACAACCAAAATTACAGGATCTTCATTGTTTGTAAGAGGATCAGCTCTTTTTACCTGAATCGGGATCTTTGAATTTCCCGTAGAAATCATGGCAGATAATGCAGTCAGGAGCTGGGTCTTGTTGATATCACCTTTTTGAATCAATTGGTGGACATGGTTGTGTTTCAAAACTTTTAATTCATCTTTGGTGACAAACTTGGCGGTGAGAATAAGTACCGGTAGTTGGGCCGTGTCACTCTTCTCCCTGATTTTTTTCAATACCTCAAAACCATCTACCTCCGGCATCATCAGATCGAGAATCATGGCATCAGGAATCTTGAGGGCAATTTGTTCCATCGCCTCTTTGCCGTTTTGGGCGACAGAGATGTTGAACCCTTCTGAGGTTAGCATCTCCTTCATCTGGATGATGGCAGCTTCGGAATCTTCAACAATCAAAATGTGTTTTTCACCTCTAACAGAAATATCCCATTCTTTTACAGATGGCATTTTATCGGCAGGGAAATGGGTCTGATACTCTTTATTTACCTTTTGGTTTGGTTCGGCATGCAAAGGCAGAACCAAGGTAAATTTGGATCCTTTTCCAATTTCACTCTCCACCTTGATACTTCCTCCCAGTAAGGCCGCATATTTATTGGCAATGGATAGTCCAAGTCCGGTACCTCCGTGCTTCCTTGAGTTGGTGTTGTCAGCTTGCTTGAATTCATCGAAAATCTGCGTAAGAAACTCATTGTCAATACCTATTCCTGTGTCAATGATCTCTACTTGAACAAATTGATGATCGGATTTTGTCTGAATGACCACCTTCCCGGAATCTGTAAATTTTATGGCATTGGCAATAATATTCTGGAGAATATGGCGACATTTTTCATAATCACTAAGGATTGCAGGCAGATCTTTGTTGGCTTCGAAAGAAAGGCCAATATTTTTTTGAATGGCCTGAGGTTCAATCAGATCCAGCACCTCACGAACCAGCGAATTGACGTTGAAACTGCTCATTTGAACCTCTTCAAATCCGGCTTCAATCCTGGAAAGATCCAGGATATCGTTGATTAGTGAAAGCAATAGTTTCCCATTGCGTTCAATGACACCTAAATAGCTGTACTCTTCTTCAGGAATCCTGGTAGCCAGACGCCTGTTCAGAACTCCACTCAGAGCGATCACCGAATTGAGCGGAGTTCTTAATTCGTGGCTCATGTTGGATAGGAAGTTGGATTTGAGTTGATTGCTCACATTAAGTTGCTTCTTTTGCATCTCCAGTTCTGCGTTTTGTTCGAGCAATTCCCCTGCCTGCGAAGCCAACTCCCTTTTTTGGGTTTCCAACTCAATGTTCTGGAATTTAAGACTCTCATCCAATTTCTGAATCTTTCTGTTTGCAATCACGGTATTGATCCAGGTGGTGAGTGGTGCATGCATGTCGACAACAAGTCGAATGACCTGATTGTCATATTCTTGCAGACTTGAAAGAGAGATCATTGCGACAACCTCTTGATTGTGGAACAAGGGGATGGTGACGATCTCCTTCGGACTAAAGTGACCGCTGGAGGTTTTCAACGAAAATTGTGATTCAGTCTGTATTTGTTTGATGTGTTCAATTTTTCTGGAGGCCAAGGCAATGCCCAATTCCCCTTCAAAGCTTGAGGCAGAAAAATGGTTATCCGAGTTAGACTCCAGTCCAATTGAATCAGAGATTTCGAAGTCAGTTTTTTCATCGTTTAACAAATAAATGACTCCCACCTGCGAATGGGTCAGTTTCATCAAGGGTTCAAGTACACGCTTCATGGGCGCATTGGATTCAAGCGCTTTCAGCATAATGTTGTTGAGCCTGGCTGACTGGTCATTGAAGGTGAAATCCCGCTCAATTGTCTCTGCCAGTTTGTTGAACGAATCGGACAATTCGCCAAACTCATTGTCTGACTTATAAT
>Ga0172379_10008281_pt1 | contig 13148 bp, 5 predicted proteins | sample GrowelOW334metaG_FD_119756 | JGI IMG/M metagenome (GOLD analysis project Ga0172379, IMG submission 119756) | Groundwater microbial communities from an aquifer near a municipal landfill in Southern Ontario, Canada - Groundwater well OW334 metaG | ecosystem: Environmental > Aquatic > Deep... | reverse complement strand
TGATTCATCATCAGTAGAAACTGCCACCTTTGAACGATTGCCGGCATCTCTGGCAATTCCTCTAATTTCTACAGAACCAGAAGCAATTTCTGGAATTTCTTGTGAAAAAATTGCTTTTACCATATCGGAACTGGCACGAGATAAAATTATTTCCAAACCCTTAGGTCCCATTTCAACTTTTTTTACTAAAAAACGCATCTTTATTCCTGGACGATACTGTTCACGATAAATTTGTTCATTTGTTGGCATCATGGCAGTAACTTTTCCTAAATCAATAACCATAGCACCTGATTTATCTCGTCTTTGCACTGTGCCTTGTACTAATTGTCCTTCTTGTCCTTTTAGATCATCATAAGCCACATTTCTTTCTGCTTCACGAAGTCTTTGAATAATAACCTGTTTGGCAGTTTGGGCAGCCATACGACCGAAGTCACCAGGAATTTCCAAAACGATTTCCAAAATTTCACCAACTTTAACTTTCTTTTTAATTTCCTTGGCTGGGGTTAACATTAGTTGAGTTTTGGGATTAAACTTTGCCAAGTCAGCAGTCTCTTCATCAGTTAATTCCCGACCTTCGGCAATTGCTTTTTCACGACGAACAGTTAGTTCTTCCTGATCTTTTTCTAACTTTTCTAAATCAATATCTTCTACAACTTCTTTAATATCCCAAGCTTTCATGTCACCAGTCTCAGGATCAAATTTTACTTTAATATTTTGTTGACGATTGCCAAAATCCTTACGAAATGCAGCTGCTAAAGCAGCTTCGATGGATTCTAAAACAGCCTCATATTGGAGACCTTTTTCATCACAGATAAGCTGGATGGCCTTGGTGATTTCACTCATAGAGCATTGATTACACTGATTAAATAAATAGATTACACTGATTAAAAAGATAAATATTTTCACCATCTGTGAAATCCAATATAAATCTGTGAAATCAATGTTTAAAAAAACCAGCATTTACTAAATGCTAGCCTTATGTCAAGAGTATAACACAAACATAAAATTATGTCAAGAAACAAAATCCACCGCGTTAAACGCGGTGGATTATATATTTGGTATTTATTAAAGCCCGAATGTTGACGTTGTATTTAAGGCTGCAGTCAAACATCTTATGTTGCTGGCAGCATTAATATTTGCATTTATACATCCATTACCATCTTTATCCGAACAACCCTGATACTGCAAACTATATTTATTCAAACATACACTTGCATATCCTGATGTATTGCATGATTGAAAGTATTGTAGTGTAGAAACACTAGCAAATGCGTCACCACAAGTTTTTACCGTTGATGTGGAACCGTCATATACCATGTCATTGCTATCATGTACTGTGTCCCGAACACCAAATACTTGGAACTTAATACTAAATGTATACTCATTATTGGATTCAACCATCTCAGGAATAACATTTTGTGGATCAATCTTAATCGTCAATGTTCCATCTACTGCAGGTATTGCCAATAGATCATTTAAGACAATCCGTTGAAAGCCGGTCACGCTTGGATATTCCTTTGTAATAAATGGCTTACCATCGGTAAATCCAGAATAATAAAATTCTACTTTAACATTTTTAGCTTCCACTTGCCCTAGATTTTTTATTCTAAACTCAGTTGGTACTAAATACATATCATTTCCAGTTGTGGAAACCATTGAACTTGGTGTCAAAACCACTTCATTACTATTTTGAATATAATTACCACCAATTATTCCACTTATACCCATCCCTACATCAGCATAACCAACCAAAGTTAAATCTGGTTTAATGTCTTTATAATTACAGGCTGACCAGGATGACATATAAGCGGTAGGACGAATACAAACATAATTATAATATTTCCCTTGAGGTTGACAGCCATTTGTTAATGTTGCCATTGTGCCATTCGTTCTAGTTATTTGTATCATATCACCATCACCAACACAAGATTTTACTGGCACGCCATTTACGGCTAAATTATTTAAAGGCACTGTTGCCAAAGCTACTGCTCCGGCGCCAAACATAGCGAAAGTGGCAATCAAAAGCTTGGCACCAGTGGCTGCTTTCGTTGCTGTTGAAGTTAGTGTATCCATATTTCTTTATGAATTTATTAAATAAATTATTTTTTAGTATACATTAAACTATCTATAGATTCTGTTGCAGCTGTAGGACCATAATCCAAAACAACTTTATAAATTTTCTCATTAGCTGTCAACCCAATGTAATTTGTAACTGGCTTAGTGGTAAGTGGAACTTTAATAAAACCTAAAAAGTTTTCATTTAAACCATAAGCAGAAACAGTCACATATAAGCCTGGACTTCCACTACCAGCAGCAAAACCAACTTTTCTAACACCTTCTTTAAAAGTAATTACTAAAGGTATATCTATACTACTCTTAGGGGAAGTGTGATTAAATATCGAATATTTACCTGACCAAGTTTTTTCTCCACCCATTTGAGTCGCTCCAGCATAGGAAACTTTACCTGTTGGTAATCCTGAATCTATGCGCACATCAAATTCATCCCAGTAATCAGTGGATAAATTTTTTGTTGTATCTTCAAAATCTAATACAATAGGATTATCAATATTTATTTCATTCAGCTGTAATTGTTTTACACCATTTTTTATAAACATTAAATTATCAATTTCTTCAGTAGTGGCTGTTGGACCATAGTCAATTTCAAGCTTATAAATTAATTCTGAACTACTCAATGCCATAAATGAATTAACTGAATCATTTACGCCGGTCCTAGTTATTGTGCCAAGTTTAACGTTATTATAACCATAGGCAGTTACACTAGCAGTCAGCTTGGGATAGCCATTTCCAAGATAGAATCCTACTTTATTTACTCCGTCTTTAAAAACTAGTATCATTGGTTGGTTAATGCTGTCTTGAGTGCCTGTTTCATTAAAAACTGAATAACGTCCTGAAGCAGTAAATTCGCTACTTCCAACCTCATGATAAGAATATTTAATGCTTCCATAATAAGCACCTGAAGTAATTTTTAAACCATATTTATCCCAAAAAGCTGATTCAGTCTTAAGGGAAGGATTTTCAAAATCCAAAACAATTGCATTGGTTGCATTAATTTCATCTCCACCAATCTCCTTTAGGTAACTAACTTGCTTAATTAGTGAACTACCAACTTGATTACGATTAAAATTAAAATTTTGACCAAGTGGCACTGTTGCCAAGGCCACAGCCCCGGTGCCAAACATGGCAAAAGTAGCAATTAATAATTTTGCGCCTGTGGTGGCTTTTGTTGCTGTTGAAGTTAGTGAATCCATAGAAAATTTAAGATTAAAAGATTTAATGAATGAGTAATTATTGTCCACCGACCTGAGGGACAAAATAATAAATAAAATTAGTTAATATCCTTCTTCTCCATACCCACCCATTCCGCCACCACTTCTTTAACATGTTCAACATCTACAATCGGATTACTTTCCAAAGATTTCTCAGAGGCTTTTTTAGCAGCGCTATGAAGTAAGGCGGCTGCTTGTTCGTGTTTTGAACCGCGCTCCACATTTACCATAGCCGAAGCTTCATCCATAATATCAATGGCCTTATCTGGCAATCTTCTACCTTTAATATATTCTTGTGATAATCTAACCGCTGCCAAAATTGCTTCATTAGAAATGGTTACTTTATGATAATCTTCATAATTCTTTTTTATACCTTGAAGAATTTTCACAGACTCTTCCACACTTGGTTCATCTACCAAAACTACCTGAAATCTGCGATCCCAACTTTCATCTGGCTGAATGTATAGTTCATATTCTTTTTGGGTAGTAGCACCAATAAGTTGTAAATCACCACGAGCCAAAGCTGGTTTTAAAATATCTGATAAATTTACTGCACCTTCTGTTCCTTTAGTTTGAGTGATGGTGTGTATTTCATCGATGAACAAAATAATAGTACGATTTGAATTGCGAATTTCTTGAATAATACCCTTAACTCTTTGTTCAAATTCTCCGCGGTATTTAGTACCAGCCAAAATTTCCGAGACCTGAAGCAATAATACTCTTTTGTTTAATAAAACTTCTGGCACCAAGCCAGCAGTAATGCGATTGGCTAAGCCTTCTACCACTGCAGTCTTTCCTACCCCAGGAGCGCCAACTAAAATTACATTATTTTTTGTTCTTCTAGTTAAAATTTGCGTAGCGCGAGCGATTTCGTCATCTCTACCAACAACTGGGTCAATGGTTCCTTGCTTCGCCTGCAAAGTTAAATCAACAGCATACATATCGAGATTTCTGGTGGCAATGGCTGGAGAATTAAATGAACTGCGTTTTTTGTATAAATAAAAAATTGCCGCCACTGCGACAACCACAAAAAGTAACCAACGAATATTCTGAAACAAAAGTGAATAAAGTGAAGATTCTGTTTCCATATATTTATTATTTTAACTCAACTAGTATAGCACAAATTGACCAGTTTGTCAATAGAAATTTTTGGCTAAAATAAGCAAAAACCGTCTCAGACATTCAAGACGGTTTTTAAATTTGTTAATTACTATTGCTTAATTTGGTTTTGAATTATTGTATTCTGTGACAATCTCCGCGTCTGATAAAGCTTGCTTATAAACCTTTAGATCATCCATTGTGCCAAAGAAAGGATAAACATTATTCAAATTACCAATTAACAATGTGGAATTGTCATTTCTTATCGCCCCGGTTTGCGCTTTTTCTCCCACTTTTACACCATTAACATAAGAACGAATCATAACCCCATCATAAGTAAGCGCTAAATGATTCCATTCAGACATGGTTATAGTCTTAACAGTATCAACAACTAAACGAGTGCTAGAAGCGTTGGTAATACCCATGCGCAAACCCCCGTTATTGGTAATAGTTACTTCATAATTTAAGCCCTTAGTAACAACAATAGAATAATAATTTGGTCCAGCAGTAGGTTTAATCCACACTTCTAAAGTCAGAGCCTGACCAGGTTCAATGTATGAAGAATCATTGGCATAGAGAAATTTATTTGCACCGGTAAACTGTATGGCTGTACTAGAGGCAATACCAGAAACACCAACAGTTGGACACTGGGTTCCTGTACAAGCTAAAGGAAAAGATAGAGCCATATCATAAAACTTAGTTGAACTTGTTTGCTCATTAAATTGATACTTTAGGTTACTTAAAACAAATGGATCTGGTTTAAAACTATTATATTCCGTAGCGACTTCAACAGCAGATAACACTCGCTTGTATAATTTAATTTTATCCATCAAGCCAAAGAATGGATATTTTTCACTCAAATTTCCAATCAAGAATGGCGAACTATCATTTCTTACTAACCCAGTTTGAGCTTTTTCACCAACTTTTACACCATTAGCATAAACACGAATCATCGCCCCGTCATAAGTTAAAGCCACATGATTCCATTCTGACATATTAATAACCTTAGGCGTATCAAAAACCACACGCGTTCCAGCAGTATTAGTAATACCAACACGAATACCTCCATCACCAATAGCCGTCATTTCATAATTAAGACCTTTAGTGGCAATTACCGTATAATAATTAGGACCAGAAAATGGTTTAATCCAAGCTTCTAAAGTTAAGGCCTGCCCTGGTTCAAGATATTCAGAATCATTGGCAGAAAGTGAATCATTGGTACCATCAAACAATAAACCTGTACTAGATGTGAGACCTGGAACTCCAGCAGTTGGACACTGAGTACCTAAACAAACCAGTGGGAAAGTTAGAGCCTCATCAAAAAATCTAGTTGAATTAACTTGTTCATTTAATTCATAAACTAAACTATTAATTACTACGGGGGAAGGTTTTGAATTATTATACTCAGTAGCAATTTCCGAACTACTTAAAACTTCTTTATATAATTTTACTTCATCCATTGAACCGAAAAATGGATAAGTATTAACATAATTACCAATCAAGAGTTGATTATTATCATTCCTCACTAATCCAGTTTGAGGCCTCTCACCAACCTTTACGCCATTAACATAAGCACGAATCATTGTTCCATCATAAGTAGTGGCAACATGATTCCATTGGAACATATTTACCACATTGGGGATATCAAAAACCACACGCGTACCAGAGGCATTAATAAGTCCCGTACGAAAACCTCCGTTGTTAGTAATCGTCATCTCATAATTTAACGCTTTAGTTGCCACCACCGTATAATAATTAGGACTGGCAAAAGGTTTAATCCAGGCCTCCAAAGTAAAAGACTGTCCTGGTTCAATGTTCTCAGAATCATTAATAGAGGTAAAATCGTTTACACCGTCAAACAACAAAGCTGTACTCGAAGCGATTCCCGAAACACCTGCATTAGGACAAGTTTGACCTGTACACAAAGCCTTACCATTGTTTTCCGAACTATCTAAAAATTCCACACTCCCATTATTTTCATTAAAATGCATTAATAAAGTTGCCCTGCGGTCTGGTAAAGTTTCGCCTGAAAAATTTATAATGAATGAATTTTCATTTGGGTCGTTATTTTCAATTGCCAAACTACAACTATGACTACCAGTTGAAGTGGCTGACATACTTAATTCAAGAGAGGTACTAGTAAATGGAGCCAAGGTCATCTGTGCCGTATCTTCAACTGAAAGAAAACAATTCTCTCCACCTGAAATCAAAGATGGATGAACATCTAAATTAACTTCACTATTATTTATTACGAACACTGTCCCAGCTGGATTAACACCTGCATGATAACTACCAAAATTATAATTATAACCAGACTCAATATTGGCACCAGACATCAACTTTACATCTATCTCCGAAGAAACAATATTTGGTAATAATGGTCCAATAGGGTTTGTGGCAACTGCATGTCCAGCGGTATCGAAGATGGTAATAATATAATAATTTTCAGTTGTTGTGACAGCATTAGTGTCAATAAAAGAAGTAGTACTAACATTAGTAATTTCCGCAATTTTAACCATGCTCACAGATGAAGAAGAAACACCACGACTTATTTCAAATTTACTAAAATCATTATCAGCGTTATTGTAAGCATCCCAACTTAAACTAATTGAATTAGTTGCTGCCTGACCAGTAAAACCAGTAACTGGTTCTGGTGGAAGATAATTTATAGCCAAATCCGCGGTGTTATATGTTGGCCATGATTTAAACGAATAATAAGAATTCCAAATTGCCATTAATTTATTATCTCTGCCGGCAACAACTGTTTCATAATTAGATATATTTTGACTATCTAGAGAAATTTTTTGTGGTGTAAGCCAGGTGCCATTTGCTAATTTATTTGTCCAAACCAAGGAGTTCAGATTAGCACTGTTATTTTGACGATGAAAAATAACTTGGGGGCTGCCAATTCCTGCCACAGCCAACGAAGGATAATCATATTCTATACCTGATTCAATTGGTGAAATTTCTGTAATAGACTGCCAATTTGTACCATCAAAATATGTATATAAAATTCTGGAACGACTACCTAAAATTGGATCACTATAATAATTTCGATAAACATAATGTAATTTATCATTATAAGACTGCAAAACTGGATAATCCACATTATTTGCACCAGGTACTATTTTTTCATTAGACCAATTACCACCAGATAATACATAATGTTTTACTACGTTCTCCATCCCCGCAACAACTACTAAATTAACTTTATTACCAGTAGTGACAGCCAATTTTGGCGAAGATGGATATTGCAATTCATTAAAGGCACTAAATGAACCCCAGTTACCACCATTGGTTTTTGTACCATAAAACATTTTCCGAGTGCCTGTGGTAACACAATTCTCATCCCAAATAATCCCATCATTCCAAACTACGGTTAAATTTCCATTGCTATCAGCTACTAAATCAGGGCTGTCGGATGATGTATTATTGTTGGATAAATTTGTTGGTCCAACCCAACTACTGCCATTAAGATAATAGTGATATATTTCTTGGTTACTAAAACTTGCACAGCCGCCAGTACCACCAGCACTTCGCCAAATTAAATTTGGATTCGCACCAACCATTGTTAACTTTAAATTACCAATCGGCATGTAACCAGTTAAGTTGTTATCTGTTTCCCAAATTTTTTCATAAGCAACTTCTGGTTCAGCCCAAACATTATTTTGATATTTTGTATAATACAATCTTTCCACAATTACTCGAGGACTGACAGTAACAAAATCTTCTGTGTAATGATATACCAGATGAGCCACACCAGTCTCATCATAAGTGATTTGATAATTATCAAAATTAGTTATTGGGGCAGTTGTAGAAGCAACCTGCAAATAGCCCGGCATTGCCCATGGGTCCGCTGGCTTTGCTGAAGGATCTTTTATACTAAAATAATTATCACTACTATCCATTCCTGACAAGGAATTTACATTATCATTAGCAGTCACACGAATTTTAAATTTATCACCAGAATAATTTGATCGATAAGGAATAAACCAATCATACGACCCAGTATTTGGAACACTGCTCTGAATACTGTTATATGAATCAGGATACTCATAATATAAATTAACATTCGACACACCACCAGTAGAACTTACACTCCAATTAATAGTATTAGTTGTACCCAATAGCCATTCCTCTCCGCCATTAGGCGCTATAACTATCACTTGTGGTGCTGTGCCATCAATTATTTCAAATGAAGTAGATTCCTTAACCACGGATTCATTTCCACGATAATCCCGTAATATCCCCTTAATTTTATACCCAGTCGTTAAGGGCAAATTAGCAGAAACATACCATTTTAAAGTAACATAACTTGAATTTGCCACAGTCGCAGTACCCAAGAAAGTCCAAATTTGTTCAATTGGATTCCAAAGATAAAAATCACCTTCTTTAATTGCAACATTATCCGTACCAAAATTAAATAATGAATACTCCTTTTGATTCTTAATCTTGCCATTAGAGCTATAACGTAATTCCACACTGGTGGAAACAGGAATAGTTGTGTCTGGCTTTAAATGAGTAAAAATACGAACATTCTCTGTAGTTTGACCTTCTTGAACACTAAAAGTCCCTCGTATTTGTTCGTACTGACTTTTATCAACCCAGGCAGCTAATTTTCCATTTTGTCCATTACCACCATAAAATTCACCATTCTGATTTGTAGTAGTTGATAAACCAGCCTGAATAAAGGCATAAGTGTTAGGCATGTTTTGGTTATCTAACGTAATTCTCCCACTAGCCGAACCAGTATACAAATTATCATTAGCGCTTAAATGTATAGTAGTAATGTTAGAAAAATATGTAACGTTTACACCTGCCGCATCCAAGACACCAACGGTAAAATCATAATATGCCCCTTCTGGAAAATATCCAATAATATACAAATTGGGATTATAATTTGTCATCTGCCAGTCAGTAGTCCCATGTTCCTTAAAGAGTAAAATATAACCACTTCTATTGGGATCAGTTTTTTGTACAGTTGGAATAGTGGCTATGATCGCTGGATTACCATTTAAAGAGTATTTAAATGCTGCATAGTACATAGGCAGTGCTGGCGTACCATCGGCAGCCGGAGCAAAACTGAAGGTGCCATAAATCCAATTATTATCAAAATCAACATCAATACTAGGTTCAATATAAAATTTTAAATCCATACTACCAGTATAGCTTTTGGTGTCAGGTATTGTTAAATTTAAATTAATAGTTTCATTCGGTTGAATTGTAATACCAGCGGTACCCAAATTGATGGTCATGCCAGTATTTACATTATCAGCAAATATATAAATAATAGAGTTTGTAGCTGGCGCATATCCCCTATTTTCTACTGTTAGATTAAAAACCGCAGCTTGACGTGATTCTAAAGTACCAGAACTTTGGAGATTACTAAGAACTAAATCTGGTTTATCTAAAGTTTGTAAAGCCTGTACATTGGCCCGCAAAGAATTACCAAAACTTCCATCAATGTATTGACTTTCAACTAATTTATTTTCCAAAACTTTTTGTCTAGCAGATTCTACCCCATACATTTTCCAAGTCCTCAAAATCATCACTTCATCAATGGCATCTGCTGTACCTAATAATGTTTGTGTGTCATCGCTAAACTGTGAACTTAAATAAGTTAACAAGGAATTAATTTTATTTTGTACAGAAATATTTACACCTTGGTCATTGGCGACGGTCATTGACTGAAAAGGTTTTAAACTCTGCACAACCCTGTTAATCAAATAATAACTAACTGGACCATCACTGTTATATTTTAAAGCCCCATTATCTGGAATATGGCTAAGAACATAATAAAGAGACAACGGTAATTTATCTTGAATAGAATAATTAGCACTATACATGGCTAGCGCACCTTCCATAGTAGTTAAAATATCACTCTCATAACCAATATCCATACCATAACCATGGTCACTATTTTCTTCTGCAATAAATTCGTCCAAATACACTTGATATGGTTGACCCAAACCAACCATCAATCGTGCTTTAATGGCCTTTTCCCGATTATTTTGTGGCGCAGTATTTATTAAATAATTTAGCGCATCAAGAAATTGGGTGCTGTTGGTTCTGCCTACGTCAGCCAAAGCCAGGGCAGTCTCCCCTGTTTCTTCATATTTAGAAACTTGAGCAAAAGAACCATCAGTATTTTGTGAATTGGAAATATAATACAAAGCATTATCTAAAGTATTTTTTTCTATACCATTATAATAAGCAATCAAAGTTGTCGAAGCAGTAGCATTAACAGTTTCAATCGCAAACAAATTGCCAGTAATATTTTTTAACCAACTAACAACACTACTTTGAACGCTCAATTTTTTACCAGTCAAACCTTTTTCCTTCACCTGTTTCTCAATACCCCGAAGCGTTACATTTTGTAAAGAACTTTTTTGAAATTTAAAATGACTATTGGTAATTTTAAATTCTACTGGTTTTTCTAAATCTTTAGCAGCTTTAATATTTTTAATTTTTAACTTTGGTTCCTTACTAATATCCAATACATGCGCATTTGGATTATCTTGCTTTTCTGACATTATAGTAGTTTCAGCTGGCAATAATGTTTTAATATAATTTTTTAAATATTCTTTACTATTCTCATCTTTTTTAGCAAACATTCCGACACCCTCTCGGTACTCAACAACTGCTTCTCTTACTTCGCCAGGCACATTGTAATAATCCAATGCCTGATCGCTAGATAATTTTGTTTTTTTAGGTTGTAAATTTTTTGCTTCTTGACCTTGTCCTTTTGCCAACAATTTCTGCATTTCCTCACTATTTTTTTGACTTTCAGACAACAAAACCACTTCATCATCCCAATTTACTTCCGACCAATTATTCTGTATTGGCTTCTCTGATAATTTATTTTTAACCAAAGGAGTTTCAATTTTTGTATCTTCCTTAATTCTCTTGGCTGTTGCCGCATAAGCTGGCAAAGCCGGCGCAATTTCCAAAAATACCACACAAACAATCATGGAAATGGAAAATATTCTACGGATGTTTTTCATATAAATAAATTATTAATAATTAATTTTTCATTCACTGCCTCCAGTAGTTGAAGACAGTGGGGAAAGATTAAAATTTACTTTTGATTCTTGCAATACTATTCTGCATTTTTTTGCTTGCATTCTGTCCAAACTTCCTCCAATGGAAACCAAGGATCATGGTTCCAGGTTGGTTCCTTAAAAATCATCTTCAAAAAATTTTCGGTATCATCAGGAAGAATCTTTTCCGCAACTTGCATACAAGTGTCCTTATAATCTTTTATAACTCTCAACATTTCCTCAACTGCCTGTTCCAAATCTAACCATTCAGAAAAATCAACCACGAAACCTACTCCTTTTCTACCAAATAATAACAATTTATTATTTTTTTTAACTGCGTATAAATAATTTTCTGGTGCACCTAACCCCGCCATAAAATTTATTTTATTATCTGCGTTATCAGGCAATTTAATAACATTATAAAATAAATTATTTAAAGCTTTTAAATTTTCATTAAACGGATAACAGGCCACATCACCAAGTAAATTTATACCATTAACATTAATACTAAGCGGATAAGAACCTTCTCTTATATAGTGTGCTAAACCATTTTCTTTTATTTGTTGACTTAAATTTTCAATATTAAAATCATCAGGGCTAACGCCATCGGACCTAAGACGAACAAAAATATTTATTTTTAACATATAATAAATTAGATTATTTTATGGAGTAAATATAGAAAATCCTGTCTCAATCACATTCGTACCTGACTTAAAATAGCCCCTAATTGGTACAGATTTCCCATTTTTAGTAACATAACTAAAGAATTCATTACCGACAGTAGGATGACCAGATGCTTCGACAATAGCATTCACAATATCTTGATCAGACCAATTATCGGGGAAAAAACTTTTATACTCAAAAGCCTCTGTCTTTTTTATCCACGCCTGTCTAACGCCATTTTTATCAACTGGTAATTCGGAAAAACTCTTATATATTTTTGAACCACTTTGATCCTCAGCTACATCCCAAATTTTATTATCTAGCACATTTTTTAAGCTACGCGGACTATGAAATCCACCACCTTGAAATTTTCCCGTCACATCATTGACTTTTCCAAGAAGAGTGTGTTCAATTCCTTCTCTTTCAAATTTATTAGGTACAACCCAACCTATAATATTATCCAAAACACCCTGCTTATATTCCAACCATTTACCAAACATCGCTATGGCTTTTGCCCCATATCTTGATTCCTGGGCATATTTAATTGCTTTAATTTTTGTTAAAGCTTTTAACTTGCTTGCTGGTATCAAAATTAATAACACCTCACCCACCACCCTACCAGAAACATATGACCTTCGCGAGTTACATCCATTAACTCCAACAGATTCATTCCATTCATCTACTACTGCGATTTTTCCGGATTCTATTAGTAGTGTTACCAACTGTCCAATCCCTATTGTTTGTATTACATTTACAAGCTCTTTAATTTCACCAGCAGTGTCAATCGGATGCGCTAATGCTTTGAATAAAGAACCGGTTAATTCACCAAAATCTGCAATTGTATTACCTACTGTATCTAAAATACCATGTAAAGATATTAGTGGAAATAAGATAACTGTTGAATAATCATTAATTAACCAATTATTAAGATCACATTGATATTTTCTAAATTGTTCTAAAGTTACAGTCTCGCCAGAAACAGATTTCAAAGCTTTAAAATTAGGTTCTAAATTAAGTTGTTCTTTACTTTCAAAAACTTGAATCACGTGACCATTTTTAC